>JAABUX010000100.1_pt1 | contig 145347 bp, 146 predicted proteins | sample 5561851 | NCBI WGS metagenome assembly JAABUX01 (sample SAMN10711883, study PRJNA513361) | rock metagenome | isolation source: Antarctica rocks | place: Antarctica: Victoria Land, Richard Nunatak red sandstone | collected 2016-01-03
GTATAACCCGCAGCGGCTGAGTAATCAAGGGCTTCCTTACTACATTCGACACACTACTATGCGCGAAAAGAGCCGTGGCTACAGGCTTTTTTATGCTATACGGCTCGATACGCACCAGTAGCTACGGCCTAGGCCATCGAAGAGCGTTACGAATCGTGGCGCGTCGATAGAGCGACTGCCCTCAAGGCCGGTGCCGCCGCAGCCGTCTGCGGCCTGGCTGACGTCGCGCTGACGCAATACGCCGCCGCTGCGGCGTTGCCGGCCGCCGGCGAAAACGTCTGGACCACGACGACGAAGCCCGTACCGCTCGGTAAAGTTCATACGGTACCGTCGAACACGCAAACCGTCGTGCAGGGCCTCTTCGATCCGCGAAAGGCGCCGATCGCGACGATCGATTCGGGCGACGTCCTGGTCTACACGAATACCTGGACGCATTTTTTGAACCGCTTGCAGCCCGGCGTTTCTGCCGAACGGCTCGCGGCGATGAGAAAGGCGTTGCAGGGTCGCGGCGTGCACAGCATCATCGGCCCCGTCGCCGTCAACGGCGCGAAGCCGGGCGATTTGCTCGAAGTGCGCTTTCTGAACTTGCGCCCGATCGACTTCGGTGCGAACTTCCACAACCCGGGTGAACTGCATACGGGCGCGCTTCCGGGTGACTTCGCCGCCGGGCACATTCACTATTTCGAGCTGGGGGCCGCCGACGGTTACGTTGCGTTCTCGCCGCACATCAGACTCGAACTCAAGCCGTTCCAAGGGACCTTCGGCGTTGCGCCGCGAGGCGGCCAGGCCGTGAGTTCGACGGCGCCGGGCCAGCATGCGGGCAACATCGACTCAAGGAATTGACCGCCGGTTCATCGCTGTACGTTCCGGTTTGGAATGACGGAGCACTGATCTACACCGGTGACTCGCACGCGCTTCAAGCCGACGGTGAAGTGAATATCACGGCCATCGAGACGGCAATGGAAGAAGTTCGCGCGCAAGTCATCCTGCATCAACAGGCCGGCTATGCGTGGCCGATGATCGAAACGCCGACGCACTGGTTGATGCTCGGTCTCGATACGTCACTCAACGAAGCGCTCCGCATCGCGCTTCGCAATACGATCGACTTTCTGTCGACGAAGGCCGGGCTCTCGCGCGACGATGCGTATGGCTTGGCGAGTTTAGCCGTCGATTTCCGCGTCTCGCAGATGGTCGATATCAATAACGGCATCCACGCAATGATCCCAAATCCATCTTCGCACCCGACTTCCGCCAAAGCGTCGCGATCGTCTAAGATGAATTCAGCTCCGCTGAATTCGTACAAGATTCGGCTGCGCCGAATCATGCACAGGGGTGGAGGTCGGGCAAAGCCCGACACGGTCAAGATGAATTCAGCTCCGCCCAATTCGTACAAGATTCGGCTGCGCCGAATCATGCACAGGGGTGGAGGTCGGGCAAAGCCCGACACGGTCAAGATGAATTCAGCTCCGCCCAATTCGTACAAGATTCGGCTGCGCCGAATCATGCACGGGGTGGAGGTTGGGCAAAGCCCGACACGCTCCTAAGAGGAGCCTTCCTGCTGCCCGGCTAACGACTCGACATCCGATCTCAGATTTTTGCGTGCGCGTTGCCGTCCGGCCGTGTCCGCAGCTTGGCATATCGGAAGATGGCCTCAGTCGCGCCGCGGGACCCCCGTATCGGCTGCGATTGGGGCGCGCCGCCCGCTCGAAAAAGGGTGGGCAGGTACAACTGAATTACGCGGCGCCCGGTTCACTGTGGCGCCCCAAACCGAAAGGCAACGTACGTGCCAACAGAGATCCTCATTTCGAGCGACCCCTGGGAAAACCGGGTCGCCATCCGTGAGGACGGCCAGCTCGCCGAGATCTACTTCGAACGCGAAGAGAAAATCATCGGCTCGATCTTCAAAGGCAAAGTCATGAACGTGCTCCCCGGCATGGGAGCGAGCTTTGTGGACGTCGGCCTCGGCCGCAACGCCTTCCTCTACGTCGACGACATCAATAAAACGCCGCTCAACATCGGCGACGTCGAGATCACGCAAGGACGTTCGGGCTGGACGATCAGCGAGAAAATCAGTAAGGGCGACGACGTCCTCGTGCAGGTCGTCAAGGAGCCGCGCGGCCTCAAGGGCGCGCGCATCTCGACCAACATCTCGCTCCCGGGCCGCTACCTGATCCTGATGCCGACGGGCAAATACTCCGGCGTCTCGCGCAAGATCGAGAGTGCGGAAGAACGCAACCGGCTCAAGACGATCATGAAGATGATCCGTCCCCCGGAGATGGCGACCGTCGTGCGCACCGCTGCCGGCGGCGTGAGCCAGTCCGAACTCATCGCGGACCTCGGTGTGCTCATTCGCATGTGGCACGGCATCCTCGAAAGTTACAAACGGGCGCCGGCGCCGGCGCTCATCCACAAAGACATGAACCTCGTCTTCAAAGCGGCGCGCGACTTCATCACGCCCGAAGTCGACCGCGTGCTCATCGACGATGCCGAGGATTTCGAGAAGGTTCGCGACTTCATGCGCTTGCTCGGCCCGCAGTACGTCGATCGGATCGAGTACTACAACAGCGGCCGCTCGCTCTTCAAAGATTTCCATATCGACGATGAAGTCCAGAAACTGCTGCGTCCCAAGATCAACTTGCCCTCGGGCGGTTCGATCGTGATCGAGACGACCGAAGCGCTCACGGTCATCGACATCAACAGCGGCAAATTCACGGGCGGCAAAAACCTCGAAGATACGATCGTCAAGACGAACATCGAGGCGGCGGCGGAGATCGCACGTCAGGTGCGGCTGCGCGACATCGGCGGGATCATCGTCTGCGACTTCATCGACATGTCGACCGAAGCCGCGCGCACGCGCGTGATCGATACGCTCAAGGCCGGTTTGCAGAAAGACCGCACGCGCACGACGATCCAATCGTTCTCCGCGCTCGGGTTGCTCGAGTTCACGCGCAAGCGCGTCGGCAAGGACCTCTCCGGGCAGCTGCGCGGCGCGTGTCCCACGTGCAACGGACTGGGCAGCGTCATGTCGCCCGAGTCGGTCGCGATCGACGCGTTCCGGGACATCCGCCGCTTCGGCCACGCGCATCGCAACGGCGATGCCGGCCGCAAGGCAATCGAGGTCGTCTCCGCGCCGACCGTCGGCGCACAGATCGAATACTGGTACGAAGACGAGCTGGCTGGACTCGAGCGCGAGCTCGAGACGACGATCGCCGTTCGCGTCGACGCGGCGCTCCATCCGGAAAAGACGCGCATCCTCGAACTGCCCGATCGCGCTGCGGCAACGGCGCCGCCGGCCAACGTGCGCGTCGGCGACGAACTCGAAGTCGACGTCGTTCGCGCGCGTTTGCCCGTGGCGAACTCCGCGCTCGCGATCTTCGCCGATCGTCTTATCGAGGTGGAAAACGCGGCGAACGTCGCGGGCGATACGCTCAAGATCAAGGTCATCGACATCGACGAGGACGGGACGATCCTCGCGGAACCGCGGACGTCGGTCGTGCCGATCGCCGCCGAAGCGCGCAAACGTCGCCGACGCGGCGGCCGCGGCCGTACGATTCCGCTCGAGACGCCGGCCGAACAAGAAGACGAGCTGCGCGAACTGGCCGAGGAGGCCGCCAAGGGCGTCGGCGGCCGTCCGGCCCTGGGCATCTCGACCGAGGCCGAGGCCGAGGCCGAGGACGCCGAGACGCGTACGAAAGCCTCCGGGCCGCCGCTCGCGACCGTCACGCCGCTGCATCCCGTTCCCGAATACGCGGCGCTGGACGCTAACGGGGAGGGCCGCGCCTTTGCGACCTACGGTGGGCCGGCGGGCGACGAAACGCGTCGCCGTCGCCGCCGCCGTCGCCGGCGGCGCGGTCCCGGCACGGGCGAAGGAACGCCGAACGTCGCCGCGTTTCCAGGAGCCTTGCAGCCGCCCCTCGACGGCGGTGACGAGCTTGCGGACGATTTTGTCGCGAGCGAGGCTGCGGCGAGCGAAGACGACGCCGATGTCGAGTCGGCCGCAACCGGCCCCGCGCTGCCCGGCGACGACGGGCAGATTCGCAAGCGCCGCCGCCGGCGGCGCCGACGGGGACGCGGCGGCCTCCCGGCGGAGGCGGTCGCCGGAGCCGAAGGCGCGCTGCCGGAACGGCAAATCTTCCGCGTCGACGGTCACGGGGGCGCCGAGCAGACCGGCGAGACCGCTCCGCCGGAACCGGTGCGCGCGATCGCGCACCGCGAAGAGCCCAAGCCCGGAGCGATTGCCCTCGAAGCGCCGCCGCCGAGCCTGAGCGTCCCAGAGGGCCCGGCCAAGGTTGCGAAGCCCACTCGCCGCCGCAAACGGGGCGAGGACGTCGATGCGCTCGAGCTGACCGTGCCGCAGCCGGCACTCCCCGCGCCGCGCACGGCACGCGCGCCGGCGGCAGCGGCAGCCCTGCCGGAAGTCGCTCGTGCGCCAGCGCTCGAGGCGACCGTGCCCAAACGGCGCGGCCGTCCACGCAAGACGGAGCTAGCGCCCGCGGTTGCGGCGCCGGTCGTTGCGCAGGCCAAGGCTCCGGCGGCCGCCGCGCTCGAACCGGCGGCCAAGCCCAAGCGTGGGCGCAAACCAAGTGCGGTCCCGGCAGCTGCAAAGGCGCCCGAAGCGGCTCCGGCGGCCAAGTCGGCGGCTGCGGCCGCCAGCCGCGTGAAGAAGGCGGCGGCCAAAAAGACTGCCGGTGCGGCCAAGAAGACCACCGCCAAGAAGACGACGACTACCCGCAAGGCGACGTCTCGCAAGAAGAGCACGTCGTAAGAGCGTGATTCCCCGCAACGGATCGCCCACGGTGCCGAGCGCACCGTGGGCGGTTTTCGTCGACTTCGACGGCACCATCACCGACCTCGACACGTTCGACGTGCTCGTCAAGCACTTCGCGGGAAACGACGCTTGGGAGGCGAGTGGACGCGGGCTCGAGGACGGGACGGTGTCGCTGCGCGAGGTTCTCCAGCGGCAGGCGGCCTACGTCCGCGGCTCGTTCGACGAGGTCGCGACGTTGCTCGCGCGGCGCGTGCGGGTCGATCCGACGTTTGCCTCATTCGTCTCGGCCTGCCGTCGGCGCGGCATGCCGGTCACGGTCGTCAGTTCGGGCATCGAGCCGATCATACGCTTGCGCCTGGCAGAAGCCGGGCTCGTCGACCTGCCGGTGGTCGCGAACGCGATCGAGCCCGATCCCGCCGGCTGGCGCATTCGCTTCCGGGATGCGGCCGGCAACGGAACCGACAAAGCGGCGCTCATCCGTGCCGCGCGCGCGCGCGGCCTGCACACGATCTTCATCGGTGACGGGCCCTCGGACTATGAGGCGGCCGTGACCGCCGATCGGCGCTTCGCGCGCCGTGGATTGCCGCTCGAACGCTATTTGCGCGAACGCGCGCTGCCGGTCGTGGCATTTTCGTCGTTCGACCAAATCGAACCGGAGCTCGCGGCCTTGCCGGGCCGCTAGCGTTCGCCGTTCAGCCGCCGCGGCGCGCCATCGTGGCGGCACGGGCCGGCTTCGTTCACTTCCGAACGCCATAGGCATCGCGCGACGGGGAATACAATGCCGAGCAACCCGAGCCGCCGATGTGCTTCGCAATGGTCATCCGCAGTCCATTGAAAACCATCAGGCGGCGCGTGTCCGGCGTGCAGCAACCAAAGGACGGTGTCGCTATGGCGTTCCAAGGGGCGATCTTCGACGTGGACGGCGTTCTGGTCGATTCGCCGCACGAACTGGCGTGGCGTGAGGCGCTCAAGGACCTGATGCAGGGCGAGTGGCGCGATATCGCGGCCCAGACGACCTACACGCCGGAAAAGTTCACGCCCGCCGTGTACCAGCAGGTGATGGCCGGCATGCCGCGCATGGCCGGGGCCCGCGCGGCTTTGGAGCACTTCGGCGTGCCCGACGTCGAGCGCCGGATCGAGCAGTATGCGGCCGGCAAACAGGAGCACGTCGTCAAGCTCATCGAGGCAGGCCAGTTCATGGCCTTCCCGGACGCCCTCCGCTTCATTCTCGCGGTCAAGGGCAGCGGCATCCCGGTCGCCTGCGCATCGTCATCCAAGAACGCTAACCTCTTCCTGCGCCAGATCCGCCTCGATACGTTCGCCGCCGAACAGCGGCTGGACTACGACTTTATTCGACCCGGCCTCATGCTGCTCGACTTATTCGACGCCGACGTCGCCGGGCGGGACTTCGCGCACGGTAAGCCCGATCCGATGATCTTCCTGACCGCGGCGCAAGAACTCGGCGTGAGCCCCGGTGCTTGTTTTGTGGTCGAGGATGCGTCGACCGGAATCCAGGCGGCCAAGGCCGGCAAGATGGCGGGGCTCGGCGTTGCCCGGCTCGATGACGAGGCGCTCTTAGCGAAGGCCGGCGCGGACCTCGTCGTCACGACGCTCGACGACGTTTCGCTCGACGGCTTGGCGGAGGGCCGGCTGCGCGAGCGCCGCGCGGTCGCAGAGAGTCGCCGGCGACAAACCGAACGGCCGCCGAGCGTCTGGTCGCTGCAGTACAACGGCTTCGAGCCCGCCCGGCAGGGGCTGCGCGAAGCGCTGTGCGCCCTGGGGAACGGCTACTTCGTCACGCGCGGCGCCCTGCCCGAGGCGCGAGCCGACGACGTCAACTATCCGGGCACCTATGTGGCCGGCCTGTATAACCGGCTCGAGACCGAAATCGCGGGACGCGTCGTAGAGAACGAGGATCTGGTCAACCTTCCGAATTGGCTGTCGTTTGCCTTTCGGGTGGCCGAGGGCCCGTGGTTCGACGTTCAGCATTCGGACCTGCTGGATCACCGTTTGGAACTCGACCTCTACAACGGCACGCTGACCCGCCATCTCCGTTGGCAGGACGCTCAGGGGCGCTGTACAAGCGTCCTCCAGCGCCGGCTCGTAAGCATGAAGGACCCGCACCTGGCCGCGCTCGAGACGCGGTTCACGGCGGAGAACTGGTCGGGGACGCTCGAGATTCGCTCCGGGCTCGACGGCCGCGTCGTGAATGCCGGGGTGAAGCGCTACCGCGACCTCAATGGTCGGCATCTTAGCGTCCTCCATGCCGGCGAGGCGAGTGCCGAGAGCGTCGAACTGCAAGTGGAGACGAACCAGTCGCACGTACGGGTCGCGCTGGCGGCTCGGACGCGGGTCTTACCGGGCGGCGCACGGGAGGGGGCGAGCGAACGGCGCGTCGTCGCCGAGCCGGGCTTCATCGCTCAAGGCATCACGCTCGGGCTCCAGGAGAAGCGCGCCGTCGTTATCGAGAAGGTCGTCGCCCTCTACACCTCGCGCGACCGGTCCATTTCCGAGAGCCGCCTCGATGCCCGGCTCGCCGTCGAAGCTGCGCCCGACTTCGACGAAATCAACGCGCGGCACGCGCGCGCGTGGGCGAGCCTGTGGAGCCGCTTCGATATCGAGCTCGACAGCGCGAACGAGTGGACCGAGATGGTTTTGCACTTGCACATGTTCCATCTGCTGCAGACCGTGTCGCCGAATACGATGGATCTCGACGTCGGTGTGCCGGCGCGCGGCTGGCACGGGGAAGCCTACCGCGGGCACGTCTTCTGGGATGAGATCTTCATCTTTCCGTTTTTGAATTTCGAACTGCCGGTGGTGGCCCAAACGCTCCTGAAGTATCGCTACGAGCGCATCGGTGCGGCGCGCGCGGCCGCGCGCGAGGCGGGCTATAAGGGCGCGATGTTCCCGTGGCAGAGCGGCAGCAATGGGCGTGAAGAAACGCAGAAAGTGCATCTCAATCCGCAATCGGGGCGCTGGCTTCCCGATCATTCACACCTGCAGCGCCACGTCAACATCGCGATCGCCTACAACGTTTGGCAGCACTTCATGGTGACGGGCGACAATCAGTTCCTGCGCTTTACGGGCGCCGAATTGCTGATCGAGATCGCGCGCTTTTGGGCGAGCATCACGACGTACAATGCCGGGCTCGGCCGCTACGAAATACTAGGCGTGATGGGTCCCGACGAGTATCACGAAGCGTATCCCGACCGCGACGAGCCGGGCTTGGATAACAACACCTACACCAACGTCATGGCGGTCTGGGTGATCCGCCGGGCATTGGAAACGCTCGACTTGCTCTCGGAGCACTACCGCCAAGAAGTGATCGAGGAGGTGCGGCTCGGCAACGACGAGCTCGAGCGCTGGCGCGACATCACGACCAAGATGCGGGTCGTCTTCCACGATGACGGCGTCCTGAGTCAGTTCGAGGGCTACGACCAGCTGCTCGAATTCGACTGGGCGGGTTACCGGGCGCGATACGGCGACGTTGGGCGGCTCGATCGTGTCCTCGAAGCCGAAGGTGACAGCCCCAACCGCTACAAGCTCTCGAAGCAAGCCGACGCGCTGATGCTGCTCTTCTTGCTCTCCCGCGACGAACTCCGCGAACTTTTACGCGGCCTCGGCTACGAGGTGAGCGAGGACCAGCTAGTCCGCACCATCAGCTACTACCTGGCACGGACGGCGCACGGTTCGACGCTCAGTAACGTCGTGAACACGTGGGTCGTCGCGCGGTCGAATCCCGGCGAAGCCTGGCAGTTTCTGCTCCGGGCGCTGCGCAGCGACGTCGCCGACGTTCAAGGTGGGACGACCGCCGAAGGCATCCACCTCGGCGCGATGGCCGGCACGGTCGACATCGTGCAGCGCCGCTTTGCGGGCCTGCGGGCGCAAGGACCCACGCTCCGATTCGACCCGGCCCTGCCCTCCGAAGTCAAGCAGGTCCGCTTCAGCGTGCACTACCGGGGTCATCGCATCGAGGTCATGTTGACGGCGGATCACATGTCGGTAACGTCGCGCCCGGGATCCGCCCTACCGATCAAGGTTCTCGTCCGCGACCGGGTCGTCGACCTGGCCGCTGGCGCGCAGGCCGAGTTCGCGCTCGATCATCGACCGTGACCGGCAACCGGTCGCTCCTCCAAGAAGCGGCTCGCATCGCCGAGCGAGCGGGTGAAGTGGCGCTCTGCATCGACTTCGATGGCACGCTCGCGCCGATCGTCGAAGATCCGGATCTGGCGCGGCCGCTGCCGGGCCTGGTGGAGCTGCTCGCGCCCCTCGCGGTCCGCTTTGCTGCGGTGGCGCTCGTCTCCGGCCGTCCCGCGGCGTTTCTGGCCAGGCATGCGCCGGCCCGCGGCGTGCGTTACTTCGGCCTGTACGGACTGCAGGAAATTCGTGATGGCCAAGTGCTCGTCGACCCGCGGCTCGAAGCGGCCCGGCCGGCCGTGCTCGCGGCGGCCGAAGACCTGCGCACCGATGCCGTCGTCCGCTGCGGCGGCGCGTTCCTGGAAGACAAGGCGTACGCCGTCGCGGTTCATACCCGGCGCGTAGCCGACCCGGAGCACTGGAGCGCGTCGATCGACGAGACGGTCCGGCGCATCGCTGGCCGGCACGCGCTCGAGGTCATACCGGGCCGGCTCGTTTGGGAGCTTCGCCCGGCGGTGCATGACGACAAAGGCGACGCGGTGCGGCGTATCGCTCGCGAGTCGGGTGCCCGCTCGGTGGTCGTCGTCGGCGACGACCTCGGCGACCTTCCCGCCTTCGCCGCCGCAGCCGGGCTCGCCACCCAGGGCCACGCTGCGCTACGGATCGCCGTGAGGTCGGCAGAGTCGCCCGCCTTACTTCTCGCGGAGGCCGATCACGTGGTCGACGGACCACCCGGGGTGCTCGACTTTCTAAAGATGCTGGTCGCCGCAACGTAAACGTCGTCGGGGGCGACGGCACCGTACGAAGGAGCAACCCCGCGCGATGGCGTGCGGGAAAGAAATTTCCAAGGCGAGCCTCGACACTTGGGGTAAGTCGCATCCATCTGCCGCCGATGCCGATAAGGAGCACGTCGTGAGCGAGCAAGGCATCCTGCGCGAGCCCGTCACGCCGCGCGCTGATCAGGATGAACATGGTGGCGCCCCGCCCGGCACCGTGATCTTGCTGGCGTCGGTCGCGGCGCTCGGCGGCTTCTTATTCGGCTACGACAGCGCCGTAATCAACGGTGCCGTGAGTGCAATCGGTGCGCAGTTTCACGCATCCGCGGGCGCCCTCGGGCTCACCGTCTCGTCGGCGCTTCTGGGAGCGGCGGTCGGAGCGATCGTTGCGGGACGAGTCGCGGATGCCTCCGGCCGCCTGGCGGCGATGCGCTTGGCGGCAATCCTTTTCGTCATCAGTGCGATCGGCGCCGCCCTTGCGAACTCGCTCGTCGTCTTGTCGATCTTCCGGTTTGTCGGCGGCGTCGCGGTCGGCATCGCTTCGGTCATTGCGCCTGCCTACATCGCCGAAATCGCTCCGGCCGGCATTCGTGGCCGGCTCGGCTCGCTGCAGCAACTGGCGATCGTCTCGGGCATCTTCTTGTCGCTGCTGGTCGACTACGCCATCGCCGCGGCCGCCGGAAACTCTCGCGCGCCATGGGCCTTTGGATACGCGGCCTGGCGGTGGATGTTCGCCGCGATGACCGTTCCGGCAGTCCTCTACGGCGTGCTGTCGTTCACGATCCCCGAGTCGCCGCGATACTTAATGGCCAAGGGGCGGATCGATGAAGCGCGCGAGGTTTTGAAGCGCGTGCTCGGTGAACGCGGATTGACCGCGAAGATCGGGCAGATCCGCGAATCGCTGCGGCGCGATAAACCGCCGAGCTGGAGCGATTTGCGCGGACCGGCGTTCGGGCTGTTGCCCATCGTGTGGGTCGGCATTGGATTATCGGTCTTCCAGCAGTTCGTCGGGATCAACGTCATCTTCTATTACTCGAGCGTGCTCTGGGAAGCGGTCGGCTTCTCCGAGAAAAATTCGTTGATCATCACCGTCATCACGAGCGTCGTAAACATCGTCACGACCTTCGTCGCCATCTCACTGATCGATCGCGTCGGCCGGCGGCCGTTGCTCTTGATCGGGTCGGCCGGCATGGCGATCACGCTCGGAGTGCTGGCCTACGTGTTCGCTCACGCGCCGCTGGGCGCGCAAGGTCAGCCACAGCTGCAAGGTTCGGAGGGCCCAATCGCGCTGCTTGCAGCGAACCTGTTCGTCTTCGCGTTCGGGATGTCGTGGGGTCCCGTCGTGTGGGTGCTGCTCGGCGAAAAATTCCCGAATCAGATTCGCGCCGGCGCGCTCTCCGTCGCGGCTTGCGCGCAGTGGCTCGCCAACTGGGCGATCTCGACTTCGTTCCCAATCCTCAAAAACGCCGGACTCGGCCTCGCCTATGGCCTCTATACCGCCTTCGCAATCCTGTCGTTCCTCTTCGTCTGGCGCTTCGTCACGGAGAGTAAGGGTCGCGAACTCGAAGACATGAGTGCCTAAGAAACTCTGATTTAACGCGTGGCGTCGTCGCTACGGCCCTTATGTGCGTGCGCACACTGCGGGCCTAGGCTCCTCGCCACGCGCTAAATCAGAGTTTCCATCGAACCGCGGGAACGAACGCGTTTTATTCAAATCGCAAAGGGCGCTTTTTTAGGGGGTGGCTTGGGCGAGCTTTCCCTGTAGGTAGGTGAGTGCGGACTGTAGCTGCGGATCGGTCGCGGGGTCGCCGAGGCGCGACGTCTTGGGCTCGATCGTCGTGATGTCGGGTTGGATGCCGACGAGATTGATATCGCGGCCCTTGGGTGTTAGGTAACGCGCGCTCGTAATCTTCACCGCTGAACCATCGGGCAGGGGATGGATCGTCTGCACCACGCCCTTGCCATACGTCTTCTCACCGATGAGTTCACCGACGCCGTTGTCTTGCAGCGCCCCCGATGTGATCTCGGAGGCCGAAGCGGTGTACTTGTTGACGAGCACGGCGAGGGGCTTGGGCGCGATAGCGTTGTCTTCCGCATCGTACTGCGTATCTTGGCCGCCGCGGGCTTCGACCGAAACGATCGGCCCCGATGCGATGAACTTCGAACTGACGTCGATCGCCGCGTTGAGATATCCGCCGCCATTATCGCGCAAGTCGAGCACGTAGGCTTTTGCGCCTTGCGTTTGCAACTTCGTCAGCGCCTTCGTCAACTCGTCGGCCGTATTCGATCCGAAAACGGTGAGACGCGTGTAGCCGATATCGCCGGGCAGAAGTTTCGCATAGACGCTCGGTTGATGAATCGTGTCGCGCGTAACCGCAACGACCGGAATCGACGAACCGTTGCGCTGGATCTGCAGGTGAACGACGGTCCCTTTTTCGCCGCGCAGCAACTTCGCGTCTTGTTCCGTCGTCAGACCGCGGGTCGACTTGCCGTCGATCGTGAGAATGACGTCGCCGGCCTGCAACCCGGCTTTCTCGGCCGGCCCATCTGGAATGACTTCGTTGACGCCCAGCAGCTTCGTCTTATCGTCGACGCGGATCGCGATGCCGACGCCACTGAAATTACCGCCGTCGAGCCCTTCGTTGAGATCCGCGTACTCTTTAGGCGTGAGAAAAACCGTGTACTTATCGTGCACGGAGCCCAAGAGCCCGGCGATGGCCTGATACGTGAGCGCCCGGCTGCCGAGCTTTGTGCCGTAGGTATTGACGACCGACGTGACTTGCCGTTCGAGTGCACGTGCGTTGGAGTTGGCATCGTCGCCGGCGTGCGCTTGCGGCACGCTCGGATTCTTGATGCCATTCTTCTCGAGGTACGCGACGAGACTGGCCCGCGAACCGTCGAGGGCGTTCTGGGCGTCGACCTTCTTATAGAACTCCGAGGAGAGCAACGAGTAACTCATTTGAAGCTCGTCGCTTTCCAGGCCGCTGAGGCCCGATGCATTCGTGGCGGACGGCAGCGCGGTCGCCAGGAGTGCGGCAACGGCCAGGGTGGGCAGAGCGCGATTCATTCGATATTACCTACTTGCGGTTCGCCGCAAGTACGATTTCGCGGCGTTGAGTTGAATGTCGCGAGGCGTGTCGATGATCGGGGCATCGACGGGCTGATCGACGACGATATCGGGCTCGATACCCTTGTGATGGATGTCGCGGCCGCTCGGCGTGACGTATTTCGCGGTCGTGATCTTGAGCGCGCCGCCGTCGAGCGTGTTGTAGATGCTTTGGACAACGCCCTTGCCGAAGGTTTTGGTTCCGATGAGCGTGCCGACTTTGTAGTCTTGAACGGCGCCCGCCGTGATTTCCGACGCGCTCGCCGTAAACTTGTTCACGAGCAAGACCAGGGGCGCCGTGCCGATGTAATCGACATGTTCGGGCGTCGCCGATTTCGTATCGCGCGAACCGGCCCGGTCGATCGTCGACACGATCGTCCCTTGCGGGATGAAGAGACTCGAAATACTCACGGCGGCGTCCAGATAGCCGCCGCCATTGTTGCGCAGGTCCAGAATGTAGCCTTTGGCTCCGTGCGCTTTGCCTGCGAGCATCGCCTTGCGCACTTCGTCGTACGAGGTCGTGCCGAAGTCGGCCAAACGGACGTAATCGAAGCCGTTCTCCATCTTGGCATGGACCGACGGGACTTGAATTTGGTCGCGCGTGATTGCCAGCGTGCGCGTCGCCGTCGACCCGTGCGACCGGACGCTGACGCGTACGATCGAGCCGATCCGGCCGCGGATGAGCCGCTCGATGTCGTCGAGTTTGAGCGCCGCGACATCGTGTCCGTCGACCGCGACGATCTGATCTCCGGTCTTCACGCCGGCATGCGCTGCGGGCGTCCCCTCGATCGGCTCGACGAGGATGCGCTTGTGCAGATCCTGCACGATGTACACGCCGATGCCGCCGAAGTCCCCGCCCTTGAGCGACTCTTCGAGCGAGTTGATCTCGGTCGGCGAGAGATACGTCGTGTAGGGATCGCCGAGCGAGGAAAGCATGCCGCGGATGGCTGCCTGCGTGAGCTCCGTCGGCGACGTCTGCTTCCCGTAACGCGTCTGCGCGAGTGCCAAGTCGCGGTTGAGCGCGGCGAGGTCTTGCGTTTGATCCCCCGTCGCGGAAAGCGACGGAATCTGCGGGTCGGCGACTTTGTGCGCCCGCAGGTACGCGACGAGCTCCCGGTGTTCACCCGTGAGCAGCGTCTGCGCGTTGACCGGCTTGTAATAGGTCTGTTCGACCTTCCGGTACGCGTTGTCGAGCATCGATTGGTCGCTGCCGTGGGCGCTTGCTAGCAATGCGTGCAAGTCGAGGGCGGCTACGCCTTGCGAATCGGAGAGCGCCCCACCCGCGTGACCCGCTCGTTCGTGCGCGAGAAACAGCGCGCCGCCGAGCGAGGCGATGGCCAGGACGAAGGCCGCGGCGAGAGCGCGGAAAGTTCTAGACAAAATGCCGTCAATTTCTATGGCGGAGCGGACAGAGGGCCAGGGTGGTTCTCGAACGCGCCTGGCAAGCCTTCCGGATGCACGGTTCGGACCATATGCCCATCCTCGCCATGATTGCCACCATGACGTTCTACGCCGCCGCAGGCCGCGCGGTTTCCGGCTGCGCCCACCTTTAACGAAGTGCTAACGCAAAAGAGATACCTACCTCAGGCGCGTCGTGGGGTCGACGGGCGAACCGTTCACGCGGACTTCGAAGTGGAGATGCGGACCAGTCGATTCGCCGGTCGAGCCGACGGCTCCGATCGCCTGGCCGCGCTGGACGTCCTGTTCGCTCGCAACGAAGATCTGGGAGCAGTGGCCGTAAAGGGTCGTCGTCGATTCGCCGTGATCGATGATGATCGCGTTCCCGTAGCCGCCGTACGGGCCCGCGAAGATGACCCGGCCACTCGCAGCGGCCGTGATCGTCGAACCCATCGGTGCGCCGATGTCGATGCCGGGATGCATCTCGAAGCCGCTGCCCATCGGATTGGAACGCATTCCGAACGGCGACGTGATCGGCCCCGACGCAGGCCAGGAGAATGCTCCGGGCGATCCCTGGCCCTCGAGCGCCGCCGCCGGCGGTTGCTCGATCGAGGGTTGCGCACCGGAGAGCTGCGCGGCGCGGCGGAGCTGCTCGTTTTCGGCCGCGCGCCTCGCCTCGTCGGCCGCGCGCCGGGCGGCCTCCTCGCGCTGCCGTTCGCGGATCATCTCCTCGAGCGAGGCCTCCTGCGACGCCGTGAGGTCCTCGAGCTGCGCGACTTCATTTGCCGTGCTGCGCCGTTGTGCGTCGGCCGCCGACACGAGTTGGACGCGCTGCGCGGCCAGTGAAGCGAGCGCAAATTTCGTTTGTTGCTGCGCATGCTGGTCCGCCGCGAGGACGGCCTGTTGGCCTTCCAATGCGACCCGCGCCTTCGCAACGACCTGCTCGGCGGCGCGTCGCTCGCGGACCGTCTTCTGGTTTGCGGCGATGAGGTAGCGGATGTCTTGCCACCGCTCGACGAAGTCGCTGAACGACGTGGACGAGAGCAGAACGTTGACGTAGCCCAGATCGCCTCGCTCGTACGCGTCGACGAGACGGCGCCGCAGCGCTTCGTTATGCCGTGCGAGCGTTGCCTCGGCGGCGTCGAGCTGCGTGTGATTCCAGACAAGGTTCCGATCGCTCTGACGGATGCGCGCATCGAGTACGTCGAGCGCCGCGCTCACGTGCGCGATGCCGGTGTCGGTCTCGGCCAACTGGTGCTGCAAGTCTTGCTTGCGGACTTCCGCAAAGCGCAACCGCGTGCGGCGGTCGTCGAGCCGATGCCGCGTCGCATCGACCTGCGCTCGCTTCGAAGCAATTCCCTCGCCCGCCGCCGCTTGCGGAACGAGCAGCAAGACCGCACATGCGAGCGCCCATGCCCTCACGTGCGGAGGTAACGGCCTACTGACAGCCAGGCGGCGACGATGCCGACGGCGGCGCCGACGCCCAAGAGTTCGAGCGCGAATGTCAGCTGATCGAAGCTCGCAACGTGGAAGGGCAGGAAGGGCAACGCGAGCACGAGCTTGGGCAGGAACTGCATGCGCGCGAGTTCGAGCACGCCGAGCGCGAGCGCCGCGCCGAGCACGCCTGCGATGAATCCTTCGCAGATGAACGGGAGGCGGATGTAGGCGCCGGAGGCACCGACGAGCTGCATGATCGCGATCTCACGTCGCCGCGCGAAGACCGTGAGCCGGATCGTATTGGAAATGATGATTGCGGCGGTGAAGACGAGCAGCACCACGATTCCCAGGCCAATGCGTCCCAGAACGTCCGAGATGCGCAGCAGCTTCTGCACGGCGTCCTGCGCGTACTCGACGTTCGCAACGCCGGACATCTTGCGGATCGCTGCTGCGACGTCGCGAACGTTTTCCGGATTGACGACGCGCACGCGCAACGCGTCGGGCAGCGGATTGGCGGTGAGCAGCGAGGTATCGATCTGTCCGCGCAAGCGCTCGCGCATCTGTCGCAAACCGTCGGCTTTGGAAATGTAGGCGACGCTCGCAATACGCTTGTCGTGCCCGAGTTTCGCCACGAGTGCTTTGGCGTCGCCGGCGGAAACGTTATCGGCGAAGAAGACGCTGATCTCGATCTTGCGGATCACGTCGTCGCCGATTCTGCCGAGCGTCTCGCGCGTGAATAAGAACGCGCCGAGCAACGCGATCGTCACCATAACGGTGCCGATCGCGGTGAGCTGCATGAGGAGGTTGCGCGTGAAGTTACGCCAGACTTCACTCAGAAAGAAGCGGACTCGTCCCCAATCCATTGCTGCGACTCCGTACGAGCGGAAGTTCCATGGTCTCGGCGAGCCCCGGTGCTGGAGCCAGGGCGGCCGTGTGGTAGTAACCGCGTTCTTCGTCGGCGACGATGCGGCCGTCGTCGAGGCGGATCACCCGGCGGCGCATGCGATCGACGACGAGCGCATTGTGCGTCGCGACGAGCACCGTCGTGCCTTTGAGGTTGATGCGGTGCAAGAGATCCATGATGTCGTTGGTGTTCGTCGGATCGAGGTTGCCCGTGGGCTCGTCGCAGAGCAGGATCTTGGGATTGTTGACGAGCGCGCGGGCGATCGCGGTGCGCTGCTGCTCGCCCCCCGAGAGTTCGCTCGGAAACATGCGCGCCTTGTGCGCGAGTCCGACCAGATCGAGGACGCGCGGCACCTGCCGCATCACGTCGCGCGTGCGCGCTCCGGTCACCTGTAGCGCGAAGGCCACGTTTTCCCACACCGTCTTATCGGCCAGGAGCTTGAAGTCTTGGAAGACGACGCCGACGTTGCGGCGCAGGTGCGGCACGCGCGAGCGCCTCAGACGGTCGACGCGAATGCCGTCGACGGTGACGTCGCCGCGCGTTGGAACCTGTTCTCGATAGAGCAGGCGCAGTAAGCTGGACTTTCCGGTTCCCGAGTGTCCGACCAGAAACAGGAAGCTGCCCTTGGCGATCTCGAGGTCGATTCCGTCGAGCGCGCGCGTACCGTTGGGATAAACGAGCTCGACGCCGCGTAGCGAAATCACGCGGTTCGGACGTTCTGCATTACAGGGGTTTTTCGGCGTCGAAGCGGACGGACACCTTTGCGATGAACTTCGATTTTACGGACGAACAGCGCGCCATTCAAACGCTGTGCCGCGAATTCGCGCACGATGAAGTCAAGCCGCGCGCCGAAGAGATGGACGCGAAGGCCGAATTCCCGTACGACCTCGTCAAGAAGATGGCCGAGCTCGGTTTGATGGGCTTGCCGTTCCCAGAAAAGTACGGCGGCGCGGGCGCCGACACGGTCAGTTACGCGCTCGCCGTCATGGAGATCTCGCGCGCGGATGCATCGACCGGCATCACGCTCGCCGCACACGTCTCGCTCGGCGCGACGCCGTTCCAGCTCTTCGGTACCGAAGCGCAAAAGGAACGCTACCTCGTGCCGCTCGCGCGCGGCGAGATGCTGTGGGGCTTCGGCCTGACGGAACCGCAAGCCGGCAGCGACGCCGGCGGCACGCGCACGCGCGCGGAGTTACGCGACGGCGAGTGGACCATCAACGGCACCAAAGCGTTTATCACCAACTCGGGCACCGACCTGACCGGCGGCACGACGATTACCGCCGTGACCGGCACGGACGACCGCGGTCGTCCCGAGATCTCGAACATCGCCGTGCCGCAAACGACGCCTGGCTTTTCCCGCTCCAAGAAATATCGCAAGATGGGCTGGCGCGCCTCGGACACGCGCGAGCTCGCGTTCCAGGATGCTAAGGTCCCGCAAGATCAGCTGCTCGGCAAGCGCGGCCAAGGTCTGCGCCAGTTCCTGACGATTCTGGACGGTGGCCGGATCTCGGTCGGCGCGCTTTCAGTCGGCCTCGCGATGGGTGCGTACGACGAAGCGCTCGCGTATGCGAAGGAGCGTCACCAGTTCGGCCAATCGATCTCGAAGTTTCAGGCGATTCAGTTCAAGCTCGCCGACATGCTCATGGAGATCGAACACGCGAAGCTGATGGTGATCAAAGCAGCCTGGGAGAAAGACAACGGTCGCGACTATGCCATGACGGCGAGTCTGGCCAAGCTCTACTCGGGCGAAGTTTCGCGCCGCGTCGTCAACGAGGCGGTACAAATTCACGGCGGCTACGGCTTCATGGACGAATATCCCGTCTCGCGCATGTACCGCGATCAGAAGATCAACGAGATCGGCGAGGGCACGAATGAGGTGCAACGCCTGGTCATCGCGCGTCTCATGGGGTTATAGCGCAATTGCGCCCGAAAGGCATTACGATGTTCCGTCGTCCCCTGGCACTCGCCGCTCTCGTCGCTCTCGCGACGGCGCCGGCTGCAGCCGAACTCAAGCCGGGCGCCGCGGCACCGGCCTTCGCTACGCGGGCATCGCTCGGCGGCAAAGTCTTCGATTTCGATTTGAAGGCGGCGCTCGCGAAAGGGCCCGTCGTGCTGTACTTCTATCCGGCGGCGTTCACGTCGGGCTGTACGCTCGAAGCGCACGATTTCGCGTCACACATCGAGGACTACAAGGGGCTCGGCGCGACGGTCATCGGCGTCTCGGGCGATCGGATCGAGAAACTCAACAAGTCCTCGGTCTCGGAGTGCCGCAGTAAGTTTCCCGTCGCCTCCGATGCCGATCACCGCATCTCCAAGGCATACGACGCGGTGCTCGGCTTCGGCCCCATGACCTACTCCGACCGCACGTCCTACGTGATCGCCCCCGACGGAAAGATCGTCTACTCGTATCGCGCCCTCGACCCCAGCGGCCACGTCGCCAATACACTCCAAGCCCTGCGCAAACTCGCTGGGACGCACTGATTTAACGCGTGGCGTCGTCGCTACGGCCCTGATGTGCGGATTCGCTTTGCGAATCCACGGCACGAAGTGCCGCGCCCTACGGGCGGAATTCGGCGAAGCCGAATTCAACACACTGCGGGCCTAGGCTCCTCGCCACGCGCTAAATCAGAGCGTCCTTTGAGCCAGGAGCTTCGCTTCTTGATAATCATCGCTGAACGAGTTTATAGCTTTAGCGGGCGAGCCCTTGGGGTGATGTGACCGATTGGAGGGGTCGCGTGTCTTGCTAGTGGAGACGCGATTGCGGAACGCGAGCGGCGCGGGGCGCGCTGGCGAGCCGTGCGCTCGACCGATACCGACTACTCGCAAAGGCGGAAGTTATGGCCGGAATACTGTGGACGATCATCGTGGTACTCTTCGTCCTTTGGCTCGCGGGATTTCTCTTACACTTCGGGGGCGGGCTCATCCACATCGTACTCGTGATCGCCGCGATCTTGCTCGTCTTCAATCTCGTGACCGGACGCGGCGCGCGCGTCTGACACATGCACACCGTGAAAGGTAAGCGTGAATGCAATGACTGACGAAAAGAAACGGGACGATAAGGAGCCGGGGCGCGCGATCGCCGCCGTGTTCGGCTCGCGCGAAGAAGCGCACCAGACGCTGGGCGCACTACACAAGGCCCACTTCAGGAAAGTTTGGTTCGGCGTCACGAGCGTCGCGACGACGGCGCAGGGTACGGACGCGATGACGGTCGAGAGCAGCGGCGGATTCTTCTCGCAGAAGTCGCAAGGCTTGGTCGACGCGCTCGTGGAGCACGACGTCGACGGTGCAGCGGCGCGCGGGCTCGTAGCGACGATCCAACCCGGAAACGCGCTCCTGACGGTCGATCCCGACAAGGGGGACCCGAACGAAGCCATCGAGATTCTGCAGCGCCACGGCGCGCGGATCGAAGGCGGCATGGCTGCATCCGGCGCTCGTTCCGCGGTTCCGAGCCGCGCTGCGAGCGACTACGCGCCCGTGACGGCCACACCCGCGACTGCCACACCCGACGACGACATGCCGGTCTGGGAAGAGGAAACGTTCTTCCAACATCCGGCGCGCTAGCGACCGTGACGGTGGCGACGCTTCGAAGCCGCAGCGCTCGGAGCGTCGCCGCAAATCGCCGGGCTGTTGCGCCGCGAGGTGCGCGACGTGACGGGTGGGAAGCTCGAACGGCATGTCTTCCGACGAGGAGCGCGTGTCGCGCGCGCTCGATCTGCCGATCGAACGCCTCGACGAGTTGCCCTTCGGCGCGATCGTGATCGATCCCGACGGCACGATTCGCGTGTATAACGAGTACGAGACTCGCCTCTCGCACTTCGCGCGTCAAGCGGTCATCGGGAAGAATTTCTTTCGCGACGTCGCGCCGTGCACGGCCGTGCAAGGTTTCGAAGGGCGGTTGCGCTCGTTTTTACAGACGACCGATCGCGTCAGCGAGTCGTTCGACTACTTCTTTCCGTTTCCGCACGGTGCGGTCAACGTCGAGATCACGTTTCTACGCCTCCGGCAGCAGGGGCAAATTCTCATTGCGGTCGAGCGCGTCGACGATTAGAGCGGCGACGACGTCGGCCTGCGGACCTAATTCGATCAGCCGCGCACCGCGGCGAGCCGCGCCATCGGCGAGCTGGCGGCTCGTCGTGAAGAGGACGATCTGCGCGTCGAGCGAGGCTGCTTCGATGACCGGCAGCCCGCGTTCGATGCGCGCGTCGTCCCAGTAGGCGAATGGATCGTCCAGCAAGAGCGGCGCCGTCTCCAAACCTTCGCCGAACATGCGCGCCATTGCCAAGCGCACGACGAGATACGCCTGTTCGCGCGTCCCCGCCGAGAGTTGCTCGACGCTGACGAATGCGCCCGTCTCGGGGGCGCGCGCGCGCAGCGCGAGCGTGGCGGGATCGACGCGCAGGTCGACGTAGCGATCCGCGGTTACGCCCGCGAACGTGCGCGAGGCGTAGTCTGCGAGGCGACTCGCGAAACGCTGATGCGCTTCGCGCGTCCGTTCGTCGATCGTGCGCCGGGCGTGCGTGACGGCGGCTTCGAAACGTTCGAGGCGTTCGGCTCCTAAGCGCAGCGCCGTCACCTGCTCGTCGAGTGCAGCGAGGTCACCGATTTGCGCTTCGCTCGTCCGTAGTTCCGCAGCGGTTGCGGCGACGAGTGCGCGGCTTTCGCTCGCGCGGCGCTCGAGGTCGGCGCGTTCGGCCTCGAACGCGCGCGGCGATGCGCCCTCGAGCGCGGCCGCTTCGACGCCCGCACGCCGAAGCTCGAGGAGTTCGGCTTCGAGGGCGGCCTCGTCGTCGGTCCCCAAGACGTCGCTGCGACGCACACCGAACATGCGCAGCTGCGTATCGATGCCGGCGCGCGCATTCGTGCGCGCTTCGCGCGTGCGTGCGGCGGCGAGATCGCCCGCGCGCGAAGCGGTCTTGGTGATGAGCCGGGACGCAAGTGCATCGAACGTCGCACCAGCCCGTTCCGCGTTCGCATACGACGCTTCGCAACGCTCGGCGAGCCGCCGCGCCTCGTCGCGCCGTTCGCGCAGCTCCCGGGCTCGTTCGCGGCGGCTTGCAAGCTCCTCGAGCGTCCCGACCCGCAGCGGTGCGAGAATCGCCGCGACGCGCGCCGCGGCGTCGCGCTCGGCGCCGGCCGCCGTATCGGCGGCGCGTTGCATCTTCGTGACCGTCGCTCGCGCCGCACGGCGGCGGCGTCCGGCCGACCATGCGACGACGGCGACGACAACGGCCAGAACCGTAAGCACGGCGGCGCCGATCCAAACGTGGATCGCAGCGGTCGCGAGCGCACCGACGAGCAGCAGGATCGCGGCGGCAGCGGCTGCGCCGAAGAGCTCGTTGCCACCATCGATCGCGCTTCGCGCGCTTTGCGCGCGTGCGGTCGCGAGGTTCGTCGCCTCGCGCGCGGCGCGAACGGCGGCGGACGCGCGACCGAGATCCGCATACGCCGCGTCGTCGAGCGCGCCGCCGTCGGTCTCACGCTCGGCGAACTCGGCGGCGAGTGCGGGTGTAAATCGTCGCGCGACGGCCTCTTCCTCGTGCGCGTGAGCGACGGTGTCGAGGTTCTGCCACGCGCGGTAGAGTTCATCGAGGCGCGCGACTTCGTGCGCCGGAAAATTTTCAACGTCGTCGTACTGACCGCGCTTAGCGTGCAGCGCTGCCAGATCGGCGCGAATTTCGCGTAGCGCCTCGAGGCGCGACCGCAGCGTAAAGACGCGCAGTGCGCGCCCGCGCCGCTCGCTCTCGCGCACGGCCGTCTCGAGCTCCGCCAGGCGCTGCGTTTCGAGCTTCAAGCGCCCGCGCAGGTCTTCGAGCTCGTGCAACTGGCCGCGCATCGTCTCGGAGCGCTCCTGCGCCTCCGCGATCTCATCGTAGAGGTGCTTGAGCGGCGCGTTGACCGTCGCTTTCTTCTTGCCGACGTGCGTTGCGAGCGCGTCGTCGAGGTGCTTGATCGCGTCGAGCGCGGCGTATTCCTTGGGGCCGCCGTCGAGCGCACGCGAGAGCGCCTGCGTTATGCCGCCGGCACGCGTACCGTCGATGCGCACGTCGCCTTGGCCGACGAACGCCGCGTTCACGAACACTTCGAGCGGCATGCCGAGATGCGCCTGACCCGGCGAGATGCTCTTGCCGACCGTGCAGTCACCCGATGCATCGTTGCCGTTGCGATCGAAGATCTGTACGCCGCGGGTATCGCGGTCGTACTCGCGCTGCACTTCGTACGTGCGGCCATCGGCGAGCTCGTAGACGAGCGACGTTGCGAAGCGGGCGCCGGACCATGGCCGCCACAGCTCCTTCTCACCGCGACCGAGCCCGTAGAGCGACGCGAGCAGTGCTGCCGTCAGGGTCGATTTGCCCGCTTCGTTAGGACCGTAGACGACGTTGACGCGCGGTTCGAAGACGACGGTCCGGTCCGCAAGCCGCCCGAATCCCGTGACGCGCAACTCGCGCAGCTTCACGGCGTGATGTCGCCGCCGTCGAACGCCGCGACTGCATAACGCAGCGCCGCCGCGTCGCCGCGTTCGAGCAGATCACGTACGACGTGCCCGCGGACCGTCGGTTCGAGTGCGATGCTCGCGTAGTCGTACGCGACCGTCTCATCGATGATCTCGAGCGATCCGAGCGCGTCACCGAAGCGTTCGAGCAACACGTCGGCGTCGACGCGCGTCCCGTGCGCGACGGAGCCGCGCAAGCGCAGTCGCACGTAATCGTTCGCACCGCACGTTGCGAGCGCGGACTCGACGCAGCCCAAGACCGCGTGGTCGTTCGTCGCGCCGGCAAGATCGCAGTCGATTTCCACGAGGCGCGTGCGGGCGGTCGGCAACGGTGCGACGGACGTGAAGCCGCCTTCGACCGTGACGAGCAGCGCACCGTGCACGTCCTGCTCGCCGAACTTGATGGGCTCGGGCGACCCTGGATACGCGAAGAGCGGCCGACCCGCGCAGCTCGTCACGTACCCGCCATGATAGTGTCCCGAGAGGAGCAGCGTCGCGCCCGATGCGACGACCTCGTCTGCGCGAAACGGCGCGGTCGCGCGCTTGTGCGGCGGACAGCGCTCTTCGTCGCTACCATGCGCGAGCGCGATCTGCACGCCACCGCGATCGAAACGGGCACTCGCGAAAATGCGGCCCGGCTCCGCGGGCGTATGGCCGAACCCGTAGAGCGTCACAGCGTCGCCGAGTGGATACGCCCGCCAAGCCGCCTCGTTGAAGAGTCGCACGTTGGCCGGCAAGTCGCCGCGCGCGAGTGGTGACGACGGCGCATGCGGATCGTGATTGCCGGGCGCGACATAGACCGGGCGTCCAAAACGCGCGAACTGTTCGAAGAGGAAGCGGACCGTCTGCGGACCGGTGCGCTCCGCTTCGTAGAGATCGCCGCCGATCGTCAGGCAGTCCGCATCGCGCGCGAGCGCTTCGTCCACGATTCGAACGAACGCATCGGCGAGCGCTTTGCGGCGCTTGCCGCCGCCGCGCGTCTCGGGAAACGTCGTTTCGAGATGGACGTCCGCGCAGTGCACGATGAGCAGCGCCATGTTACTTGAGGTTACGACCGAACCAGACCAGCGTCCGCGTCCACGCGTCGGTCGCTGCCGACGCGACATACGAATCGCGCGTATCGTCGAAGAACGCGTGGCCCGCTTCGGGATACACTTTAATGTCGTGATTGCGGTGCAGGCTCGTCAGTTTCGCATTGAGCGCGTGCACGTCGTCCGCGAGGATGCTCGTATCGCGCGCCCCCCAGCTGCCGGCGAGCGGAACGCGTAGCTCGTTCGCGTACGCGAGCGCGATCGGCGTGATCGGCCCGGCGTTGCCGTCCGTGCCATACCGGACTTTTCCGTAAAAGACGACGGCCGCGGCAAAACGCTGGTCGTCGACGGCTTGGCGGAGCGCGATGCCGCCACCCATGCAGAAGCCCGTGACGCCGACGCGCGCTTTCGCACCCGAGATTCCCTGGCGGATGAAGTCGGCCGTCGCGGCGAGATCGGCATCGACCGTTGCGTCCACGAGTTTGGCCGCGATGTCGCGAAACGGCGCGAAATCCGTCGCGCCGTCGCCGCTGGGCGCGCCGAGGCCCGTGTAGAGATCGGGCGCGACCGCGACGTAACCTTGTTTCGCAAAGCGGCGGACGGTATCGCGGAGTTGTGCGTCGATACCCCAGATCGCTTGGACGACGACGATCCCGGGCGTCCCGGGCGGCGCGTTGCGAGGTTCCGCGGCATACGCGTCGATGAAGCGGTCGCCGTAGGTGATGCGGGGCCGTCCGGTCGTAAGCGAGCCGTCGTCTTCGGGAACGATCGGTGCATGCGGTCGGCCGAAACCCTCGGTTTGCGCGAGCGCGACGCTGCCCGTCGCGCCGAGGGCCGTCGCTCCGGCGGAGAGGCGGGCGAAGGCGCGGCGGTTGAGCGCGGGACTCGTTGCGCGCGTCGGATCGTCGAGATCTGGCATCGCGACCGTTTTCTGCGCATCACGCCATTTTGCTTGCGCCGGCGCGCGTTCGATCAGTGGTACAACTCGCCGCAGGCGACGGAGCGGGACGCGTTCCCGCGAGCATGGACGTCGACGGCATAGTTCCCGGAAAGTAAGCGTGCAACAGATGCGGCGACGAGCGTTCGTGAGATACTGCGCACGACGGGAGCCAAATCGTACACCGGTCGCGGACCGAGCCCGTCGCACGAATGACCGCGGTGAATGTGGGCGGTCTCCCTGCGACCATCGGGCTCCGAGAAGACGTGCAACACGACGATGGTCTGCTGCGCCCCGTGCTCGAAGAGCGTGACGGTGCCCGGTTGTCCTGAATTGTTGCGCTGCGCCATGCCGAGTTTCGTCCCCAGACCGTAATCGTCGGGATCGATTTGGGCGATCGCAGCGCCCGCACTGCCGAGCGTCGCAAGTGCTGCAAGAAAAGCGATGCTGCGAATCATGTGCACGGATTGCGTTTCTGCATCGCGTGAAAAAGTCTGGCAGCCGGGGAGCACAGGAGCGATGTGCGTGCCGCACAACGTTAGCACGCTATGGCATCGCTCGTTACGCTCGCCGCGTTTGTGCTTTCGATGCACGCGACGCAAGCGATGGCGGCGCCGCGCGCGGCGATCGTGGCGCAAGCTTCGTCGCCGTCGCCGCAGGCCGCGCCCGCTGCGGCGCCAACCCCAGCCGCAACGGCCGTGCCGTTACCGCCGCCTCCGACGCCGAGCCCGACACCGTCGCCGAAACCGAGAACGGGGCCAGTGCTGCGGTTCTTGCACCCGCGGCCGAAGCCGACGCCCACACCGGTGCCGACGCCGCTACCAACGCCCGCACCGACGCTGCCGCCGACACCCGCGCCGACGCTGCCGCCGACACCCGTGCCGACCTCAACCGCCCTGCCGTTGCCGACGCCGACGCCGGCGCTTCGCGCGACGGACCTCCGCGATCGCTCGGCCTTTCTCCTCGGCGATATTTGGGTTTGTGAGTCGATCGCAGGCGTTGCAGAGACGCACCTCTACAAACGTGGACCCGATGCGACCACGATCACCATGCTCAATACGCTAACGGTCAAGGGCAAGCCATACCGGCTCGACGAGACCTATCGGTTCAACGCGACGCGCAACGAATGGACGGCAACGCTCGCGCAGGGTACGTTCGTCGCGACGGCCCCGCCGTGGACGGGCACGAAGTGGACTTTCACCGGCACGCAAGTCGACAACTCGGGCGAGCAGCCCGTGCGGATGATCTATACGTATTTCGACGATTACGTCTTTCGGCGTGATTTTCAAGTGCGACGCAACAGTGCGTGGACGACGTCCGCCGCCGAAACGTGCACGCGTAATTACCCGACGGACCAATAGCTTTGGCGCGGTCCGCCTCAGATCTCGGCGACGACCTTGCCGCGGGTGTGGCCGCGCTCCACGTAGGCGAGGTCCTCGGGGATCGTCTCGAGCGTGAAGCGGCGGTCGATTTGCACGCGCAAAGCGCCCGCTTCTGCGAGCTCCGTAAGGGCCGCCAGACGCTGCGGCGCAGACGCGGATTCGATGCGCGTCACTCGAATGGAGCGGTCCTCCGGCTCGAGTTCGGGCGGCGTGACGATCGCGATGCGGCCGCCACCGCTCACGGCCTTCACCGTTTCGCGCACGTTCATGCCGTTCACCGCGTCGAACGCTGCGTCGACGCCCTGCGGCACGAGCGCCCAGACTTGCGACGGAACCTCACCGCGTGTGAACCGAACATCTGCAGACTTCCGGGGATCGCGACCCTAGTCGAATAGGTGGGACCGCTAATAGCCGCCGCAGCGGGGTTTGCGCGCCTTCCTCGCGATAGCAAACATTAAGTTCCCAGCAATGAAAGTTGCGCGCGCGCTCGTCGTCCGCTTCACTTACTCGTTGGCACGGGCACGCCGATTTTCAACTACGCGTTTGACTCCTTGACGGAGTGTCTGGAGGCACGAACCGACACTTACGCTGAACGAGTCAACGTTGAGGAACTCGAGTTTGCCTATGGCAGTGACACAAACGATTTTGATGTGCAGCGCGATTCAGAGCCATATGTTGGCGGGTGGGCGGAGATCGGGTGGCTTCTAGGAGCGACGAAGCTCGGCTACGCCGCGGCGCGGCTTGAGCCAGGTCAGGCGCTTTGTCCGCTACACTGGCATACGAGTGAGGACGAATTGTGCGCCGCGCTCGACGGTACGGCGACCGTCCGTACGACGCGTGGTGAGATTCCGTTACGCCGCGGTGATCTCGTCGCATTTCCGACGCGCTCGAGTGGCGCACACAAGATAGTCAATGAAGGGACGGAACCGTGCACGATTTTGCTTGTAGCCAATGTCGATTCCGGCGACGTGACATTTTATCCGGACTCCCGGAAGCTGTATGTGGAAGCGACCGGTACGATGGTGCGTGACAATCCGCAACGCGACTATTTTGACGGTGAGACCGGGAATGAAGCGGCGCCGAGTCGCCCGTAGCCGCCCTAGGTTAATGAAAGTTGCGCGCGTGCACGCCCGCGATTGCGCCGTGCGTTTCGAGCGGCCAGAAGCGCTTGGCGATGATGTCGTGCGTGCCTTGCTCGAGTTGCAGCACGCCTTCGATGACCAGCGCCTGCGACGCGCGAATGGTGCGGCGGTTGCGTTCGTAGACCGACGGATTGACGATGACGTTCACGAGCCCCGTCTCGTCCTCGAGCGTGAGGAAGACGAAGCCTTTCGCCGTTCCGGGACGCTGACGCGTGATAACCATGCCGCCGACTTTGCAGACGAGGTGGTTCGGCATCGTGGGCAGACGCTCGGCCGCAATCGCGCCGTGCGCATCGAGTTCGGCGCGGAAGTGCGCGATCGGTTGAACCCCGGTCGTGACGCCCGTGCCCCAGATATCGAAGGTCGTCTCGTCGCGCGCGGAGAGCGGAGCGAAGGCGGCTTCGGGTTCGTCGACCTCCATGCCGCGGCCGAGCTCGCCGCGCGCCTCGCGTTCGTCGAGCCCGCGCAGCGCCCACATCGCTTCGCGCCGGGTCGCGAACCACGGCGCGAAGGCGCCGGCGACCGCGAGATTTTCGAGCGCGCTTTTGTGCAAGCCGGTGCGTGCGGCAAACTCGCGCAGATCCGTAAACGTATCCGAGCCCAGTGCCGCTTCGAGTGCCTCGCGCTGACCTTCGCCGAGTCCGCGCACGACGTGGAAGCCCAGGCGCGTCGCACCGTCGCCGTCGACGAAACTCCAAAACTCGCTTGCATTGACCGCGACGGGTTTGACGATGACACCGTGCCGGCGCGCGTCGTTGACGAGCACTTCGGTTGAATAGAAGCCCATCGGCTGCACGTTGAGGATCGCCGCGAGAAAAATTGCCGGCTCGTGACATTTGACGTACGACGATGCGTATGAGAGCAGCGCGAAGCTCGCGGCATGGGATTCGGGGAAGCCGTAATCCGCAAAGCCTTCGAGCATGTGGAAGAGCTGCTTTGCAGCCTCGCGATCGATGCCGTTCTGGACCATACCCTCGACGAGCTTGGGATAGATTTCCGCCATGCGTTCGCGCGAACGTTTGTGACCCATCGCACGCCTGAGCTGATCGGCTTGCCCCGGCGAGAAACCCGCGGCTTCGATTGCCATGCGCATCCCCTGCTCTTGAAAGAGCGGTACGCCGAGCGTGCGTTCGAGCACCGGCTTGAGCTTGGGATGCGGATACGTGACCTCTTCGAATCCATTACGGCGCCGCAAGAACGGATGGATCATGTCGCCCTGTATCGGGCCCGGGCGGATGATCGCGACCTGCATCACGAGATCGTAGAAGCAGGCGGGCTTCATGCGCGGAAGCATCGACTGCTGCGCGCGCGACTCGACTTGAAACGTTCCGATCGAATCCGCGCGCTGCAGCATCTCGTACGTCGGCGTGTCGTCCGGCGGAATCGTCGCGAGCGAGAGCGGCGCCGTGCGCTGGCCATAGCGGCGCGTGTGGAGTGCGAACGCGTCGCGCAAGAGCGAGAGCATACCCAGGCCAAGCAAATCGATCTTGATGAGCCCGAGGTCGGCGAGGTCGTCCTTATCCCACTGCACGATCGTGCGGTCGCGCATCGACGCCCACTCGACCGGTGCGACGCGCACGAGCGGATCGCGCGTGATGACCATGCCGCCCGAGTGGATGCCCATATGGCGCGGAAAGCCGTCGACCCGGCGGCAGAGCGCCAACAGCAGCGCGCCCGTCGCGCCGCCGATCGGTCCGCGCACGCTCGGATCGGGATCGGGTCCGAAGTCTTTGCTCTCGAAGCCGTAAAACGCCCCGGGTTTGTTGCGCTCGAGGGTTCGTGCGCCGCTCGTGGGCCGCTCGGCGTCGTCGACGCGTTCGAATCCCGGTGCGTACGCGCGGCCCGCGCTCTGCGCGGGCTGGTCGCCTGCGAGCGCGCGCGAGATGCGCTGATTGGAACCCGCGTCGAGATCGCGCCGCCGCTGCACCGATTGCGGGAGATTGCTGCGGCCGTCGTACGCGGCGCCCGTGGCGCCCGCAAGCGATTCACGCGCGTCGTACTCGTTGCTGATCGCGTCGACTTGCGCAAGCGAAAGTCCGAGCGCTTTGCCGACGTCGCGGATCGCCGAGCGCGTGCGGTAAGTGATCACTTCAGCCGTCATCGCCGCGTGCTCGCGATCGTAACGGTCGTAGACGTATTGGATGACCTTCTCGCGATCTTGGTGCGCGAAGTCGATGTCGATGTCGGGGATCTCGTTGCGCTCTTCGGAGAGGAAGCGTTCGAAGAGCAAGTTCATCCCGATCGGGTCGACCGCCGTGATTCCGAGCGCGTAACAGACCGCGGAGTTTGCGGCGGAGCCGCGTCCCTGGCAGAGCACGCCGAGCTCGTGCGCCGCGCGCGCAATATCCCACACGACCAGGAAGTAGCCCGCGAGATCCATGCGCGCGATAATGCCGAGTTCGTACTCGAGTTGCCGTTCGACGTTGGATGCAAACGGATGCCCGTACCGCTCGCGCGCGCCCGCCATAACGAGCGTTCGCAGATACGACTGCGTGCTCGTCTCGCTCGGCGGAATCGGAAAGAGCGGAAACTGTCCCGCAAGCTTATCGAGCCGGAAGCGGCAACGCTCGGCGATCGCGAGCGTGTTCGCGACCGCCTCGGGATACGGTGCGAAGATGCGCGTCATCTGCGCCGGGCTCTTGAGGTAGAACTCGCGATTGGGCAGCAGCAACGTTCCCGCTTGTTCCAGGCACGTGCCGTATTTCACGCAGGTAAGCACGTCGCAGAGCAGTGCATCGTCCGGCATCGCATACGCTGCGCCGTTCGTTGCAACGTACGGTATGCCGAGCTCGCGCGCGAGCTCGAGCTGCGCGAGAATCAGCCGCGCATCTTCGGGCCGCAAGTGATGCTGCAGCTCGACGAAAAAGCCGCCGGGGAAAAGGTCGCGCAGGGCTGCGTACCGTTCGCGGGCGGCCGGTCTATCGCCGCGCAGCAGCGCTTCTTCGGCATAGCCGTGTGCCGAGCACGAGAGCGCGACGAGTCCCGCCGTCTTGCCCGCAAAATCGTCCAGGCGCAGACGAGCGTCGCGTTTCTTGCCGCGCAATTGAGCCGCGGAGATGGCGCTCGCAAGGTTTGCGTAGCCTGCCTGGTTCTCGGCGAGCAGCACGATGCGCGGCAGCGCGGCCGATTCATGCGCCGTGAGCGTGCGCCGGCGTTTGGGACGCAGCTCGGGCGCATCGAGCGTGAGTTCGGTGCCCGCAATCGCATCGAACGTCACCCGTTTCGCCGCTTTGGCGAAGCGAACCGCCCCATAGATCCCGTCGCGGTCGGTCAGCGCAAGCGCCGCGAGCCCGAGCGCCGCACCCCGCTCGGCGAGCTCCTCGGGATGCGATGCGCCTTCTAGGAAGCTGAAATTCGACCGGCAGTGCAGCTCGGCGTAACGCGCGGCGGGCATGGGAGACTATGGTAATGCGAACAAATGTTCGATGTCAACTGGCGATGCAAGGCGCCGGCCTACCTGCGCCAAATGCGCCAGACGAGATGCAGTGGAATGCCGAACGTTACGCGTGCAATGCGCGGTTCGTCGCGGAGTATGGTGCGGACGTCGTCGCGTTGCTCGCGCCGGTGGCCGGCGAACGCATCCTCGACCTCGGTTGCGGCGATGGCGCCTTAACAGTCACGCTCGCGGAGCGCGGAGCCGAGGTCGTCGGTCTCGATGCGTCGCCCGAGCTCATCGCCGCTGCTCGCGACCGCGGTATTCCAGCGCGGCTCGGAGACGCGCAGACGCTCTCATTCGATCGTGAGTTCGACGCGGTCTTCACGAACGCGGCATTGCATTGGATGCCGCGAACCGATGACGTGCTCGCGGGCGTGCTTCGTGCCTTGCGCCCGGGTTGTCGATTCGTCGGCGAGTTCGGGGGACACGGCAACGTCGCGGCGATCCGGACCGCCGTTCTGGCGACGCTGCGAGCGCTGGGAATCAGCGCCCCACAGTCACCCTGGTACTTTCCCACAGCCGAACGTTTCAGCGCGACGCTCGAAGCCGTAGGTTTTGAGGGGATAGACGTCACGACGTTTGCGCGGCCCACGCCGCTTTTTAGCGGCATGCAAGCGTGGCTCGAAACCTTCGCGCTTCCCTTCGCGGCTCGCGTGAAGCCGGAGGAGCACGAAAGGTTTCTCGCTGAAATCGTCGAGCTCTTACGGCCGTCGCTGTGTGACGACGAGGGGCGATGGACGGCGGACTACGTGCGCTTACGCTTCGCCGCTCGTGCGCCGTGACGCATTACGCTGCCGGATGCAACACCACTTTCTCGCAACGATCTTGCTTTTTAATAAACAGGTCGTACGCTTCGGGCGCTTCTTCCAGTCGAAAGCGGTGCGTGATGATCGCGCGTGGATCGACCGTTCCGTTCTGGATGTATTCCATGAGCTGCGGAACATACTTATGCACGTTGGTCTGTCCCGTGCGCAGACGCAGTCCCTTCGCGAAGGCCTGGCCGAGCGGAAAGAGGTCGACGAGGCCGACGTACACGCCGGGAATCGAGACGACGCCGCCCTTCGCGCACGTGTAGATCGCCTGACGCACGACGTGCGTGCGGTCGAACGCGGTCTTGGTCAGCTGCTTCGCTTTATCCAAAAGCGCGTCCGCCGTAAATGCATGCGCTTCGAGACCCACGGCATCGATCGCCGCGTCGGGTCCCCTGCCACCGGTCTTGCGGTTGAGCTCGCGAACCGTATCCTGTTCGTCGAAGTTGATCGTCTCCGCACCCAGTTTGCGGGCGCGTTCGAGACGATCGTCGAGTCGGTCGATGCAGATGACGCGCGACGCGCCCAGCAGCAGCGCGCTCTGTACCGTGAAAAGTCCGACCGGTCCCGCGCCCCACACGGCTACGACGTCGCCATCTTTGATATCGCACTGTTCGGCGGCTTGATACCCGGTCGGAAAGATGTCGGTGAGAAAGAGCACCTGCTCGTCTTCGAGCCCGTCCGGAACTTTGAAGAGATTTGCGTCTGCGAAGATGATGCGCGCGTACTCGGCCTGCCCGCCCGGATACCCGCCGAAGATGTGCGAGTAGCCGTAGAGTCCCGATGGTGAATGACCCGTCGCAACGTCGGCGAGCGCGGCATTGGGATTGGAGTTGTCGCAGAGCGAGACCAAGCCTTGCTTGCAGTAAAGGCACCCGCCGCACGAGACCGTGAACGGCACGATGACGCGGTCCCCCGGCTTCACGCTCTCGACCGCAGCGCCGATCTCCTCGACGACGCCCATGAACTCGTGGCCGAGGATATCGCCCTTGTGCACGGTCGGAATGTAACCGTTGACGAGATGGAGATCCGAGCCGCAAATGGCCGTCGACGTGATGCGAACGATCGCATCGCTGGGTTTGAGCAACTCCGGTTTGGGCACGTCGTCGACGCGGACGTCGCGCGGACCGTGATACGTTACCGCCTTCATTGCATGACGTCCGTTCCATTGACGGCGACGTCGCCCGCTTCGATCGTTGCTTTGAAGCGACGCAAGTCGAGCCGCACGAACTCGAGCGGCGGCCCCTTTACGAGCTTCGCCGCGAACGCGCCGAGCGGTCCGCCGGGCGGCACGTACTCGATCTCGACGCGCATCTCGGTACCGCGACCGCCCGGTGCCGGCGAGAATCGTACGGTACCCGCATGTCTGACGGGCGCGCCGTCCGCCCGCCAAGCGATGCGTTCGCCTGGGACGTCTTCAATGATCTCCGCATCCCACGTCGCCTCCGCGCCGCCTGGGGCCGCGACCGTCCAACGTGAATGCGTCGAACCCTCCGCGCTTTCGATGCGTTTGATGTTCGGCATCACGAGCGGCAGACTCTCGAGATCGCGGAACGCGGCATACACGTCGGCCGGCGGCCGGGCGATCGTCGTGATCTCGTCGATCCGCGCGCCGTGACCGTACGGGACCGTCGCATCGGCGTTGCGCGGACCGATACCGCGACGCGCGGTCGCGCCGAGAACGGCCCCACCCGTCGCTAGCGCCGCTCCGGCAACGGAAACCGACACCCAGTTTCTTTTCATGGGCACGCCTTTCCCATTAGCGCCTCGTCGTGAAAACGCTTGGCCGCTCAGAGGAGTTTGCCGCATCGCTGGGCAGCGTAGGTGCATGCGTTATCGAAACCTCGGACGCTGGGGCGTCAAAGTGTCCGCCGTTGGCCTGGGCTCGTGGCTTACGTACGGCGGCAGTGTCGAAGAAAACATCGCGAGCGCCTGCATCGCGCGCGCGTACGACCGCGGCGTTACGTTCTTCGATACGGCGAACGTGTACGCGCACGGCCGGGCCGAAGAGATCGTCGGTGCGGCGATCTCCGGACTGCGGCGCGAATCGATCGTGCTCGCAACCAAGGTCTTCTTTCCGATGGGCGCGGGTCCCAACGATCGCGGCCTTTCGCGCAAGCACGTCATCGAGCAGTGCCATCGCTCGCTGCAACGCTTGGGTACCGACTACATCGATCTCTATCAGTGCCATCGTTACGACCGCGCGACGCCGCTTGAAGAGACGTGCGCCGCCATGCACGCTCTCATTGGGGCCGGAAGCGTCTTGTACTGGGGCGTCTCGGAATGGAACGCCGACCAGATCGCAGCCGCCGTGACCCTCTGCCGGGCGCGAGGCTGGGCGGAGCCGGTCAGCAATCAGCCGCAGTACAGCGCGCTGTGGCGACGCATCGAAGAGCGCGTGCTCCCGGCGACCACGCAGTACGGCCTCGGCAACGTCGTCTGGTCGCCGCTCGCGATGGGGGTTCTCACCGGGAAATACACGGATGCCGCGAAGCCGCCGGACGGCTCGCGTGCGGCCGGGAGCGACGCCGAGATGATGGACCGTTACTATTCGCAGCCGGTACTCGACGCGGTCGCGCGGCTACAGCCGCTCGCGCGCGAAGCTGGTACGAACATGGTGGGTCTCGCGCTCGCTTGGTGTCTGCGCCGCAGCGAGATTTCGTCCGTGATCGTCGGGGCAACGAAGCCCGAGCATATCGACGACAGCGTCGCAGCGGCCGACCTCGACGTCGCCCCGGAAGTCTTCGCGCGAATGGATGCGATTTTGGCGCCCGTTACGCCGCACGAGCCGTATGTGGCATAACTGACGGCAGTTCGGTCCCGGCGTTCGTTCGTTAGGGCCGCATCGCGGGGTGCCGCCGGCGGCTGCCGACTGCGTCCGCGAGGCGGTGCAGCAACGGGACGGTGTCATCCCAACCCAAACACGCGTCGGTGATGCTTTGACCGAACGTGAGCGCCTTGCCCGGAACGTGATTTTGGCGACCCGCAACCAGAAAGGATTCGAGCATCACGCCGCGGACGCTCCGGTCGCCAGCGGCAACCTGCTCGGCGACGTCTTGCGCCACGGCAATTTGCCGCTCGTGCCGCTTATCGCTGTTGCCGTGGCTAGCGTCGATCATGATGCGCGGCGCGAGACCGGCCCGTTCGATTGCAAATGACGTCGCAGCAACGCTACGCGCATCGTAGTTCGGCGTTTTTCCGCCGCGCAGGATGAGATGGCAATCGTCGTTGCCCGTCGTCGCAACGATCGCCGACCGGCCGCTTTTCGTCACCGAAAGAAAGTGGTGCGGAACGGCCGCCGCTTTGATCGCGTCGAGCGCGATTGCGATGTTTCCGTCGGTACCGTTCTTGAAGCCGACCGGGCAAGATAAGCCCGAGGCGAGCTCGCGATGAACTTGCGATTCGGTCGTGCGCGCACCGATCGCGCCCCACGCGACGACATCGGCAATGTATTGCGGCGAAATCGTGTCGAGAAATTCGGTTCCGGCCGGTACGCCGAGGTCCCCGAGTTCGAGCAGCAACGTGCGCGCCAAGCGGAGCCCGTGATTGATATCGAACGTGCCGTCCATCCACGGATCGTTGATGAGCCCCTTCCAGCCGATCGTCGTGCGCGGCTTCTCGAAGTAGACGCGCATGACGATCTCGAGCGTGTCGCGCAAGCTCTCGCGCTCGTGCAGCAGGCGGTGGCCGTACGCGATGGCGGCCGCCGGGTCGTGAATCGAACAGGGACCGACAACGACGATGAGCCGATCGTCCTCGCCCTGCAAGATTTCGTGCAGCCGGCGGCGCGTTGACGCGACGAGGTCGGCCGTCCCGTCATCGCACGGCAAGGCCGCAAGTAACTCTTGCGGCGGATTGAGCTCCCGCAGCTCGCGGATACGGATGTCGTCCGTACGGAGCCGGCCACGAACCGCCATGCTCACCCTACTTCGTACTTCGGTCCCAGAATCATCGGCTGTCGCGGGAGCGCCCACGCAAGCGTCCGCCGATCGGCCGGAACAAGAAAACCCCGCCTCATATGAGACGGGGTTTTCGATCGGACCGCTAGCGCTTAGCGGTAGGACTGGCGCGGCGTGAAACAGTCGCGGCAGTAAACCGGCTTGTCGCCGCGCGGCTTGAACGGCACTTGAGCGGTTTTGCCGCAGGTGCTGCAAATCGCGTCGAACATCTCGCGCGGGGCTCCGCCGCCGTAGGAACTTCCGCCGCTGCGGCTCGCTCCGCCGCCTTCTCCGCGTTGCGCTTTACGCGCCGCGCGACAGTCGGGACAGCGGCTCGGCTTGTTGGTGAAGCCCTTCTGTGCGAAGAACTCCTGCTCGCTCGCGGTAAAGGGGAAGGTCGTGCTGCAATCGGTGCAGCTCAGGGTTTCGTCTCTGTACATCGGTACTCCAGATGATAGGTGGGTGGGACGCGCGATGTACCGACGGAACTCGAAAGCAAAATCGTTGGAACAAAACTCGCCTCTCTGGGGACACTGCTAAGTCCAAAAGGTTTGCACCTTTCTCGCAGGCCGTCTTTTTGCGCCGCCGGCCGGTCGTACGGGCGGTAACATTCCGGCAATCTTCGTCACCGGCGGAGTTCGGGAAAGATGGCTTGGCCATGGTAAAGCAGAGTAAGTACTCGTATTTCGACACGATTGCTCGGCTATCGAAAGCGATCCGCGATGCCGGCAATACCGTTTTCGCGACGATCGATCAGGCCGCGGCCGCCGAGGGCGTCGGGCTGACGTTGCGCCCGACGTCACTGATCGTCTTCGGCAACCCCAAGGGCGGCACGCCGCTCGTGGAGACCTTTCCGCTCGTGGCGCTCGATTTGCCGTTGAAATTGCTCGTTTGGCATGACGGAGGGAACGTCCAGATCGCATATACGCCGATGTCCGAGGTCGCCGCGCGATATTGGGTCACCGGCAAGGACGCGCAGATTCCGCGATGGATCGTGGTCTGGGAGCCCTCAGCGATACGGTGACCTAGGACGCCACAGCGCGGAGAAGAGAATTTGCGTGACGGCGCCTTAGGACAGCACCGAACGTGACGGTTTTGCGGTCGAGCGCATCGTTCGCATGACGTTTACAGCGAAGAGCGCAAGCGACGCGATCCAAAACAGAACGACCGCGCTTATCGTCACGTTGAAGCTCATGAGGAAGAGCGGCCATTGCGCGGCAGTCGGTGATGCGCCGCAACCGGCCGCACGCCGCGGAAACCGAGAACGGTGGCGCTGATAAACGGACCGAGCACGACGGGGAGCGTGGCGAGCGCGAATTGCCAGCGACCCAGTCGCTGGTCAAGGCAGCGTCCGGTGATGCGTAAGCGACTCGCCTCATCGAGCTTTTGTTACGGCGACTCGCGGTTCACTGTCGCCATATCCGGCGTTCGCCATTATCTTCGCGGGCTGGCCACCGCTGTGAGTTGCCTATGCCATGCTGGTGGCACCGCGATGACGTATAATGGTTAGGAGGAGGGGATCTATGAGCGAACGATTCGATGCACGCCGGTTCGAAGAGCTGATTCTCCTCGTAGCGCGCCGCTGCGAACGCGACTCGACGTTTGGCGCCACGAAACTCAACAAGCTGCTATTCTTTGCGGATTTCGCGGCTTACCGCAAGTTGGGACGTTCGCTGACGGGGGCCGACTATCAGAAACTGGAGCACGGACCTGCTCCGAAACAGCTATTGCCGACCCGTGAGGCTTTACTCGAACGTGGGGATCTTTTCCCGATCACTCGTGATTATTTCGGCAAGGAGCAGAAGCGGCTAATAGCCGGAAGAGAGCCTGACGTATCTGGATTCAGTGGAGAAGAAATCGCGCTCGTGGATGAAATAATCGACAGTTTGCGCGATCTAGATGCCGCGGCGGTCACGCAGCTTTCGCACACGTTTATCGGGTGGCGTGCAGTGGAGTACGGTGACGTGATCCCGTACGAAACGGCTAAGGTACAACCGGAGCTGCTTACTGAGGACGATCGGAACGCTACGCGAACGTTGAAGGTGTTGGATTGGAACAAGACTGCCGGTTGGCCACGGATTCCAATGAACGCATCCTTACAATGATGGAGTTGGGTTAGCACTCCTGAGAGATGCGTGAACGGTTCTCGGTCTTTAGAGGGCCTCGCTTCGAACGCAGTTGGCGCCGTTTACATGAGCAGCCAGGCTTCGATTTGGCCGATTTGCAAGACTTGCTTCAGGTCGTAAATTTTATTCTCGAATCGCAAGCGGATGACGACGTTTGTTTTCCGGCCGACGTCGATGGCTTACGGAAGTATCGTGTACCACCGTTTTTGCGATTGCCTACGCTTTCGTTCGCTTATTTTATCGAAGGCTATGACGTTTGGCTCGTGGACCTGAGCGCTCCAAATGACGACGATAGAACGTAGACGTTCGAACTGTTCGTAGATCCACGCTTTTTAGTCGTACGTGCCGCAGAGGTACCAGGCGCCGCGTTCGTTGACGATGCGATAGAGCGCGCCGTCGTCGAGCAGCACGTCGTAGGCATCGTTTGCGATCGGGCGGCCGCCCGTATCGAGCGCCTCGGCCCACCAAGCCTCGTCGACGCGCCATGGTCCCGCGCACTCGAGCACGGATCGTCCGCGGACGAAGGCCGGCCGGCCGCCGCGCACGCGTACGTCGATCGCGCGCGGCGCATGCACGCGGTAGGCGAACGTTCCCGTCTCGCTCGGCGCCGCTTTTGCATTCGCCGCGCGCGGCGAATGCGTAACCGCAGCGGCCGTGAACGGCTCGTAGGCGACGCGCGCTTCGTAGCGATTTCCAGGGACGACTCGTGCGCGTACGGCGGCGTGCGTCCCGAGTGCGGCTTCGAGCCGTGCGAGCGCGATGCCCACGATCTCCGGATCCGGATTGCGTCCCGCGAAGAGCGAGAGTTCCGTGCCGCCTTCTTCGAGCCGCTCCGCGCGCAAACGCAGCCCGGTGACGGGCGACTGCAGCACGACCCCTTCGAGCCGCGCGCGCAGTAAATCGAACATCGTCGTACCTTGCGCCGTCGGTTGCGCGAGCGTCGTCTCCAGAGCGTGCGTTTCGCCGTCTTCACACTCGAGCTCGAAGCGAAGCGCACCGCAACGTTTGCCCAGAAACGCGACGTCTTCGGCGACGCGCGCGACCAGCGTGCGCAGTGCGAAGAGCAGCTGGTCTTCACGTTCGGCCGTACCTTCGCCATAGAGCGCGTGGTCGATCGCAACGAGTCGCGCACGTGGAACGAGCGGTTCGTCATCGCCGCCGCAGGCGTGCGCGTGCCAGCGCGCGGCCAGCGAACCGAAACGCCGCACGAACGGTCCGTGCGGAAGTGCGGCGAGCTCGCCCAGCGTGCGCACGCCCAAGAGTTCGAGCCGACCGATCGTATCGCCGTCGAGACCCAGAAGCCGCAGCGGCAGCGGTGCGACGAACGCGCGCTCGTTGCCCGCGCGCACGATGCTGCCGTCGCGCACACGCGCCGCCGCCCGCGCAACGAAGGCGTTGGGACCCAGCGCAACGTGCAGCGGCAAGGTCGCGAGTTCGCCGTCGCTTGCGAACGCATCGCGGACGCTGCGCAGCCAACCGCGCTCGTCGCCCGCGATGCCGCGCATCTCGAGCAGCGCCGCGCCGTCGCCCGCGTCCTCGACGAGCGGCGACGCCGCATCGAGCGCGTCGAGCGCGCGCTCCCACAGCGCCCGATTGCGCGTGGGATCGTCGACGGCGACCGCGGCCTCGCGTGCGCAGGCTGCGGCCTGAGCGAGCGTCATGCCGGCGCGTGCGCCCAGCACGTACGCGCCTTCGTCGAGCGCGACGACGTGGCCGCGTTCGAGCCGGTCGACGACGATCGCCGGTCGCTCGCGCAGCGACGGATCGGCGAGGCGCGCGACCGCGACTTTGTATGCCGGCACGAGCGCGCAAACGATCGGCATGCACTATTGCTTAGGCGGTAACGCGCAGCGGCGCGAAGACCGCGCGGGCTGCATTCACAGCGCGATCCTCCGTTCGTCGCGCTCGGGTGCCGCAACGGCGACGGCTCGTTCGCGCACGCACGCGAGCGGTGCACCGTCGCATTCGAACGTCGTGCAGGCGAAGAGCGCGCGTCCCCCCGGCACGGCGCGTTTGTGTTTGAGGACCGCGGCCTCGACGCCGATCCCGGCGAGTGTACAGAAAAGACCGTCGCCGCCGGCGAAACGCACATCGGCCGCGCGTAACCGAACGCGCAGCGATGCGAAGTAGCGCAACTCATCGGGCGCCGCGGCGCCGAGGGCGACGAGCAGTGCGTTCGCGCGATGCGTCAGGCTCGCGAGGCGCGTCCACGCCGTCGCGCGCAGCGCAACCGTGGGCATGACGACGACCCCGAAGGCCGCCGAGCGCAACACGATATCGGCCGCCCGGGCGACGCCCGTCGCATCGGGCACGGTGATGACCAGGAGCCGGTCGAGATCGACGCCGGCCGCTGCGAGGGCGGGCGGGTAGTACGCGCCGTCGGGCCCTTGCGGGGTCTCGATGAGGGCGCCGAGGCCGCCGTCCGCCGTGGCCGAGGCGAGCAGGCGCGCCGCCACGGCCGAGCGCCCCGAGCCCGGCGGTCCTTCGAGCGTCGCGACGACGCCGCGCGGAAATCCGCCGCCCAAGGCCGCATCGAGCGCGCCGAGCCCCGTTCGGACGACACTTTCCTCGGCCAGCGTGAACGCCTCCGGAGAGGCGGCGCGGTGGCCGGCCGACAGGGCCGCACGCAGACTGTCGAAGGCTGTGCGGCGAAGGTCGAGCGGCGTGGGGGATGCCATGGGAGGCCCATGGTAATCGAACGTATGTTCGATGTCAATGAACCGTCGCAATGAACCGTCGCAATGGAGATCGTTTATGCTGCGTTCGTCTTCTCGTAGCCTTATCGTCACGCGCATCCTGCGCCCCATGGTCCTCTGCGGCATTGCGATCGGCGTGCAAGCATGCGGCGGCAGCGGCGGCGGTACGCCGATCAATGGTCCCAACGGATGCAACCCGGGAACGCAAGTCCAACTCGCAAGTCCGTTACCGGGTCAAGCCGGCGTATCGACGGGCATCGGCAACATTATCATCGTTGCAAACGATAACAATAACTTTCTCGGTACATCGTTCGGCCAGTTTGGCCTCAATGTCGTAAGCCCAAACGGCGCGACACTCAATACGTCGAGTTTGACCCCGGTGCCGTTTCAAAACGGGCCGCATCCGTTTCCGAGAGACTTCTACTATTCGGGCAACTTACAAGGCCTCGGCGCGGGCTTGAACTACAGCGTGTTCCTCAATCAGTTTACGACGAATTGCAACCCACTATTCATCGGCACGTTCTCGACGTAGCGAGCGGCGCATCTCTGCGTTCCAACCGATCCAGGCATGCGCGGCCTCCGTGGGAATCGTCGATTCGTTAGAGTCGCGTGCAGAAGCGCTGCGCTACGGAAACGAGTGACGGAGCGCCGGTAAGTCGAGCGTGACCGGCTCGGGACCCGGACGAGGCGATGCCGGCGTGTAGCGTAAGCTCGCCGGCCGCTTCGGCAGCCACTGCTCGTCACCGTTGGAACCGGGGGCGTTGAAGGCCCGCTCGAAGTCGCGGTCCAGGATGCGCCGGCCCGTCGGGATATGGACGACGAAGCCGTACTCGGCGACCATGTGCGCGGCGCGCGGCTCGTACGTAGCATGACCGATGAGCCAGCGCCCGTTCGGAGACAAGGCACGCGCGTTCGCAAAAAGGCGCTCGTTCGGACACGCGTGCACGACGACGCGGTGCATTCCGACAACCGCGAGCAGATCGTTTCCGTTTTGGTGGACGCTGCTTGCGGCGACCGGCGACGACGCGAGCAACAACAATGCGCTGATGCTCGCGGTCGCGTTATTGATTCGAACGAGCCAGAATCTGGTCGACGTAACTTTTTGTAATGTCATACTTCTCGCCGGGATCCACCCGCAAATCCTTGTGGGCGGCTTGATAGAACGGTGACTGCGCCGTGCCTGAGCTCGCGTCGAACAGCGCGTGCCACGTCGTCGCTGCGTGACTCGCGGCGCTGCGCGCATCCCGCTCCGGTAAGCCGCTGCGTCGTGCGTGCGCCAGAACTCGATCGTGTGCGATCTGCATCGCATCCGTCACGGTCGTCTTGCCGGCGTTATACGCCCCGAGCACGAACTTTTGGAGCTCCGGTGACTTCGGGTCGCCGGCGAAGTTCGCGCTCGTACGCCGCTTGCGCCGCAATCGCTTGCGCGGGATCGTGGATATTCCTCACGCCGTACTTCGCGGCGACCGACGCATCCATCTGTGCGATGCCGCCGCCGGGCTCGCTCGGCGTCAAGTTCGATTCCTGATAATCTTGCGACTTGAGGACTTTCGCAGCGAAGGGTCCCAGCCGCGCAGCCTTCTCGAAAGAGGCGTCGTAGCGGTTCTGAGCGATGTCGATCGCGGCGTGTTGCGCCGCAGCGGTGCCGTCGCTGCGGCCCGCTTGCGCGACGGCGAGACGGGCGGCTTCGCCCTCCGCTTTCGTCGGCGTAACCTGTCGGCCGCCGACGGTCCGTTGCCAGTTCGTTTCTGCGCCGGCGCTGCGCGCGATGCGGTCGCCCGCCATCGGCGGCGCGTTCATGGCAATGCTCGCGACGGCGGAGTGCGGTTTGGGCGCGTTCGGCGAAACGTTAGGCGGAGCGGGCTTCGGAGCGATGCGGCAATGCGGCACGGTGGCTCTCCCAGACGTCGATTCAGGGATACCTGACGCTGCCGCGCGAACGTTGGCGCTGATCACAGCATGATGAGTCCGAGTCGCACGCCCTGCGTGACGGCCTCCGTCCGGCTCGCAACGCCGAGCTTCGCGAAGATCGACGCGACGTGAAACTTTACCGTATGTTCCGAGATGCCCAGACGTCCGGCGATCGTCTTGTTCGCAGCGCCGCGCGCGAGCTCGCCCAGCACGTCGACTTCACGCGCCGTCAGACGTTCGATCGTGCGCACGATGTCGCCGTCGAGCGGTGCGCCGCCGAAGGCCCCTGAAAAAGCGCGCGGCTGTACGGCGATCAGTCCCGCCGCGACTGCCACGATTGCGGCGACGATTTCGTTCGGTTCGGCGTCGCGCGCGAGAATCGCGCGCGCCCCGCGTTCGTGCGCGAGCGCGTCGCTCTCCCAGGCGGCGCGCGGATCGTCGACGAGCGCGACGCTCGGGGCCCGCGCGGGGCCGTCCACGCCGGCGCGCTCTTCGAGGACGACGTCGGGACCTAGCGCCGCGACGATCCGCGCGAGGTCGGCCGGCGCCGCTTCGCCGACGAGCGCGAGCCGGGCATCGCCGCTCACGATCGCCGCGAGTCCCGCGCGCGCGAGTTCGGACCTGGCCGAAACGAGCGTGCGAATCACGCGGCGCGCGTACCCTCCACCCACGCGAGCGTGACGTTCCGCCGCACGCCCGCGCGCACGATCGTTAGCGACGACGACGACGTCAGCGTCGCGGCGATATCGCTTTCCTCGCCGAGCAGGTCGCGCTCGGTGCCGATGATCGCGTCGCCGAGCGCGATGCCGGAGCGTTCCGCGACACTCCCGTTCTCCACGCCGGTCACGAGAAAGACGCGCAGCGGGCCGTTCGCCGTTCGCGCGAGCGCCGGCGCGAGTGCGACGCCGAGACGCGGACGCGCAGCATCGCCCAGAAACGCCGCAACGGCTTCACTCGGTACGGCGAATGCGAGTCCGCGGACGACCATGCTGTTGATACCGACGACGTGGCCGGCGGCGTCGGCCAGCGGTCCGCCCGAATTGCCCGGTGCGAGTCTGACATCCGCGACGACGTGGCGCTCGTTGCTGCGTTGCACGATTCCAGCCGTCAGCGCGCCGACGAGTCCGAGCGGATTGCCGACGGCGATCACGAGTTCCCCCGCTCGCAGCGCGCGCGCCTCGCGCACGGTCACCGCGGGAACCGGCGCGCCACCGATCTGCAACGCGGCGAGATCGCGCGCGTCATCGCGCCGCACGAGCTCGGCGCGCTCGCGACGGCCGTCTTCGAACGTGACGGTCGCCGCGCGCGCACGGACGACGTGCGCGTTCGTTATAATCAGTCCATCGTCGCGCCAGACGACGCCCGAGCCCGCACCGCGTCCGCCCGCGTCGATGACGCGGACGGTCGACGCGCGCAGCTGCCGCGCGACCGCGGCGAAATCGAGGTTGAGGTCACGCATCGTCGCGCGGCCGGTCCTCGACCGTGACGTGCAGCTCGCGCGCCTCGCCGCCGCGCGCGATGCGCAGCGGTTGCACGGTGCCGACGCTCGCGCTGCCGAGCGCGCGTTGCACGTCGTCGGAATCTTCGATGTTCTGCGCGCCGAGCGCGAGCAGCACGTCGCCGATCGTGACGCCCGCGCGCTCCGCGGGTCCGTTCTCCGCAACGTCGACGACGATCGCGCCGCCGCGTTGCGCGAGCCCGTGCGCCGCGCGCAGCGCGTCGGGCAGCCGCACCGCTTGCAGCGCGACGCCGAGGTAACCGCGCTGCACGCGGCCGCCGCTCTGGAGTTGCGCGACGATGCGATCGAGCGTCGGCGCAGGCAACGTGAGCGCCATGCGCCGCGAGAGGCCCCACGTGTTCATACCGACGACGCCGCCCGCGACGTCGACGAGCGGACCGCCCGAAAAACTCGAATACACGTTGACGTCGGGCCGAATGAAGCGGTCGATCTCACCGCCGCGCCACGTGCGCCAGGGCCCGTCGAGCGAACTTACGATGCCGAAGCTCGCACCGGGCACACCATCCTCGTCACGGGCGACGGCGAGCACTAGATTGCCGACCGCGAGCGTCGCCGGATCGGCACGGCGGGCGGGCGTTAGGGTCGCCTCCGTGCGGAGCACTGCGACGTCGGTGGACGCGTCGCGGCCGACGAGCCTCGCGCGCGCCGTCGCGCCGCCGTCCTGCAAGAGTTCGATGTCATCTTCCCGTTCGATCGCATGATCGACCGTTACGACGTGGTGCGCATCCCAGGCGATGCCGCTCGCATCGCGCCGCGGATGCGCGTCGACGTAGAGGACCGACGCACCGCTCGATGCGACGGCTGCCGCGAGGTCCGCTGAGAGCGCGGCGAGCGCGCTCGGATTCGATACGTTCATATCACGCAGTATCGCGCAGCGCACACATCGCGCGCATCGCCGTTCCGGCTAGGTTATGGCAGAAGTAGGAGTTTACCGGTGGTTTTGCGAGCTTCGAGATCCGTATGCGCTCGCGCGGCGTCCGTGAGCGGATACGTATGCTCGACGCGCAGGGCGAGCGTGCCGTTCGAGACGGCGTCGAAGAGTTCGCCCGCGCGCCACGTCAATTCGTCGCGCGTCGCGACGTAATTCGCCAGGGTCGGACGCGTCGCAAAGAGCGAACCTTTGCTATTGAGGGTTTGAAGGTCCATTGGTGGTACGGGGCCGCTCGAACCGCCGAAGAGGACGAAATAGCCGCGCGGCCGCAGCGCATCCAGGCTCTTCTCCCAGGTCGTCTTGCCGACCGAATCATAAACGACGTCGACGCCGCCGCGCTCGCCCGCGATGCGATGCGCAGCCTCGGAGAAATCTTCGCGCGCGTAGTCGATGACGTGATCGGCGCCCGCGCGTTTGGAGAGTTCGGCTTTCTTTGCGGTCGAGACCGTCGTGATCACCGTTGCGCCTTTGGCTTTGGCAATTTGCGTCAGCAACAAACCAACGCCGCCCGCCCCCGCTTGAATGAGCGCGATGTGCTCGCGGCCCAGCGGAAACGTGCTGTTCGCGAGATAATGCGCCGTCATCCCTTGCAGCATGAGCGCGGCTGCATCGCGCAGCTCGACGCCCTCGGGCACGCTCACGAGCTTGCCGGCGGGCACGACGACAGACTCGGCGTACGATCCCAGAACCATTGCGTACGCGACGCGGTCGCCCGGTTTGAATTCCGTGACGCCCTCGCCGCAGCGCTCGACAGTGCCGGCACCTTCGCTACCGGGAACGAACGGAAACTGCGGCACCTTGTACGTGCCCATTCGGTAATAGACGTCGATGAAGTTGATGCCGCTCGCGGTCAGCTTCACGAGGACTTCGCCCGCTTTCGGTTCGGGGGTCGCAAGGTCGTGGAGCTGCAAAACTTCGGGGCCGCCGTTCTGGTCGATCGCGATTGCTTTCATGCTCGCATGAACCGCCGGCCGTTCGCGAAGGTTCGCCTAGCAGGGTTCCGCGCAGCGGAACCTGTTACGCGGCGCGTCGCCCGAGCACGGACGCGCGTGCGCGAAAGGTGGTCGTGCGGGTGCACGCGCAATGAAGAAGCCGACGAGCGCGATCGCCGTGAGCAGCGACCCGAATGCGACGGCGTAACGCCATGCGGCTTGCGCGGGCGACGGACGTGCGAAACGCGCGGTCACGACGCGCAGCTCGAAGATCATCATGCCCAGCGTCTGGCCGCTTGATCCCAACGAGCAGCGCACCGTAAACGAAGTAAGCGAGAAGTACCAGGAGCGCGTGACTGCCGAGCTGGGATGTCACCGCGGGAAAAGCCCTGGCGTGCCCAGTTAGCGTTACGCCGAGCGGCGTTCTGACGATCGCGGAGATGATCGCGAGATCGACGACGAAGGCTGCGGTCCGTCGCCACACACCCGCGCAGTCGCGGCCGCTCACGGCATCGGGAAGCGCGACGGGGGGTGGCACTGCCGCAACTCGTTCCGTGGCCAACCGCATCCGCCATCCTGCCGCGAGCGACGACGCGTCGAAGCGACGCAGCGCGTCGAGACGGTTCGTCGCGTACGGCATGCCGCCGATCCACTCGCCCATGCGCAGCGCCGGTTCCGCATCGAGTTTGCGGCGCTGTTCGGCGAGCACGTGCATGTCGACCCGGCGTCCGATCGCGTGGAACGTCGTGATGGAGATCGCGCCGATCGCATCGTCGATCCCCGCGCAACAGAGGAGTCCGACGCGGTCGGCCGTGTACTCCGTTTTGCGCAACCACGCGCCGAACACGAGAGCAGCGACGCGATGCGCGCCGATGGCTGCAATCGGAACGAAGACATCGTCGCGGATGAAGGTCTGCGGCGTCGCAACGCCTAGTTACCGCGCGATCTCGGCGAGGAGTGCGTCGATCTCGAGCAGCACGAACTCCGAAATCGATACGCTCGAGAAGACGAGTCCGGCGAGCGCGATGACGAGCGGCGCCGCGAGCATGCACGTCCAAAACGCTCGCCATTCACCGGGGACGCGCAGGCTCTGGGGACCCGCGAAAAGCGGCTCCCTCACCAGCCCCACGTTCCCGCGCCGCCCTTGAAGGGTCCGACGACGGCGTGTGTGATCCAGCCGCCGTAGAAGTCGCCTGCCTGCGGCTGCACCGGTTCATCGTCGACAAAACACGCGACGTCCCGCGATGCATAGAAGGCAACGTGGTGCGCGAGGGGCGCAAAGGCGCGCAGTGGCACGAGATACGTCCACGCCGCACGTTCCGCGCGTCGCGCAGCGGCGACGAGGTCGTAATAGGCGGCCCGGCCTTTGAATTCGCAGAAACTCGTGCCCTCGGCGGCGACGAGCTTGGTCATATCGATATCCTCGGGCGGCAGATAGTAGACCGGCGGATGGCTGGTCTCGAGCACGCGGAAAGCCTGGCTCGTCCGTGCGATCGTCGCGCCGGCAAAGTCGACACGCAGCTGGCGAGCGGTTCGCTCGAGACGCGGCGGCCGCGGATAGTCCCAGACCGACTCTTGCCCCGGCCCGGGCACGGGATGATTGCGGCGCGCCATAACGTCGCCAAGGGTTCGGAAACCGGTCGGAACTTCTTGCGCCAGCGGGGGTTGACAGGGGCCCTCAATCGCACTATTGTACTAATACACTAGTACGACAGTTCGATAGGAGAATTTATGGAAAAGCAACTTCGCCGCCTGATCCCCGCTCCGATCGAGGCCGACGAGCAAATCCGCCGCACCGTTATCCCGACGCCGCGCTCGACGTCGATGATCCACGGCTGGGGCGTGCGTTTCTAGGCGCCTCGGCGCTTGAGAACAGCGAGCAGCGTGGGCACGATCTTCACCGTCGACCCGCGTAGCGGTGTCCCGATCTACCTGCAAGTTATCGAGCAGGTCAAGCGAGCAATCGCACTCGGGACGCTCGCGCCGGGCGAACAGCTGCCGACGGTCAAAGCGCTCGCACTCGACCTCACGGTCAACGCTAATACGGTCGCCCGCGCCTATCGCGAACTCGAACGCGACCGCATGATCGAAACGAGTCCGGGCCGCGGCTCGTTCGTACGCGCCGGTGACGTTCCGCTCGAAGCGCAGCGCGCAGCGATCGACGTGGCGGACTCCGCCGTCGACGACGCGGTCCGCGCGGCTCGAACCTATGGACTCGCGCGCGATGACGTGCGCACGCTCCTCGAGCGCGCGCTCGACCGCTGGTTCCCGATCGATCGAGAGGAGAAACCGTGACGCCGCTTGCGATCCGCAATCTCACCAAACGGTACGGCACCTTCGAAGCGGTCTCGGACCTCTCGCTCGATCTCGAGCAAGGTTCGGTGTGCGGTCTGCTCGGCCCCAACGGCTCCGGTAAGTCCACGACCTTCAAATGCGTGCTGGGACTCGCGCACGCGACATCGGGCAGCATACGTATCGAAGGTGCACCGGTCGCGCCGGCGACATTCGAGTTCCTGAGTTACGTGCCCGAGAAGAGCGCGCTCTATGAATGGATGACGGTCGAACAGCATCTCGAGATGACGCGTCGCGCCTACCGTTCGTACGACGCAGCACGAGCACGCGAGCTCGTCGCCCTCTTTAAGCTTACGCCGCAAAAAGTGGTGCGCCGGCTCTCGAAAGGTCAGCACACGGCGCTCGCGCTCGTCCTCGCCTTCGCCGTGCGGCCGCGCATCCTCGTGCTCGACGAGCCGGCGAGCGGTCTCGACCCGATTTTTCAGCGCGTCGTGCTCGACCTCATTATCGAAGCGTCTGCGGGCGGCGCGAGCGTTCTCTTTTCCTCGCATCAAATCGGGCAAGTCGAACGCGCCGCGGATCGTATCGCGGTACTGCGCGAAGGCAAGCTCGCGCTCGCGGGCGATATCGATACGCTCAAAGGCGCCGAAAAAGTCGTCGTCGCGACCTTCGATGCGATGGCTCCGGAGATGCCCGAGCTCGCACGCGATCCACACGTCCGTCGCATCGAACGCGGCGGCCGCATCGTGCGCCTCTACGTGGACGGCGAGGGCGACCGCATCGCCGGCCGCGTCGCCGAGTTGCACCCGCGGGCGCTCGACGTCGTCGACCTAACGCTCGAAGACATTTTTCTGGGCGCCGTCGGCGGCGGCGATAACGGAGTATCGTCATGATCTACGTCGAATGGTTGCGTGCGCGCAAACGGCTCGCGATTTTCGCAGCCGCGCTGGCACTTATCGTGATCGTGCTCGTCGCGATCGGTTATTTCGGACATGTCGCTCATGTCAGCACGAATGGTGACGTATCGGTCGGAGTGACCGTCGGGTCAGGCGATGGGCACGCGCCGCTCTTACGCGACATGGTTCATCAGGCATTGCAGAAGGTTGCCGCCCCCCTGGGAGCCTTCTTTGTTATCGCAGCGTTCGCCACGACGCTCTTCACGACGCTGCTGTATACGAGCCTGCATGCACAGCGGACGTCGCTCGATCTCGCGTTCACGAAGCCGCTGTCGCGCCTGCGTCTCGCGTCGACGTTCTTCGCGATAGATTTCGGCGCGATCGTGGCGTGCTACGCGATCGCCGTTCTCCTGGCTCTCCTGCCGATGGCTGCGTTCGGCGCGCTCGACCGTATCGTCGGGGATCCCTCCGACCCGCTGGTGATCGCGCTCGGACTCGGTATCTGCGTGTTACTCTACGGACTCATGCAGTTGGCCACGGCCTGGCTGCGCGGCGGCGGGGCGATCGCGATCATAAGCGCCATGTGGATTACCTTCATCGCGGTCGTGAGCTTCGAACACGTGCACGTTACGAACATCGATGCTGTGCTGCGCGTCTTGCGCAAGCTCGATCCACTCTATTATTTCGGGCTGCTCACGTACTCGGATTCAGGCGCGCATCCCGTGCATCTCGGGCCCTCGGCGCTGCTCGTGTGGATTCTGGGCTGCGTCGCGTGCGCGCTCGCCGCCTATGCCTGGCAGCGAGTCGAGCTATAACGATGCGCTTCTTCGCAACGAATTTCTCGCTCGTGCTGGGCGCGTGGCGCTTACGTTTCTCGATCGCACTCGAGGAGGACGTCGAGGAAGAGTCGACGCCGGTTACTTCACAACGTAACTACTCGGATAAGCGGAACCCACGTATTTCCACGCCCCACTGACGACCGAGTAAAAATAAACGTTCGGATTTTGCGGATCGCCGTCGTTCTGAAATGAGATCGGTCCGATGACCGTGTCGAACGTGTTGCCCACCGCGAGCGAACGCTGCACGGCGATGCGATCGGCTGCGCCCGTCCGGCGCGCGATCGCGATGATGATCTGCGCGGCCGCGTATGAAAATGCGGAGATCGGCGTCATGGCACCGTACTTGTGCTCGAAATCGTTCTTGATGCGAAACGCGCCCGGGGCGATGTTGAGCGGCGGCATCGACGTCGAGATCGTGAGCCCTTCGACGCTCGACGCATATTTCTGCAACGTCGCCACATCGAAGAAGCCTTGCGATGCATAGAGCGGCCCGGTGTAGCCGGCGGCGCGGAGCTGCGGCACGACTGGCCCCATGTCTTTCGTCAGTCCGGCAAGATAGACGACGTCGGGCGCGGCCGCGAGCGTTGCCGTCGCCGCGGCGACGTAGTCCGGCTTGTCCCACGAGAAGCTGATCGGCGTCGCCTTGATCTTATCGCCCGTCATCTGCTGTAGGAATCCGCCCGCGACGTCGGTGCCGTAATCGCCATCTTGGTAGAGAACGGCGGCCGACTTCGGCTTCACTTTGGCGTTGATGTACGTGGCGGCGAGGCGCCCTTCGGTCGAATCTTTCGTCGTCAAGCGAACGATGTTGCCGAAGCCGTGCGCCGTCAGCCGATCGTAGGTCGACACCGGGCAGATGACGGGCATCTTGTTGTTGACGTACGTCTGCAATGCACCTTCGGTCACGCGGCCGCTGAGATGACCGACGACCGCGATGACGCTCGAATCGTCGCAGGCGAACTCGGCATTGACGATCGCGTTCGCGAGCAGATTGCCGTCGTCGAACGTGCGCATCGTAAAGAGCCGGTCGAGCGCGCCGTGCAGCTGATTGGAATCGTCCGTCGCGGCGCGCACGCCGTTGCCGATCTGCTCGCCCAGACGAACTTCGTCGCCCGTAAACGGCGCGACGACGCCGATCGTTGCGGTTCCACCGAGCGGCGTATCGCCGAAGACGGCGAGTGCGGGCCGGCCCGTGCCCGCAGCGGCGATGGCGGCCCCGCCCGCGAGAAGCTCGCGGCGGGTCAGCGCCACGCGAAGCCGGCGTAGGTCGCGATCAGGAACGCGATTGAAAAGATCATGTTGCTCACGAAGACCTTTTCGTTGAGAACGAAAACGTTCTTTGCCGAACCGAACAAGCGATTTTCGTACCACGTCAGAGCGAGCACGAAAACGATACCGGCGTAGTAGAGCGGACCGACTGCCGCGAGTGCCCCTGCCGTCACCAGGAGCACGGCCATCGCAAGGTGCAGCGCGAGCGGCAGTACGCGGCCGCTGCGCTCGCCGAACTGCGCCGGGATCGAGCGGATGTTCTGCGCGAGGTCGACGTCGCGATCCATGAGCGCGTAGATGACGTCGAAGCCGGCGACCCACAGCGTGACCGCGAGGAAGACGAGCACCGCCGGCCACGAGATCGTCCCGCTGACGGCGATGAACGCTCCCAGGGGCGCAAAACCGTCGACGGCGCCGAGCACGAAGTGCACGCCCCACGTGAAGCGCTTGCAGAAGGGATACGCGAAGATGCCGAGCGCCGCGAGGGGCAGCAGCCGTAGGCACAGCGGGCTCAGTGCCGCGGCCGCGACGGCCAGCAGCACGATGCCGAGCGCCGCCGTAGCGAGCATGACGCCGGGAGCCAAGGTACCGTTCGCGAGCGCGCGTCGCGCCGTGCGTGGATTGCGGGCGTCGATGTCGCGGTCGACGTAGCGGTTCGTCGCCATCGCCGCCGTGCGCGCGCCGAGCACCGCGAGCGTGATCCAAAAGATCTGGTGGACGCTCGGCAAGCCGCGCGCCGCGAGGACCGCTCCCACGTAGGCAAAGGGCAACGCAAAGAGCGTGTGCTCGACGCGAATCTCCCGCAGAACGATCGCGACGACCGCCCCGGGTGACGTGACGCGGCTAAGACTCATGCGAACCGGGCCCTCCGAGTGCCGGAACGCCTTGAGCTCGCAGCGCGGTTGCGTCCACGGTTCCCGGCCGCAGCGGCGGCGTACCCAAGAGCGCCGCGAGTGCGCGCTCGCCTTGTCCCGACCACGCGTCGCTCTTCGACCCCAAGCCGCGCAATCCGTACTCGCTCCAGCGCTGCGTCACGAGATCGCGGGTCGCTGCATCCATGACGATATCGGGCGGCCACGCGCGCACGTAGCCTTCGTCCGCGCGTTTGCGAGTCGCATCGATGCCGAGCTTGTGGCCGAGCGCGACGAGGTACGAGCCGCTGTGATCGAGATCGTCCACGGGTCCCGGCATTACGACGAGGTCGCGCGACGGGTCGACGTTGTTGAGCGCGAACCATGTCACGGCGCGCGGGTCGTGAACGTCGACGTCGTGATCCACGATCACGAGGCAGCGCGTGAGCATCATCATGTGCCCGAGCCCCCACAGCGCGTTCATTACCTTCTTCGCTTGTCCGGGATACGATTTCTTGACGGCTACGATGCAAAGATTGTGGAAGCCGCCCTCGACCGGTAGATTATAATCGACGATTTCCGGCACGACCATCTGCAAAAGCGGCAGAAAGAGCCGTTCCGTCGCTTTGCCGAGCCACGCATCTTCCATTGGAGGCTTACCGACGACCGTCGCCGCGTAGATCGGATTGCGGCGGTGCGTCACGCACTGCACGTGGAAGGTCGGATAGTAATCGGCCAAACTGTAGACGCCCGTGTGGTCGCCGAAGGGGCCCTCGACGCGCAGGTCGTCGTTGTCGACGTAGCCTTCCAGCACGAATTCGGCGTCGGCCGGAACTTTGACGTCGATTGTTTTGCACTTGACCATGCGAACTTGCCGGCCGCGCAGAAAGCCCGCGAGCGAGATTTCGTCGACGATCGGCGGGAGCGGAGCCGTTGCCGCGTACGTGACCGCCGGGTCAGCGCCGATGACGACGGCGACGGGCACGTGCCGGCCCCATTTCGCGGCATGCGCGCGGCCTTGCTTGTGGCGTTGCCAATGCATGCCGGTCGTCGCTCTGTCGTACCGCTGCACGCGGTACATGCCGACGTTTTGCGTGCCCGTCTCGGGATCTTTCGTGAAGACGAGCGGCAGCGTGACGAACGGTCCGCCGTCGAGCGGCCACGTCGTGAGCACCGGCAGCGCGCACAGGTCGACGTCGTGCTCGACGACTTCCTGGCATGGCCCCTCCGTCACGGTGCGCGGTATGGCAAAGGCCGCGGAGCCCAGGGAAAAGAGCTTCGCGATCTTGCCGTCGGTCGAACTGGGAATGCCGAGGTGCACGGCGTTACGGACCCGCTGCGCGACCTCGTCGAGCGACTTTGCGCCGAAGGCGAGCGCCATGCGCCGCTCCGTGCCGAATTGATTCGTGAGCACCGGGTATGGCGACTCCGCCACGTCGGTAAAGAGCAGCGCCGGGCCGCCGGCCTTGACGACCCGGTCCGTGATTTCGGAGATCTCCAGATACGGGTTCACGCGCGCCCGGATCTCGCGCAGCTCGCCAGCCCGCCTCAGTGCCGCGACAAACTGCCCGAGCGAATCGAATGCCATTGCCGCGTCCTTCGACGCCGCCCGAGCGTCCGCCGTTGCGGCCTGGAGCATGGGACGGGCTTGGCGGGGCGCGAAGGCTCGAGGCATGCAGTTCATCGTCGTTACGCGCCGCCGCACGGAAACTTTTACCGATGCGCAGTTCGCGGAGCAGCTTCCGGCCGAGAGCGTTCGTGCCCGCGAACTCTATGCGGAGGGGCATTTTCGCACCATCAACAGTCGTGGCGACATCCCGGGGGCCGTAATTGTCCTCGAAGCGCGGGACGTCGACGATGCGAGGCGCCTGATCGGTTCCCTGCCGCTCGCCAAGCTCGAGATGATGGACGTCGAGATCATTCCGCTACGACCCTATCGTGGCTTCGTGGGCGGTTGAGGATGCTCGACCGCGGCAGCGGCAGCGGTCGGCGAAGCATTTCCGGATGGTACAATGCCGGCATGAAATCACAAGATCGGCCGCCGGCCGGCGTCTACGCGGGATCGGGCAGCGTGCAGGCGTCGTGCGACGCCTCGTCCGCGGGCGTCCGCATCGCCTTCTCGGGCCCGTTCATGCTCGGTGAACTCGGTCCGATCATTGCGTGGGCGGTCGCGAACGCAGACGCCGGTCGAGCTCGACGCGAGAGCTAAGGCGGCTGCGTCGCGCGCGCGAGCGTCAACGTATTTCACGTCATCTGGCGACGAACCGCAGCTTCGTTTTAGCGCCGTACCATCTGAAAGATATTATTGCCCGGCCGCATTTTGCATGAACTCGGTCTATCAAGCCGTCGACTTTGCTTACACAAGGCAAGAAATGTCCGATGCAGGCTGGCGAGATCGTGTTACGCTGCGAGTATGGACAAGGCCAATACGACGCCGACCGAACTTCGACTACGACCGCGCGTGGCGCTCATCGCGCACGATGCGTGTAAGGACGAGATGGCGCAGTGGGCGCAGCACAACGAACGAACGCTCGGGCGCTGCGCGCTCTTCGCAACCGCCACGACGGGCCGGCGCGTCGCGGAGCTGATCGGCGCTCCTATCGAGTCGATGCTCTCGGGCCCGCTCGGCGGGGACGCGCAAGTCGGCGCGATGATCGCGGAACGGCGGCTCGATGCCGTGATTTTCTTTTGGGATCCGCTGACCACGCAACCCCACGACGTGGACGTCAAAGCGCTGTTGCGGTTGTCGGTGTTGCACAACGTTCCGATCGCGTGCAACCGCGCTTCGGCGGATTTTCTCATCACATCGCCCCTCTTCTTCGATCGCGCCTATCACAGCGGACGCGGGCTGATCGCCGCGCCACGTTCGCAAGCCGTCTAAGACGCGAGCGTCCGCTATGCGGCTCGCGCGGGCGCCCACCCATGCTGCGCAGGCGGAACGCAAGCACGATGAGCGCGATGCCGGCCACGATCGCGTACGCTGCGATAAGCCACGTCAGCGCGAGTAGTCCGGCAACCGGAAACACGATCAGCCACATTCCGACGACGACCGAAAGCACGCCGGCAAGGATCAGAAAGATCTCGCCGGGCACGTCGCGGCGCAGCCGAAGCGCCGCGATGATTTCGAGAATGCCCGTCACGACGGCCCAGGCCGCTATCAACAGGCCGAGCGTGACCGCGGTCAGACCCGGTAAGAAGAACGTGACGATGCCGATGAGGACGCCGATGACCCCTTCGGCGAGGCTCGCCCACCAGCGGCCACGCTCCGGATGCGCGAAGCGGAGCGCCGTCACGATGTTGAGGATGCCGTCCACGAAGGCGAACGCACCAAAGAGCACGACGAACGCGAAGACGGATGATAGCGGGCGAGCGAAGATAATCGCCCCGAAGATCACCGCGACGATACCCCGCACCAGTGGCACCCACCAGTGCGCCGCGATGCGAGAGGATGCGGCCGATGCTATCATGGCCCGACGATTATACCACGCGGCGCAGCCTTACGACGGCAGCCCTCCATCGAAGCTTAGTCGAGCTCGCCGTAGGTCGTCGAGATCGACGTCGCCCGCGATCGCGCGGTCGACCGCACGGCGTAGCGCCAGCGTTTGTATCGTATCGAACGCGCTGCCGGCAGCTCGCGCGAGCTCGGAGAGCATCGCACGCTCGTCCGGAGCGTAGGCTTCATGGTCGCGCTTCGAACCGCAGGCGAGAATTCCGAGGAGTTCGCCGCGCACGATCATCGGAAAGGCGATGGTTCCCGCACACGCTGTCGGTCCGACTTCCCGGACGAGATCTTCCAGGTCGATCTCGTCTCCGACAGCGCGCATGCGAACGATGGCCGCATCGTTGCGTTGTATGGCATCTGTTCCGACTAGCGTCGCGAGAAACGGAAGGTAGCACGTACCAGCGTGCAGGTAGAGCGCCGTTCCGCTCGCGTTGCCGTGTCGGTCCACGGCGGTAACGATGCGATCCGCCAGGACGTGCGGGTCGTCGACGTAAGCCGCGTCGTGAGCGAGGCGATGGAGAGCCGCCTCGGCACGATGCCGATCTTGGAAGAAGACCGTATCGACGACTGCGCCGACGCGCGTGTGAAAGCGTCCCAGCGAGACGCCGATGCCGAGCGCGAGTAACGCTTCCAATATGGCGCTCTGCACGTGGCCGAGCGACGTCACATATCGGCCGAGCACGAATTCGAGCAGACTGAAGGCCGCGACGACGAGCGCCGAGATCGCCCCGAATACGAGCGCGCGATTGATGACAAAACCGATGTCGCGCGGACCGCTACTGCTTCTGCGCGGAAATATCGTTGCGAAGTGGACCGCTTGCGTCAGCCCGAAGCAGAGCGCCATAGCGCGAGCGACCGTGAGTGCCGCCGCGATCGCAGCCGGATACCATGGCCACCTGCCGAGCGTTCCGAACGCGAACGCGATGAGAAACGTGGCGAGTGCACGCGCCGCGGGCCGATCGGCACGTCGCACGACAATGAGCGCAGCGATGAGAAAGAAGATGATGCGGATCGTCTCGAGCGCATAGACGAGCATGCGCCCTGCGAGCGCTTCGTAACTCGTGAGTTTCGCGGCTTCGGCGTACAGCACTATGCGACGCGTCTCTCCAGCGCGCTGCACGTCGACCGTCATCACCGCGTTCGGCGCGGTTGCCGGAAAGAAAAAATTGACGACGTTGGCGACGTCGCCGCTTGCTGGGGCGATTCGATCGCCCACTCGGATGCCTGCGTGCGCGGCAGGCGACGCGGGTCGACGTGCGTGACCACATCCATGCGTCCAGCCGCGCGCTGCCGCCGAATCCGAAGTCACCGTCAGGTCCACTGTGCACCATGTCGCCGATGACGAGGATGATCGCGGCGGCGATAGACGCGAGCGCGAGAGTGCGCCACAACCACGTCGGCATCATCGACGCAGGCGCAGGACGGAAACGCTCGGCATGCCGTTCGGTCCTTCAGGATATGAAACGGGCCCTGCCGACGCAGAGCCCGTTTCGTCCCGATGCTGCTGGTTGCTACTCACGGCGCCGGCGACCGCCGCCGCCTCCGCCGTTGCCGCGGAATTCGCCGTTCCCACGCGGGGGGCGCGGCACGTAGTCGTCGTCACCGCCGCCCGCGCCCGCGAGGACGGCCTTGCGGCTGAGGTTGATGCGGCCTTGCGAATCGATTTCGACGACCTTCACCATGATCTCGTCACCGATCTTCACGACGTCCTCGACCTTCTCGACGCGGCCCGGCGCGAGTTGGCTGATGTGGACGAGCCCTTCCTTACCGGGAAGCACCGCGACGAAGGCGCCGAAGTTCATCAGGCGCGTGACCGTACCCATGTAACTCTCGCCGACCGTGACGTCTTTGGTGAGCGCTTCGACCATCTTGCGCGCTTTTTCGGCACCTTCGCCATCGGGCGAGGCGATGAAGACGCGGCCGTCGTTCTCGATGTCGATCTTGACGCCCGTGTCGGCGATGATCTTGTTGATCACCTTGCCGCCGGGCCCGATCACGTCTTTGATCTTGTCCGGGCTGATCGTGAGCACGATCATGCGCGGCGCGTATTGCGAGAGTTCGGTGCGCGGCTTATCGATCGTTTCTTTGAGCTTGTCGATGATGAAGAGGCGCGATTTCTTCGCCTCGACCATCGCTTCGCGCATGATGTCGATCGTGATTCCCGCGACCTTGATGTCCATTTGAATCGCGGTAATGCCGTCGACCGTGCCCGCGACCTTGAAGTCCATCTCACCGAGGGAATCTTCGAGGCCTTGAATGTCGGTGAGGATCGCGTGCTTGTCGCCGTGGAGCACGAGGCCCATCGCGACGCCGGCAACGTGATTTTTGATCGGCACACCGGCATCCATGAGCGCGAGCGTCGAGCCGCAGACCGACGCCATCGACGACGAGCCGTTGGACTCGAGCACTTCGCTGATCAAACGCAGCGTATACGGGAAGTCGTCGACCGGCGGCAAGACCGGCACGAGCGCGCGTTCGGCGAGATGGCCGTGGCCGATCTCGCGGCGGCCGGGCGCCCGCATCGGCTTCGTTTCGCCCGTCGAGTAGGGCGGAAAGTTGTAGTAGTGCATGTAGCGCTTGTTCGGAATCGCCATGATTCCATCGAGGCGCTGTTCGTCGCTGATGCTGCCGAGCGTCGCTGCGGTGAAGACCTGCGTCTGTCCGCGCGTGAAGACGCCAGAACCGTGTACGCGCGGCACGTAATGCACTTTCGACCAGATCGCGCGGATTTCGTCGGGCTTGCGACCGTCGGGACGGATGTGATCGTCGACGACCATGACGCGGAGTTCTTCTTCCTGCATGGCCTTGATGATCTTCTCGAAATCCTTGTTCGCGGGATTCTCGAGCTTCTCGCGGATCGCGTCGTCTTTTCTCCCGCAGCGTGCGATCGCTTCGGCTCGCGTCAGTTTCGCGATCGCTTCGTTGCGCTCGCCCTTCTCCGTGACGCGCATCGCCGTGGCGACATCTTTCTTGAAGTTCTTCTCGACCCACGCTTTGAGTTCGGGATCGGTCTGCGCGAGCGGAAACGTGCGTTTGGCCTTGCCGGCGGTCTTTGCGAGCGCGTCGATCGATGCGACGATCCTCTTGATCGCTTCGTGCGCGAACGCGACCGCACCGAGAAAGTCTTCCTCGGAGATTTCGTGCCCGCCGCCTTCGACCATCATCACGGCGTCCGCCGTGCCGGCGACGACGATATCCATGCCGCCCGTTTCATACTGCGGCAGCGTCGGATTGACGATGTAATTCTTCGCTTCGTCGCGGCCCACGCGCACCGCGGCCACGCTCTTCTCGAAGGGAATGTCCGAGACGGCGAGTGCGGCGCCGGCCGCGCAGACGGCGAGCACGTCGGCGTCCAGTTCGGCATCGATGGAGAGAACGGTCGTGATGATCTGGACGTCGTTCTTAAAGCCGTCGGGAAAGAGCGGACGGATCGGACGGTCGATCTGACGCGCCGAGAGCACGCCATGTTCTGAGGGGCGGCCTTCGCGCTTGATGTAGCCGCCGGGAATTTTCCCGGCTGCATACATCTTCTCTTCGAAGTCGCAGGTGAGTGGGAAGAAGTCGATGCCTTCGCGTGGCTTATCGGAGGCGGTGACGGCGGCGAGGACGACATTTTGATCGCCGTAGCGAACGAGAGCGCTGCCGTTGGCTTGCTTCGCCAATTCACCGGTCTCGATCACGAGCGTTCGGCCGCCGATCTCAAGAGAGACGGTTTCTGGCACAAGTACTCCTAATTCTGTTGTTTTCACATCTATCGTAAGCGTCCAAAGATTCTCCAAAAACGCAGGAGCGGCCTTGTATGGGGCGACGGGTCGACGGCGATCCGCTCGGCGACCGGCACTCGTCGTTCTTCGCACGAGCTCCGAAGGCGCGGCCGCAACGCTCGCGCCTGCGACGGCGTTTCATCGTACGGAGGGTTCGCCGATGCAAAAACGCACCGAGCGTCCCGAACCGGTCGAGGTGCCGCGGCTTGGTCCGCCGGTAAACCTGCGCCCGGCGGGAGCGCACAAAGACAAACGCCGCAAGCCACGCGCGGAAGAGAAGGCCGCCTTACGCAAGGCGGCCTTCGACGTTACGCGGGGTGGACGTGGGCCCTTTAGTGTGACAGCGACGTGATGAAGCGCCGCAAATCGCCGGCGAGTCTGACGAGCGAGGCCGGATCTTCGTAGATGAGATGGCCGCTGTCGTAGTAATGATTTTCGACGTGGCCGAGGAGCGAAGGATCGAGACCCAGGTGCCCGATCGTGTATTCCGTCCCGGCGAAGGGCGTCGCGAGATCGAAGTAGCTGTTGCCGGTGAAGACGCGCAGGGCTGGATTTTGTGAGAGCGCTTGACGCAGGTCGTTCGTTACGGACGGCGCCAGAACTTTACCCGCGAAGCCGCCTTGCTCGCGTTTGAAATCCCACTCTTTGAAGACTTCGGTGTAGTCGTTGGTCCGGTAGCGCAGCGGCAGGTTCCAGCGCAGCTCGTCGCGGCTGTAAGCGTTGAAAACTGCAGTATAGACCGGATTGAGCGCATTGTCGGTCGGATCGTAATCGGGTGTGGCGTCCGTGGGATTCGCGTCGATGCCCAAGAAGCGCGAGTCGAGTCGGCCGATCGTACGCCGCTGGTTGCGGAGAAGCTCTTTTTCGAAATGTTCGGGATCGACGCGCAGGTTCGCCAGATCGACGTAGCGTTCGCTCAGTCCCGTGTACGCGTGCAGCAGCGACACGACGCGCTGACGGGTCCCGGCGTCGAGCCGGTCGCCCTGCATCAGCGCGGTGGCGTAATCGCCGAGCGCGAAGCGGCGCACCTCGCTCAGAAACGACGGGAGATTGGCGTGCTGCGCCGGGAGTGCGTGATGGTACCACGCGGCCGCCGCCTCCGACGGGAGAAACAACTCGTAGGGAAGGTCGTTGTCCGGCGCGGTGACGATCGTTTTGTAATCCAGCGCCGTCGAAAGCAGCACCACGCCGTTGCAATCGATGCCGCGTTCGTGCAAGACGTTGATGAGATTCGCGGAGCGCGTGGTGCCGTAGCTCTCGCCGATCAGAAATTTCGGACTGTTCCAGCGCCGCTCGAGCGTCACGTAGCGCTCGACGAATCCGGCGAACGTCTTCGCGTCCTGATCGATGCCGAACACGTCTTTCGTCCGGCCATCCAGGATTCGGCCGTAGCCGGTTCCCGGCGCGTCGACGAACACGAGGTCGGTGGCATCGAGCAGACTCGATGCGTTGTCGACGAGCCGGTACGGCGGCGGCGGTGTGGTCGTCGCATTCGACGTGATCAAACGCTTGGGTCCGAATGCACCCATGTGCAAGTAGATCGTCGAGGCACCCGGGCCGCCGTTGTACACGAAGCTGATCGGCCGGTGCGTTCGTCCGCGGGCGTTGCCGGCGGTGTAGGCCACGTACGACATCGACGTGAGCGGCTTGTCCGTCTCGTCGCGCACGACGATGAGGCCGGCGCTCGCCGTATACGACATCACGTGGCCGCCGATGCTCGCTTTTTGATGCGTGACGACGGCCTTCTCGGAAGGTAACGGACTCGTCGAGGGCGCGGGCGACGCGGGCGCGGGCGACAAGGGTGCCGCAGCCGATGCACGCGAGACGGAAGCGAGCGCGCAGATCAGCGCGACGAAAAGCATTCGCAGGATCATTAGTGCGCGCCGTTTGCGAGAGACGTACTGCCGGCCTTGCTTCCGAGTACATCCGTTGCCGCGGCGACGATCTCGTCGACCGTCAGCGCCATCGTCGCATCGCCGACGACGAACTCCCACTTCTGCCGTAGCGACACGACCGTCGGCCCCAGCCGCGTGAAGACGAACGTGCCGTGCTCACGCGCATACGCATGCGAGCGCGCTTCGAGGTCCTCGCGTTCCCCGCGCACGAAGAGGTGGAAGGTATTCGTGTGCGGCGGATCGGGCACGATGTCGATGCCCTCGAGCGCGTGCAACCGCTCTGCGATCGCACGGGCGCGTTCGCGATACGCGGGCATTTTCGCCAGATTACTGTCGAAGGCGAGTTGCGCGGAGAGCACGAGCGGCGCGAGCGACACGAGCCGGCCACCTTGACGGTGCTGCCAAATTCGGGCCTCGGCGATAAAGGCGGCATCGCCTGCTAAAACGGCCCCGGCAATCGCGCCGAGTCCTTTGTAGAACGATACGTAGACGCTGTCGAAAAGTGCTGCGATCTCGGCGTGCGAGCGTCCATAGTGCGGCGCGGCTTCCCACAACCGCGCGCCGTCGAGATGGAGCGCGGCCCCCGTCGCGCGGGCGGATCGGACGAGCGCGACCAGATCGTCCCACGGCGGTAGCTGCGAGCCGATCTCGCGTTGCGGCAATTCGATGAGAAACGCTCCGAGCGGCAGCGCGATCGCGCGTACGTCTTCGGGCGTCATCAAGCGCGCCGGCGCGCCCACGAGCGTGGCGTGAAGGTCGTGCAAGAACGCGTACGCGCGCGATTCGTGCATGTCGAGATGGCACGTTGGATGAAACGCGACGCTGCGCGTACTGCGGCGATCGCACCAGATGCGCAGCGCGATTGACTGCGCCATCGTTCCCGACGGCATGAACACCGCGGCGTCTTTTCCGAGTTCCGCCGCGATGCGCGCTTCGAACGCCGCAAGCCAGTCGCCCGTGCCGTAGACATCGGTGACCAGATCGGAGGGCGTTGCTGCGGCTAGCGCTTCGAGCGTCGCGCGCAAGGGTTGCGCGCGATGGTGCGTGATCGCGCGCGGACACGCGACGCGCAAGCGCCGCAGCTCCTCGTCCGTCATCGCACGGGTCGCGCGATTACGAGCGCAACAGTTTGGAGTAGTCCGCGTCGCCGCGTAACGTGACCGGTTCGGAGCCGGCGAGCGCCGCGGCCGGATCGTTGTCGATACGTGCGCTGCGATTGCGTTCGTCGACGTGTACGATCCGCGGCTGATGCGCCCGCGCCTCGGCGTCGCTCATCTGCGCGTACGTGATGAGAATGACGAGGTCGCCCGCAGCGATGAGATGCGCCGCGGCGCCGTTGATGCCGATCATGCCCGAGTCCGGGACGCCGGGGATCGCGTAGGTCTCCAAACGGGCGCCGTTCGAAATGTCGACGATCGCGACTTGTTCGCCCGCAAGGATGTCCGCCGCATCCATCAAGCTGCAGTCGATCGTGACCGAGCCGACGTAATGCAGATCCGCCTGCGTCACGGTCGCACGGTGGATCTTCGACTTCATCATCGTACGCAACACGTTGAGATACCTGACCTTCACAACGCGGACCGTGGGCCGGCCGTTTCACCGGCCAAACCCGTCGCGCATCGCGAGGCTCTAGCGGCGCAGTCCTAAGTCGGCGATCAACTTGCGGTAGCGCTCGAGGTCCTTCTTTTGGAGATACCCGAGAAGGCGGCGGCGTTGTCCGACCTGCATCAACAGTCCGCGACGGCTGTGATGGTCCTTCTTGTGCACGCGCAGGTGTTCGGTAAGTTGATTGATCGAGGCCGTGAGAACGGCGACTTGTACGTCGGCGGACCCGGTGTCGTTCTGGCCGCGGCCGAACTTTTGCGAAAGCTCTTGCTTCTGTTCTTTGGTGATGGGCACGTTCGATGAAGCTCCTCGTTCAGGATCGTCTCGCTTCGGCTCCAGAACGCACGCGCGATCCGGGCCGGCGACCGGCGCATCATAGCATCGCCGCCCGTACGCGTAAAGGGCCTTCACGGCAGGCATCATGGAAGGCCCGCAGGCGCGGTTTACCGTCAGCCGGCGGGTTGCTCGAGGGCGCGCGTCAGCGTATCGCGCAGGGCGACGAGCGCCGGGGGGAGCGCCGTATTGCGCTCGTCCAGCAGGGCGATGGCGGTCAGGGCCGCCGTAACGCTCGCGCGGTCGAGAATGACGGGGACCTTACCGGCAGTCTCCTCATCGAAGCGTTCGAGCGCGCGTTTTGCCATGTTGGCTTGGCCGAACGAGTAGGCGTGGTGGCTCGCATTGCCCAGCAGCTTCAATTTCGGACTCGAGCCACGTGCGGTAATCGGAGAGCATGAGAATTTGGTTCGCCGCGGCGAACCCCCGGGGCTGCCATGCCCCACTTCGTCGCCATCGCTTCAACCACCGATATCCCTCCGGGCGAAGCGAAGGCGTTCGTCGTCGGCGACCGCGAGATCGCCGTGTTCAATGTCGACGGCAGCTTCCACGCGATCGAGAACACCTGTCCGCACCAGGGTGCGCCGCTAGCCCAGGGCTGGATCGACGGCTTTGCGGTAACGTGCCCCTGGCATGCGTGGTGCTTCGACGTCCGTTCGGGAGAGATGACCGGGATGGTCGGCCTCTCGTGCGTCGACGTCTTCGAGGTTCAGATCGACGGCTCGACGATCAGCGTTTCGCCCGAACCGCGACTGTAGAGCGCTCCCGGTAACTCGTCCACCCGGCGGCAGCCGCTCGCGAACATCGCGATGCGCAGTCCGGCGATAATGAGCTCGAGGGCGGCCGAGACCGCTTGCGCAGAGCGGGTCGCGGGCTCGAGGAACGGCAGCGCGGCGGCGGCGTAGTTCGCGCCGAGCGCAAGGGCTTTGGCCACGTCGACGCCCGACCGGACGCCGCCGCTAGCGACGATCGTCGCGAGCGGAAACGCCCCGCGCAGGGCCGCAGTTGCTTCCGCGGTCGGATAACCCCAACCCGCAAAGGTCTCTGCGAGCGCCGCGTGGTCTTCATCGCCCGCTCGGCGGCCCTCGACGCGCGCCCAGGACGTGCCGCCGGCACCGGCCACATCGATTGCAGCGACGCCGGCGTCCAGGAGCCGCCCCGCCGTCCTAACGGAAATGCCCGAACCGACGCTTTTGACGATGACGGGCATGTCGAGCCTGCGGCAGAGCTCCGCGATGCGCGGCAGCAGGTTGCGGAAATTGGTGTCGCCGCTGGGCTGCAGGGCTTCTTGCAGCGGGTTGAGGTGGAGGTAGAGACCATCGGCGCCGATGCTTTCGACGATCCGCTGCGCCGCGTCGACGGTGACGCCGTAGTTCAGCTGCACCGCGCCGAGGTTCGCCAGGAGCACGACCTTCGGTGCGACGTCGCGTACGCGGTACGTCGAAAGCAGCGCCGGTTCTTCGAGCGCGGCGCGTTGACTGCCCAGTGCCAGCGCAATGCCCGCAGCTTGGGCCGCGAGCGCGAGATTGTTGTTGATCGCGCGCGAACGCTGCGTGCCGCCCGTCATGGACGAGATGATCAGCGGTGCCGCCAGCCGGCGGCCGAAAAAATCGACGGACGCGTCGACGTCGTCGAGCGCGCACTCCGGCAGCGCTTCGTGGCGCAGGCGCACGCGCGAAAAGCCGGCATCGAGGTGCGATGCGACGTCGTCTTCGAGGCAGATGTCGAGATGCCGGGATTTGCGCGCCTCGACGGCACGGGCCGCGGGCGTCATGTCCGCCATTAGCGAAACCTGTCCGCTTCGGTACGACACTTTTCCTATCGCATGCGAGAACGATGACACCTGGGAACTCCGCCAGCTGGGACGGCGGCTCGGCGACGGCGGGCGGCGCGGCGTTCGGAGCCGCACTGCAGGCGCTCGCCGCCGAACGCGAACTCGACGTGGCCGGATTCGCGGCGGCCGCCGGCTTCGAACTCGAGCGCTGCGAGCGAATCTTCGCGGGCGAGAGCCGCTTGACGACGGCCGAACTCGCTCGCGCAGCCCACGCCGTGCGTTTGCGGGCGGTCGAGTTCCTGCAGCGCGCGTCGTTGCTCTCGCTCGAGGTCTATGCGCTCGGCCTCGACCCGCTCTATTTCTTGCCGCCGGGCCAAGTGCGGCACGACGCACGGATCTACATGCGCGAGATCAACCCGCGGCACCGCGTGCCGGAGCGCGACATGCTCGTGCGCAATCCGACTCTCAAAGCGCTGCTCGCCGACGAAGTGCTCGACGACCTCGGTAAACTCGAAGTCGAGCTCGCGTACTTGCTGCGCGCTGCGGTGCAGAATACGGGCGGCTCCTTGTAGGAGCCGAGAAGCCGAGCGGACCACGACGAGCGGAACCGGCGAATGCGCCGCGAAGGCCCACGCTTTCGATGTTCTGGGGGGACTCGTCTTTTGAACTGTGCTTCTATGCGAGCGGCGATCTTTGCATTGACGCTCGCCGCCGCGGCGACGCTCGCGGGGTGCGGCGGCGGCGTTTCGGTACCCGCGCAGAATTCCGGAGGGACGCCCGTGCCGCCGGCACAGCAGATCGCCTACACGGCCATCGGTGCGAGCGACGCGGTCGGCTTCGGCGCGACCATGCCCTGCGCGAACCCGCCCCTCGTCGCGCAGCCGACCTGTCCCGGGGGCACGGGCTACGTCCCGCTCATCGCGAACACGCTTACGAAGAGCGGCGCGACCGTGACGTTGAACGATCTCGGGATTTCGGGCGCGGTGCTCGGTCCCGATATTTTGGCCGTCGGCAACATGTACGGCACGGCGAGCGGCGCGAGTCCTTGCAAGCCGCGCACGGGGGGCGACGCGATCCCGGGCGACTTTATCACGAACGAACTCCCGAACGTTCCCGCGACGGCCACGCTCGTTACGGTGTTCGCCGGCGGTAACGATACCAACGCCATCGCCAACGCGGCGATCTGCATGACGCTCGGCGGTGCAACGCAGCAGCAGGTCGCGAGTTTCGTGACGGCCCAGGTGTCCGCATTCGGCGCCGACCTGCAAAAGCTGCTGCTCGGGGTTCAAAGCAAGACGCAAGGCAAGGCGAAGATCGTCATTGCCGACGTCCCGAACTTCGCGAATATTCCCTACGCGGCCGGCGGCATTCCGGGAATCGGTCCGCTGCCTCCAGCCGTGCGCGCGCTGTTGCAGCAAATCTCCGTGACGGGTTTCGATCAGAACGTCTACCAAACCGCCGCGACGCAGTTCAAGGTGCCGACGGTCGACCTGCTGTGTGACCCCAACTCTTACGTCGTTTCGAACTTTTATGTCAACGATGGATTTCACCCCAACGACGCGGGTTACGCCGCGCTCGCACAGAAATTCGTCGCGCAGATCACGGCCACGACGCCGACGCAGCCGTCCTTCACGTGTGCGCAGACCGCGATCAACCCGTCCGCATCTGCAACGCTGCGCAAGCTCGAGGCGTTGCCCAACTTCAATATCCGCTGACGCGCTAACGCCTACACGCCGGGCCGACGGGAACGGGTTCGGCCCGGCGTGAACCTTCGCAGGCATGAACTCAGGGATCGAAGGGAAGCGTATCGCCGCGCTCATCGGCGACGGCTTCGAAGAAGCGGAACTCGCCGAGCCGCGGCGGGTGCTCGAAGAGCAGGGCGCGATCGTCACGATCGTCGGCATCGACGACAAAGCCAAAGCACGCATCCGCGGCAAGCGCGGGCTCGACGACGGCAATCCCGCCAAGGCCGAGGAAGTTGTCGCGGACTGCACGGCCGAGGACTTCGATGCGCTTCTCATCCCGGGCGGCATTTCACCCGACCGGTTGCGCGCCAATCGCGAAGTGCAGCGCTTCGTCAAAGAGTTCGACGCGGCCAAGAAGCCGATGTTCTCGATCGGCCACGGCGCACACGTTCTCATCTCGGCGCAAGTCGCGCGCGGACGCACGATGACGGGCTCGCCGTCGATCTCCGACGACATTCGCAACGCGGGCGGCTTGTTCCGCGATGCGCCGACGGTGCAAGACGGTCACTGGATCACGACGCGCGGCATCGGCGACATGGTTCTCTTCAACCGCGCGATGCTCGAAAAACTCTCCACTGCGGTTTCCCAACCCGTTTAGCTAGGACGCAGAGCTTCGCTACACCGGCAGGGGGTCGTAGCGGGCGAGGGTCTCGCCGAAGGCGCGCAGTGCGAGGAAGCCGATCGTGAAAGCGATTGCGGCGCTCCAAGCGGCGGCGAACGGAAGGTGCACGTAGACCGGCAGGGCGATGGCTAAGCCCGCCGCGGCGGTGAGCGCGTAATACAGCCACGCGCGCGGTCCATCGCGGAACACGGCGGAGAGCGCAACGAGCGCCCCCGCAAGGTTCGCGAGAAGTCCGACGAACGCGAGCAGCGGCGAGACGTGATGGAAACGAAGCGCCAAGCCAAAGAGGAATCCCAGCGGCGCGGCGAGCGAAAGCAGACACGGTGCGACCGCGTGGGCGCGCGCGAGTTGGCGGCCGTAGAGCGGCATCGCGAAGAACGAAACGCGGCGCAGACCTTGTAACTGACGATCTTCGCTCACGCTTGCGAGCGGCGCGAGATTCGTCATCAGAACGTACGCGGCGAGCGGTGTGTAGAGCGGCGCGAAGATCGTAGTAATCGCCGCGAAGATGGCAAAGCGAACGCCCCATTCGATGCCGAACGTGCGATCGATCTGACGGCGCACGATCGCGAGACTCGCACGCACGCCGTTCATGCGCGCGCGATGACGAAGGGCGCCGCGGGTACGGCGCCGACCACGCGCGTTTCGATGAGTGCCAGGGCCGGGACGATTGCCCGCACCGCTTCGCCGATTGCGGGCTCCGGCTGGTCGAGGACGAGGAAGCTGACCTCCGGGATCAGCGCGAGCGCAATGCCACGTGCGTAGGGCGTCTCGCCGGCAGCGAGTGCGGCGAGGACCTCGCGCGCGCGTCCGATCGCCGCGGGCACCTCGAGTCCCCAGACGTCGGCGCGAAACGCCGCTTCGCAGGCGAAGGCATGGTCGTCGCCGCCGAAGCCCGCGCAATCGACGAAACCGAGGCGGCGCTTGGCTTGCGGCGGCTGTAGGCGCGTGTCGTAGTCGCCGACGTAGATTGCGCCAGCCGTCGGTTTGACGATCGCGGCGAAGATGCGGGCTGCGGTCGACGCGGCCCGCGCGGTCGGCTCTTCGATTGCGATGCGTTCGCCCGGACGCAGGGCGACGTGGAAGGGGCCGACGACCGTTTCTCCGGCGCCGGCGAACGACGCGTCGATGGCGCGCAGGACGGTCATGGAACCCGCGCCAAGCGCGGGTTGGGACGTTCGGGACGGCCGACCTTATGACACTCGATCCAGGCGCCATCGCGCTGGATCGCGACGATGTCGGCGGTGAAATCGAAGCGCCCCGCGCCGTCGAAAAACGCGCTGCCGACGGCGTACGCATCGACGGGCACGTCGTCGTCTTCGAACTCGCGAATCTTACGCGCATCGAAACCACCGCTCACGACGATCTTCACGTAGCCAAAACCGCTGCGGTCGAGCGCTTCACGAACGTTGCGCACCAGCTGCGGCACGACGCCGGTCGGCCGAAACGTTCCCATCTGCGACCACAGCGACCGGTCGACGAGCGTTCCCGACGTGTCCAACCGCACGCCCCATAAGCGTTTGCCGAGCGCCCGGGCGACCGCCAGACTCGTCTCCACGCAGTCGTTCTCGAAGTCGACGAGCGAGATCACGTGCACGTCGGGATCGATGTACTCCGCGAACTTCTCGGTCGCGACGACCGTGTCGCCGTCGTACGCTGCGATGAGCGAGTGCGGCACCGTGCCCATGCCGCGCGAACCCCACCATTCCGCATTCGCATCGGTCGATACGCCGAGGGCGCCTGAAATATACGCAGCGTAACCGTCGCCCGTCTGCATCTGATGGTGGTCGAAGCGCGCGGGAAAGAAGAGGACTTCCTTGCCATTGGCCGCCGTGACGATCTCGCGCGCGTTCGTCGCGATGCGCGTGCGGCGCGAAAGCACGCCGAGATAGCACGTCTCGAGGTGGGCGAAGAGCGTGTAGTCGCCTTCGATCGTCAGCACCGTCTCGAAGGGTTTGATCTCGTCGCCGTCGTGCAGCGCATGGACTGAGAGCTCGTGCCAGCCGTCGTGCCAGTCGCCGCGCTCCTCGCGTCCCGAGCAGAGCTTGAGAATTGCCAGCCCTTCGTCGATGCCGCAGAGAACGGAGCGGCTGCGCTGAAAGACTTGCATCCGTACGTGCGGGTAGTGCCCGTCGCGCGCGAGGATTTCGCGCGCACGATTGAAGTACGTGTCCGAGTAATAGCCGGAGCGCATCTTCTCCAGTGGGAGATTGAAGATCTGCGGGTCCAGCCGCTCGATGCGCAACATCCTTCGTTCGTACGCGCAGGCATGGGACGTTCCTTTGGATATGCCGAAGGACCCACGCGACGTGAACCGCGCTCCGTCCAACGCCGAGATCGCCCGCCGCCTCAAAGAGATCCGAACGCTGATGGAGTTCGCGGGCGAGCCGTTCTACAAATTCATGGCATACGAGCGGGCCGCCGAGACGCTCGAAAACGCGCCGCCGGTCGCGGAACTCATCGCTTCGGGCGAACTGCAAAAGCTGCCGGGCATCGGCAAGACGATCGCGACGCGCATCGGCGAGATCGCGTCGACCGGGACGAGCCCCTACTACGAGGACCTCGCCGCGCGCTATCCGCCATCACTGATCGAAGTGCTCGGCGTCCAAGGGATCGGTATGAAAACGGCGCAGGCGCTCTTCATGGAGCTCGGCGTCACATCGCTCGCCGACCTCGAACGCGCGCTCGATGCGGGCGCACTCGCGGGCGTCGCGCGCTTAGGAGCCAAGTCGATCGAAAACGTCAAGCGCGGCATCCTCGCCTACAAAGGCCGCTCCACGCGCACGCCGCTCGGCCGCGCCTTGCCGCTCGCCGGCACGGTCATCGCGTATCTCGAAGCCGGTGGCGCCGCCGAAAACCTTGCGTGCGCGGGCAGCGTGCGCCGCAACGAAGCGACCGTCGGCGATATCGACATCGTCTGCACCTCGCGCGAACCCGGCGACGTGGTCGCACGCTTCGTGCAGTGGGAACGCGCCGAGGCCGTGCTCGCCGAAGGCGTTACGAAAGCCTCGATCTGGCTCGACGGCGGTCTACAGATCGACCTGCGCGTGCTGCCCGAAGACGTCTACGGCAACTTGCTGCAACATTTCACGGGTTCGCGCGAACATAACATCCAGTTGCGCGAATACGCGGTGCGCAAAGGTTTGCGCGTCAGCGAGAACGGCGTCCTCGACGTGGCCAGCGGCACTAATCGCACGTGCCGGACCGAAGCCGAGGTGTACGCGGCGATCGGATTGCCATACATTCCGCCCGAGATGCGTCTCGGGGTCGGGGAACTCGACGCGGCGCTGGCAGGCACGTTGCCGACACCCGTCGCGCTCGAAGACTTACGGGGCGACTTTCACATGCACTGCACCTGGAGCGACGGCGCGAACTCGCTCGAAGCGATGATCGCCGAAGCGAAGTCGCGCGGGTATGCCTATCATTCGATCTCCGATCATTCGTGGGGCCGGGGCCGGATGGGCCTCGATCCGAGCGAGCTGCAGGCGCAGCGCGCGACGGCCCGCGCGCTCGGCGAACGCCACGGCATCACGACGCTGTGTTCCGCGGAAGTCGATATCAATACGGACGGCACGCTCGATTACGACGACGCGGTTCTCGCGGAGCTGGACATCGTCGTCGCGAGCGTGCACTCCGCGATGAATATCTCGCGCGAGGCGATGACGGCGCGGCTGTTGCGCGTCTGCGAAAACCCGTACGTCACGATCATCGGCCACCCGACGGGCCGCAACGTCGAATCCTTTCCCGGTTACGAGTTCGACTACGACGCGGTCTTCGCAGCCGCCGCGCGGACCGGCACGGCGCTCGAGATCGACGGGCAGCCGGGGCGGCTGGATTTACCGAGCGGCCTGGCGCGTCGCGCCCGCGGGTTCGGCGTGACGTTCTCGCTCGACAGCGACGCGCATGCCACGGACCATCTCGCCAACATCGCCTACGCCGTGGGGCAAGCCCGTCGCGCTTGGATCACGCGCGACGAGGTCCTCAACACGCGTCCGCTGGCAGACGTGCGCGCCTTCGTTGCAGCGAAGCGTGGGAGCGGCTCGTGACGCCCAACGCCACAGATCGTTTCACTGGCCGAGCGAGCGACTATGTCGCCGGGCGCGATAATTGAAGTAATGGTCGGTCGAAGATGGTAGCAACAGCGGTATTGCGGCGCGGGTCGATCGCGGTGATCGACTACCGCTGCGGCGCCGGACCGGCCGATGCGTCGGTCGTCGAGCGGCACAAAGGCTTCTCCGTCTCCTACGTGCGCCGAGGAAGTTTCGGCTATCGCGTGAGAGGTGCATCGTTCGAACTCGTGACGGGGTCGACGCTGGCCGGCCATCCCGGCGACGAATTCACGTGTACGCACGACCACGCCTACGGCGATGAGTGTCTCTCGTTTGAGCTCGCGCCTGAGCTCGTCGAGTCGATGAGCGGCCCGTTAGCGAGCTGGAGAAGTGGCGGCATACCGCCGTTGCCCGAGCTCGTGGTGCTCGGTGAGCTTGCGCAAGCAGCCGCCGAAGACAGGAGCGACGTCGGCCTCGAGGAGGCGGGAATGTTGTTTGCGTCGCGTTTCGTCGAGGTCGCCACTGGGCGAAAGCGAGAACCTCGGCAGACTCGGGCACGAGATCGCCGCCGCGCGGTGGAAGCGGCGCAGTGGATCGACGCGCGGTCGCATGAGCCGATCGATCTCGAGAGCGCCGCTCGCCAAGTCGAGCTGAGTTCGTTTCATTTTCTGCGGCTCTTTGCCGCCGTTCTTGGCGTGACGCCGTACCAATATGTGGTTCGCTGCCGGCTGCGCCGTGCCGCGCGGCTGTTGGCGGACGATCGCCGCTCCATAACCGACGTCGCTTTCGACATCGGCTTCGGCGATGTGTCGAACTTCGTACGCACGTTCCATCGGGCAGCCGGAGTCTCGCCGAGCAGCTTCCGCCGTTCCGCGCAAACAAATCGCAAGAAATTCCAAGAATGGATGGACCGCGCTCTCATACGATGACCCTCATAGGAGGTCATCGTGTACGACCACATTGGATTGCAAGTAAAAGATCTTGACGCGAGCGTGCGCTTCTACACCGGGGCGCTCGCGGCACTGGGGCACGAGCTCTGTTCTCGGGATGACTCGGGAGCCAGCTTCGGTCCTGCCGGTATGCTCGCCCTCTGGCTCACACCCGTGGGCGATGGCCCCCGCTCCGCAACGCACGTGGCGATACGCGCTCACGATCGGACTGCGGTCGAAAGCTTCTACGCGGACGGGCTAAGGTCTGGCGGCCGCGACAACGGCCGTCCCGAATTACTCGCAGACTACGGGCCGACGTATTATGCTGCATTTTTGTTCGATCCGGACGGCAACAACGTCGAAGCGGTCTATACCTGACGCGACGTGCTTAGCGAAGAAGCTCTGCTGGTTTTTCCAGGAGACGCGACGGCCACGGTTCTTTTCAGTGAAAGAGTTTCGCTGCGTTCGCGAGCGTGAGCGAGATGCCCCAGAGCAGTGGAATGCCGACGAAGAGCCACGAGACTGCGAGCTTTGCGCCCATAGTTGAGTCGACGGCCGCTCGGTCGCGCTTATCGTACATCTATAAACTCCTCGAGCGCGCTTGCAGCGCGAGCATGCGCGATCACTAACGCGCCGCGACTTCTTGTAGCGGCCGCTTGACGAAGTGACGGTCGTTGAGCTGGCGGATCATCAAGTTGCAAACGAAGCCGACGATAAGAAAGCCGGCCATGAGATACATCGTGATCGAGTACGCATCGGCTTTGGCGACGCCGTGATCGAGTTGGTACTGCCGGATGTAGTTGATGAGCGCGGGGCCCGCGATGCCCGCCGCCGACCACGCCGTGAGCAGACGCCCGTGGATCGCGCCAACGTTCAGCGTTCCGAACATATCGCGCAAGTACGCGGGAATCGTTGCGAAGCCGCCGCCGTACATGCTTAGGATGACGCAGTAGCACAGTACGAAGAGCGGCAGATTGCCGGCTTTCCCGAGCGTCGGGATCGATGCGTACAAGAGGGTACCGAGGACGAAGAAGATCGAGTACATGTTCTTGCGGCCGATGAAATCCGACAGCGACGCCCAGAAGATGCGGCCGCCCATATTGAAGATGCTCAGCAGTCCGACGAATCCGGCCGCGGCGGCCGCCGACGTTGCGACCGCCGCGGGCGTCGCGTGCGGGAAATGGCCGGGGAACATCTCTTGGATCATGAGCGAGGCTTGACCGAGCACGCCGATGCCGGCGGTTACGTTGAGGAAGAGCACGGCCCATAAAAAGTAGAATTGCGGCGTCTTGACGGCTTCGCCAACGAGTACGTTGCCTGTCGTCACGAGTTTCTTGCCGGTCGCCGGAGCGACGTAGCCGGCGGGCGCCCAGCCGCGCGCGGGCACGCGCACGATGAACGCGCCGACGAGCATGAAGCACAGGTAGATCGCGCCCATCGTCAGCATGGTCGGCGCGACGCCGCCCGGCGCGAGCGTTGCGTAGTGCTTCATCAGCAAGACTGCGAGTGGCGCACCGATGAGCGCGCCGCCGCCGAAGCCCATGATCGCCGTTCCCGTCGCGAGCCCGGGCCGGTCGGGAAACCATTTGATCAGCGTCGAGACGGGCGAAATGTACCCGATACCCAGGCCAATGCCGCCGACGACGCCGTAGCCGAGATAGACGAGCCACAGTTGATGCAGCGCGACGCCGCCGCCCCCGATCAACAGTCCACCGCTGAAGCAGAGCGCGGCGGCGAACATGGACTTGCGTGGACCGACGTCCTCGACCCACTTTCCGCCGACGGCCGCCGACAGACCCAAAAAGACGATCGCGAGACTGAAGATCCAGCCGAGCGCGGCGATACTCCAATCGCCCGAACCTGGCGTCGCGCCGCCGAGCAGTTGCGACATCGGCTTGTTGAACACGCTGAACGCGTAGGCTTCGCCGATCGCAAGGTGGATGCAGAGCGCCGCTGGCGGCACGAGCCAGCGATTAAAGCCCGGCCCCGCCACCGAGTGGGAACGATCGAGGAAATCGTTTCGCAACGCGTTCACCTATCAAGAACGATATATGTTCCGCCTCCAACCTATCGATCCGAACAGCGGTGTCCACTTTTCTACGCGGCAGGCGAGCAAGTACCTTGGAACATCGGCACGGTCTGCCCGGCGGTCGCCTTGCTTCAGCACCAAATAACGCACGGTTTCGATGGCGCTCCGCGGAGCGGAATTACCGGTGGCGCCGCGCAAGCGTAGGCTCCGTGGATGTGCGCGCAGTCGCGGCCGTCGCGCTCGGCGCTGCGCTGGGTGGCGTTTTGCGTTTCGCGGCCGTGCAGGCCGTGGTCGCGCGCTTCGGCGGCACGCAAGCCTTTCTCGCAACGGCGTTCATCAACATCACGGGCTCCTTCGCAATCGGCGTCGTGCTGGAACTCGCGGGAGAGCGCGGCGCGATCGGTCCACTCGGCCGGCTTTTTCTCGCGACGGGCGTGCTCGGCGGGTACACGACCTTCTCGACGTTTTCGTACGAGGCGTTTGCGCTCGCAGCGCAGGGGCGGCTCGCCGTCGCGAGCGCATACGTCTGCGGTAGCGTGGTCCTTAGCATCGCGGGCGCAATCGGCGGCATCGCGATCGCTCGGGCGTTGTAAACCGTGTGACCGATGTCAAGGCGTGGGGTTCGACCGCGCGGGAACGCAGCGCGCACTTCGCCTGCGACGACCTCGGCTTCACACACGACGAAACGTTTCATCGCGCGCTCGATATCGCCGCGCCGCCGGCTCTCGTGTTTCGCTGGTTGTGTCAACTGCGCGCAGCACCGTACAGCTACGACTGGCTCGACAATTTTGGGCGGCGCAGTCCGCCCGAACTGATCACCGGTCTCGACCACCTCGCACCGGGGCAGCGCATGATGACGATCTTTCGCATCGTCGCCTTCACGCCGGGCGAGCACATCACGCTCCGGCTCGCTTCGCGCGCCGGCCACGCGCTCATGGGGGACGTTGCGGGAACGTATCGCGTCGCCTCAACGCCGCAGGGACGGTCGCGTTTGGTCGCGCGAGTTCTCGTCCGGTATCCGAAAGGACCCTACGGTCGTGCGCTGCGGCGGCTGATGCCGTATGGCGATTTCATCATGTTCCGCAAGCAGCTGCTGACGCTGCGGCGGTATGCGGAGCGCGACGCGCGGCACTACTTCGTTACGAAGACACCGTAAGGCGGCGGCGTCGCGCGTTCGCCGCGCACGGCGTGCCAGATCAGGTCGTTGAGCGTGGCCGCGGAGACTCGGTCTTCGCGTTCGAAGTTCAGTCGCGCCGCCTCCTTGGCGCGGTAGGCCGATGGCGGATTGGTCGCGCGAACGTCGACCGTCTCAGCGAGCGCGTCGTACGGCCGCAGATCGGGCCTTGCCGTGAACGCGTCGTAGAGCGGCAGCGCGGCCGCATCGTAGGCCGACAGCGGCGGCAGTCCGAGTATCAACTCGATCGTACGAACGATGCCGGTGGTCGAATAGTGATCGTGCACGACGCCGCCCTTCGCGTACGGGCTGATCACGTACGCGGGCATCCGCTGCGCATCGACGTGATCGGGACCGTTTTGCGCGTCGTCCTCGACGATGAAGATCGCGGTGTCGCGCCAATGCTTCGCCTGCGAAACGTGTTCGACGACACGGCCCACCGCGTGGTCGTTCTGCGCGACGTAGGCGACGGGCGTGAGCGCGCCCGGCTTCGTCCCGGCCGTATGGTCGTTGGGCAGCCGTAAGATCTCGAGCTGCGGTAAGCTTCCCTGCGCATCGTAGGCATCGTACTCACGCGCCCATTCCGCGAAGCGCGCGTCGTCGTCGTAGCGCAAATCGAAACCGCGCGCGTGTGGATCCGTAACGTTCGCAAGGTCAGCCATGTGCGAAATGACGTTGCCGCTGCGGTCGGGGTCGCTGACGAATTCGCCGTAGTTGCGCAGCGAGACGCCATGGCGGGCGGCGTCGTTCCAAAGGTAGCCGGCGTGCGGCGTCGCGGCGACGGAGCCGTCTTCGAAATCGTAGAGTTTGCGCCGGCCACCGTAGTTCTGCGGCCACATGCGTTCGAGGTAGTCGTTGGCGAAGGCGGCCATCGACCAGTTGTGACCGTCGGCGCTGACCTCGGCGTCCGCATACGTGTCGTCGAGGATGCCGAAACGCTTCGCAAGCGCGTGCTGGTTCGGCGTCACCTTCGCATCGAAGAGGGCGAGTGCCGGATCGCCGTCGGCGCCGGGAAGATCGCCGAGCACCTGATCGTACGTGCGATTCTCTTTGACGATATAGATCACGTGCGCGATCGGGCCGCCTTTGCGGACGACGGTGCCCGGTGGTTCCGGTGCTGCGTTCTCAAGCGATGGTCCCGCATTCGCGAGAACGTCGCGCGTCGCACCGGGCAGCGCGGCGTCGGCGGGAATGGCGACGCGCCGTACGCTGCCGATCATGCCGGCTGCGACGTATCCCGAGGTGTCGCGGTTCGTTGCACGTTCGTACGGCTTGAATTGTGGGTTCGGCCGGCCGCCCTCGCCCATGCCGTTGACGACGTCGAGCGACGAGTCGCCCGCCGCGAGCGACAACGCCGTCGGATACCAACCGCTGGGAAATGCGCCGAGCAGCCGCGGCGTTCCGTCGAGCGCGACGATCGCGATCGCATTCGCGGCCGCGAGCGCGACGTACAAGCGTTTGCCGTCGGAGGAGGCGGCGAGTGCGGTCGGCGACGCGCCGTAGAACCGGCCGCCGTACGGCGCAACGTTTACGTCGGTGACGCGCGCACGCGCCGCGACGTCGATAACGCCGAGCGCGTCGTCGTCGGACTCCGTCACGTAGAGCTTCGCCCCGTCTCGCGAGAGCAGCAGCGACTGCGGATGCTTCCCCACGACGATCGTTCCGCGCTGTGCGCGCGCGGCGACGTCGATGACCGCGACGGTCGATGCCGCCCAGTTCGCGACGAAGAGCGTCTTGCCGTCCTTTGCAAATGCCACGCCCGCGGGGTGTTCGCCGCTCGCGCTGCTTGCTGCCGATCCGACACGTATCGGTGCACCCACCGTCGACGTCGCAAGATCGACGAACACGACGGCGCCCGCGAGGTCGCCGCTAGCGGCGAGCGTCGCGCCGTCGGGTGAGCGCGCAATAGCGGCGGGCCAGAAGCCGCGCGGCAACACGATCGTGCGGTCGCGAGTCCCCGTGGCCGCGTCGATATGCACGAGCGAATCGTCCGCGGCGGTTCCGACCCAGAAACCGCTTCCCGAGCGGTCCGCCAGCGGCGCGCCGTAGACGTTCGCGAGCGAGATGTCGCGCTCGTGCGCGAGATCGCGTGTCGCGAAGATCGCGATACCCGGCGAACCGGCGCCGCCCTCGACGACGATAAGATGCGCGCCGTCGGCCGTGCGCACCGCGCTTTCGGGAAACGTCTTGGTGCTCGCAACGAGTCCCGGCGGCGGCGTGAGCCGCCATTCCGTGGGAAGCGTAACTTGCGAGCCGGCCGCAAATGCAGCGGCGCCACCAGCGACCGCAACGAGGCATGCGAATGAAAGCGTTCTGTACACGACGCGTCCCACGTTAGGGCACGAGCGTTATGAAGCGCTTAAGCTTTGAGCGGCCGGTGCCGCCGTGCGGGGCTCGGGCGCCGCGCAGCGTACGCGAGGGCCGGGACGAGAACGGCGACCGTCGCGAGCGTGAGTGCGGCGTAACCTTCGTGCACGCCGCTCAAATAGTTGTGCGCGATGAACCGGCACCCCATGTTCGTGCCGCCCATCGCGAGCGCGAACGCGCCATACGCGAGTTCGAGTCGCCGCGCCGGGTCGACCGTCGCGCCGAAGAGCGACGGTCCGTGCGTTTTCCAGGCGCGCAGCCAATGAACGACGACCAGTGCGCCGAGCGCGAAGCAGATGCTGCCGGTGGCCGTGCCCCACGCGATGTCGAACGCGCGCGAACCTTCGAGCATCCTCGACCCTTCAAGATGCCGCGTCGCTCTCCCGCGCGGAAGGCCCAGGAGTCTGCGGAGCTCTGCCTGGCAGTCGACGACGAGGCGCGCGCGGCGGATTGCGACGTGGGGGAAATTGAGAGTTTTGCTTTCAGACGTGCTCTCGAACCCAAGCCTGCCATAGTCGCAACAGTTCCGTCTGAGTGTGATCGGAACGCAGCTTCAAGAAGCGAGCGACCTCGGCGATCGGCAGCCACGATAGCGCTCTGCTGTACGATACTTCGCGATAGTCGTCCGCGTCCAGCGCGTACGCTGCGAGCTCGTTTCCATCGTAGCGCCACAACTCGGGGACGCCGAGGCTCGCGTACAGTGCGGATTTGTCGAGCCTCGTGCGGCTGACGTCGATTTCGACGACGAGATCGGGCGGGGGCAAAGGCAACGAGTCGAGACGGAAGTGAAAATCGCATTCAGTGCGCGAGCGCGTTCCAGAGCGCACCGGTCGCCGCGCCGATTGCTACGACGAGCCACACCGGAACGGCCGTGCGCGCGAGGAGCGCGAGCGCAGCGATGCCGATGACGGCGCCGCGCGGTTCGCGGGCCAGCGTTGTGCCGATCGGATCGACCATCACCGCGGCGAGCAGGCCGACGACGGCCGCGCCGAGGCCTGCGAGGATCGCGGGCGCGCGCGGTACGTCGCGCAGCGCCTGCCACAGCGGCACGGCGGCGGTTACGAGCAGAAACGACGGCGCGAAGATGCCGAGCGTTGCGACGAGTGCGCCGAGCGGCGGACTCGGCACCGCGCGATCGGCAGCGCCCAGAAACGCGGCGAACGTGAAGAGCGGTCCCGGAATCGCCTGCGTTGCGCCGTAGCCGGCAAAGAACTCGGCCGCGGGAACGTGGTGCGGTCCGACTACGCTTGCAAGAAACGGCAGCACGACGTGCCCGCCGCCGAAGACCAGCGAACCCGCGCGAAAGAACGTCGCAAAGAGCGCGAGCAAGGTCCCCGGCACGGCCGCGATCGGCAGTCCGAGCAGCAGGAGCGCGAAGACAGAGGTGGCGACGATGCCGGCACGGCGCGAGAGCCGCAGCGCAGGCGCCGTCGCCGGAAGCGCTGCACCGCCTCCGAAAGCCGCGCCGAGCGCCGCGCCCGCGACGAGCGGCAGCCACTGCAGCGCCGGTGCGATGCGCGCAAGCGCGACGGCGAGAACGAACGCGACGACGCCGATCGTGCGCGCCAGCGGCGTGACGGCGAGCCGGCGCGCGAGCTGCACGACCGCGAGCACGACGACCGCCGCCGCGACGCCCGCGAGTCCTTCGAGCGCGCCCGCGAGCGCCGCATTCGAGGTTGCGCTCAGCACGTGCCGGTCGGCTTGGCGCAGCGCGCTGCCGAAGGACGCGAGCGCGAGCGCCGACGGTGTCGTAAACGCGAGCCACGCTGCGAGCGCGCCGAGTGCACCGGCCCGTCGCAACCCGATCGCGAGGCCGACTTGACTGCTCGTCGGTCCCGGCAACACGGAACACAGGGCGACGATTTCGGCGAATTGTGCGTCGTCGAGCCAGCGTGCGCGTTCGACGAACTCGCGCCGGAAGTAACCCAGATGCGCGACCGGTCCGCCGAACGCCGTGAGCCCGAGGCGAAGGAAGCGCGTGAACACGTCGAGCCAAGCGGGCACGTGAGCGTTCATGAGCGGCGGCGGCCCTGCATGCCTGCCGCCCGTTTATCGCGAACAGGCGCCGGACTATGGATCACAGCGAATCGATCGTCTTCGCGAGCGGACGTTTCCAACGGTATGCCGACGCCAAGGTCGGCTTACTGACGCATGGCCTCAACTATGGTACGGGCTGCTTCGAGGGCATCCGCGGTTATTGGAATGCCGATGATGGGGAGCTGTACCTCTTGCAGCTGCGCGAGCATTTCGAACGGCTGCACCTCTCCGCCCGGACGCTGCTGATGACCTTGCCTCACTCGGTCGACGAACTCGTGGAGCTCGCGGTCGAACTCTGCGCGCGCAACCGCTATGAATGCAACATTTACATCCGGCCGCTGCTCTACAAAGCGGCCGAAGACGTCGGCGTCCGGCTCACCGGCGTGCCGGACGCTTTCGCAATCGCCGCACTGCCGTTCGAGAAGTATTTCGATGCGTCGGCCGGTTTGCGCTGCTGCGTGAGTTCGTGGCGGCGCATCGACGACACGATGGCGCCGGCGCGCGCGAAGATCACGGGCGCGTACATCAATTCCGCGCTCGCGAAGAGCGAAGCGCAGATGAACGGCTTCGACGAAGCGATCATGCTCTCGCACGACGGCCACGTCGCCGAAGGTTCGGCAGCAAACCTCTTTCTCGTGCGCAACGGCATCATCTTCACGCCCGACCCGACGCAGAACTGTCTGGAGGGCATTACGCGGCGCACGGTGCTTACGCTTGCGCAGGACGAACTCGGCTTGCCGATCGCGGAGCGTGCCCTGGACCGCAGTGAGCTCTACGCCGCAGACGAACTTTTCTTGACGGGGACCGCTGCCGGCATCTCCTTCGTGAACTCCGTCGACCACCGGCCCGTCGGAAACGGCACGCTGGGGCCCGTCGCCAAGGCACTCGCCGAACTCTTTGCGCGCGCGACGCTCGGGCGCGAGCCGGCGTATCGGAGTTGGCTGACGCCGACGTACGCGGACCGCCGGGTCGGCGCCGCGTAGCATTCGCGAGATCTCACCTTCTATTTAATAGTGAGGCGCTCGTAATCGGCTTTGCCCGTCTTCGGATCGACGTGCTTGCAGACGAGTTCTATCCCAAATCGATGCGACTCATTGAAGTAATCGATCGCATAGCCCGGCCCGAGTTTCGGCACTCGCCCGCATAACGCGCCATGCCTCTTGCGTTCTGTCGCCACGCAATGACTCCGATGCCGCCGAAGAAACTGAAAGCCGCGCCGAGCGAGACCGCGACGATGATGAGCGTGCGCCGCGAGGCGCCGCGTTGCCCGCTACTCGTCGCTGGGAGCGGGTTCGGGAACGTCGGTCGGCTCGGGAGCCGGCGGATACTGCGTCGCGTTCCACATTTGCGCGTCGGACGGCAGTGCCGGCGCCACCACCGGATTCGGGACAACGGGCGACGAGTCGCTCGAGAACGCGGCGATCCCGGCATCTTCGCGCCAGAGCGCGACGCGGCCCAACCCTTCGTAGGTCATGCGCGAGACCTTGCGGATGAACGCCCGGCCGACGTCGAGATCCGGCAGCTGCGTCGTCATCACTGCGATGACGTACGGTTCTCGATCGCGGTAGACGATGCCGACGTCGTTGAGCGTGTCGTGCAACGAACCCGTCTTGTGCGCGATCTTCACATCCTCGGGCAGCGGTGCGGGCAGCAGCGTGTTGTACTTCTGCCCGGCCAGGATTGCCAGCATCTCGCGGGAGGACCACGGGTCGACGAGCGTATCGCGCGCGATGCGGTCCAGCAGCGCGACCATGTCGTGCGGACTCGTACGCAGCCCGTAGCGGATCGCCTCCGTCTCGGAGCGGATGTAGTCGCCGAGATACGTGCTATGCAGTCCGAGTCCGATCATCGTCGCGTTGATTTTGGCGCGGCCGACGCGACGAATGAGCATGTTTGCTGCCGTGTTGTCGCTCTGCGTGATCATCAACCACAGCAGTTGCTTGACGGTCCGCGGCGTGCCGATCCGGGCGCTCGCCATGTCCCCCCAACCCCAGTCGCGGTCGCGCGCTTCGAGATGGACGATCGAGTTCAGATCGAGGCCGCCGCGTTCCATCTCCTTGAACACTTCGACCATAACCGGAATCTTGATCGTCGATGCGGCCGGCAGGCTTGCGCCCGCATTGACGCCCGACGTCATACCGGTTGCGAGATCTTCGATCGCGATGCCGACGCGGCCGGGTTCGTGCAGCGAAATCGCGGCGAGGTTCAACTGCAGGTCCGCGAGTGCCGCCGGCATCGCGACCGGAATCGGTTGCGCGCCGGCACGCTCGGCGGCGAACGCGGGGCCGAGCGCGCACACAAACGCACAGACCCAGAGACATACCTTGTGAAGGCGTTGCGTCATAGCTTGCGCAGAAGTATCAACGGTCGCGCGCATTATCCCTTTGTCCCGCCGCTCAGAATGCGAAGTTCGGTGCGTTACGGCTCGAACGGCACGCCGTCCGCTGCTGGCGCGCGCGTGCGGCCGATGATTCCAGCGAGCGCGGCGAGCGCGGCGACGTACGGTAAGGCTTGCAGCAACTCGCTCGGAACGTTCGCGCGCTGCAATGCGAATTGCAATGCGCCGAGCGCGCCGAATGCGACGGCCGCACCCGTCGCCCCGAGCGGCGTCCAGCGTCCGAAGATCACGGCCGCGAGTGCGATGTAGCCGCGTCCCGCGGTCATCCCGTCGGAATAGATCGCGAGCTCGCCGAGTGAGAGAAAGACGCCGCCCAGACCCGCGAGCGCACCGCCGAGCAGCGTCGCGACGAGGCGTACGCGCCGCGGGCCGACGCCCGCTGAAAACACCGCGCGTGGATTCTCGCCGCAGGCTCGCACGCGTAGACCCCATGGGGTGTGCGCGAGCAGCGCATGCAGTGCGAGCGCGCAGCCGAAGGCGGCCGCGACGAGAAGGGTCTCGCCCGGCGTACCGAGCGCGCGAACTTCGGGCGACGCGCCGGGCTGACCGAAGACGACGACGAGCCCGAAGGCCGTGGCGCCCGCGGCAACGAGATTGAGCCCGATCCCCGCGACGATCTGGTCGACGCCGAAGCGCGTCGCGGCGATGCCGAGCACACCGCAGAGGAATGTCCCCGCAGCGACGCCCGCGAGCAATCCCAAGAGCGGACTGCCCGTCGCGAACGAAACGGCGACAGCCGCGAACGCGCCGGCCGTCAGCGCGCCCTCGAGCGCGATATTGACGACGCCCGCGCGCTCGCAGAGAACGCCCGCGAGCGCCGCATACACGAGCGGCGTCGACTTCACGAGTACGAGCGTGGCAAATGCGAGCAATCCGTTCACTTCACTGCCGTAACTTCACGTGCGTGCGGGCGCCCGTTTCGCCGTGACGTGGCGGCGCGCTGCGAGCGCGACGATCGCCAAACCTTCGATGAAGGTCACGACGTCTTTGGGCACGTGCGCGAGCGACTGCATCGTCAGGCTGCCGCTCTGTAGGATGCCGAACGCGAACGCCGCCAGAACGATGCGCAGCGGGTCGAGGCCGCCGACGAGCGCAACCGCGATTGCGATGAAGCCGTAGCCGGGCGAGAGCGCCACATTGAAGCGGTGCAGCACGCCGGTAACGAGCGTGGCGCCGCCGAGGCCCGCGATCGCGCCCGAAAGCGTCAGCGTCAGGAGCGCCGTCCGGCCCAGATCGATGCCGGCGCGGCGGGCGGCTTCGGGCGCTTGCGCCGCGGCCCGCAACTCGTAGCCGAATACCGTTCGTTCCAAGACGTAAGCGAGCGCCGCCACGAGCGCGAGCCCGATGACGAGCGCGACCGTCAATCGCGTATCGGGTACGAGCGCGGGCAGCCACGACGCCGGCGGTAGCTCCGCGGTCTCGGCGCTTTGCGCGTCGCCCGAGTGCAGCGGGCCGGCGACGAGATAGCTCGCGAGCAACGTTGCGACGAAGTTGAGCATCAACGTCGCGATGACTTCGTTCCCGCCGAACTTCGCGCGCAAGGCGCCCGCGATGCCACCCCAAATGGCGCCGCCCACCGCTCCGGCGCAAAGGATCGCGGGAATGGCAACGAGTCCCGGAGCTCGCAGCGCGGCGCCGACGACGCCCGCGGCGAGACCGCCGATAACGAGCTGTCCCTCGGCGCCGATATTGAAGAGGCCCGCCCGAAATGCGAATGCGACCGCCAGGGCGGGAAAGAGCAGCGCCGTCGTTTGGACGAGCGTTTCGCTGACCTCGCGCGGGCCGCCGAGCGCACCGCGCACGAGCGCAGCGAAACCGTCGACCGGATTCGCACCGGCAAGCGCCATCGCGGCCGCCGCAATCGCGACGAGTCCGAACGCTCCGAGCGCGGCACGGCGGTACGGCCCCATCCGTCAGGCGAGCTGCGCGCCCGACATCGCTGCCCCGATGGGAGCGCGGTCGAAGGCGTCGCGCGCGAACGCGCCTGCGATGCGGCCGCGGAACAGCACGAGCACGCGGTCGGTGAGTGCGAGCAGTTCGTCGAGTTCGAAGCTCACGAGCAGCACCGCAGCACCCGCGTTGCGGGCGGCGATGAGTCGCGACTGCACGAGCGCCGCCGCGCCGACGTCGATGCCGCGCGTGGGCTGGTAAGCGATTAGGCAACGCGGTGCGCTTGCGAGCGCGCGTCCGACGACGAGTTTTTGCGCATTGCCACCCGAGAGCGTGCGCACGCGCGTCCGCAGTGTTGCGGGGCGCACGTCGAAGTCGCGCACGATCGTTGCGGCGCGGACCGCGAGCGCACGGCGGTCGAGTGCGCGCTGGTCGCCGAGCGCTGCGTTCTCGGCGACGCTCCAATCGAGCACGAGCGCTTCGCTCGCGCGGTCTTGCGGGATCACGCGCAGGCCCGCTGCCAGCCGTTGCCGCACAGCGAGCGGCCGGAGCAGCGTGCCGCCCAGCGTCATCTCGCCGCGGTACGCCGCGACGCCGGCGATCGCGTCGCAAAGCGCCGATTGCCCGTTGCCCTCGACGCCCGCGATGCCCACGATTTCGCCGCCACGAACCTCGAAGGTGGCCTCGTGCAGGGCGTGCGCACCGTCGCCAGACGCGAGCCCGCGTGCGGCAAACATCGGGGCCGGCGTCGTCCGCGCGCGCGGCGCAAGCGGCGGCACGTCGCCGCCGACCATCGCGCGCGCGATCGCGTCCAGCGACGTGTCCGCGGTCGCGGCGCGCATGACGACGCGGCCGCCGCGTAACACCGTGACGCGTGCTGCGTGCGAGACGACTTCGGCGAGTTTGTGCGTGATGACCAGGATCGCCGTGCCGCGGGACGCGAGCGCGTGCAAGGTCGCAAAGAACGCGTCGATCTCCGCCGGCCCCAGAACCGCCGTCGGTTCGTCGAGCAGCAGCACGCGCGGTTCGCGCGCGAGTTCGCGCAGGATCTCCACGCGTTGCGCGATCCCGGCCGGCAGCTCTTCGACGATTGCGGCGGGATCGACGTCGAGCCCGCACTGCGCCCCCAGTGCGCGAACGTGCTCGCGAGCCGCTGCAGCATCGATCCGCAGTCCGCGTCGCGGTTCACGGCCGAGCACGACGTTCTCCCAGACGCGCAGCCGGTCGACGAGTTCGAACTGTTGATGGACGAGGCCGACGGGCCCATTCGCGACGACGCGCCCACGCGTCGGCCGCAGCCTGCCCGCTGCGATCTGCGCGAGCGTCGACTTCCCGGCGCCGTTCTCACCACAGAGCGCGTGGATCTCGCCGGGCCGTAAAACGAAGTCGACCCCGTCGACCGCGCGCACGCCGCCGGGATAGACCTTCGCGACGTCGCGCAGCTCGAGCGCCGCCGCGACTTCCATCAGAGCTTAACGGGTTTGAACGCCGCGAGCCCCTCGCGCGTGTACGGGGGCACGATCTTGTGCGCGACGATCGCCGCCCGGATCGTCGCGAGCCGAGCGAGCCGTGCGGCGCCGATCGCGCGCTTCGTGTACGTGAAGGGCGTCAAGGCAACGCCGCCGTCGGCGAGACCGAAGTCGTTCCGTCCGGCGGGCAGTTTTTGCGATTGCGTGTCCTCGGCGATGTCGAAGACCGCAACGTCGATGCGCTTGAGGACGCTCGTGAGGATCTTGCCCGGTGCGAGCGCGTCTTGATCGCTATCGACGCCGATCGCGTACACGTTCGCGCGGGCGCGCGTCTCGTCGATAGCGCCGAGCCCCGATTTTCCGGCCGCCACATACAGCACGTCGGCGCCGCCGTCGTAGATCAGGGTCGCGAGCTCTTTGCCCGCGGCGACGTCGTCGAACGAGCCGACGTACTTGACCGCGACCTGGGTGCGCGGGTCGATCTCGCGCGCGCCCGCGATGAAACCCGCTTCGAATTTCCGCAACAGCGGGATATCCGTGCCACCCAGAAACCCGAGTTTGTGCGATTTGGACATCATGGCGGCGAGCGCGCCCGCCAGAAACGAACCCTCTTGTTCGCGGAACGTGATCGAAGAGACGTTGGGCTCGTTCACGACCGCATCGACGATCGCGAAGTGGTGCTTGGGGTAATCGCGCGCGATCTCCGCCACGTCGCGTTCCATCAGGTTGCCGATCGCGAAGACCTCATCGAAGTCTTCATTCGTAAGCACCGTCAGGTTCGGCACGTAGTCGGCGGCCGAACGCGACTGCAACACGTCGATCTCGGCACCGAGCTTCGTTTTGGCTTCGTGCAAGCCCGCGTACGCAGAATCGTTGAACGACTTATCGCCGAGGCCGCCGACGTCGGTCACCATGCCCAATCGAATCGGGTTCGCACCGCCGGGCGTCCGGACCACGCCGACGTCCTTGGGTGCGCCCTTCTCGCACGCCGCCAGCGCGAAACACGCGACGACGAGCGCGGCACGAACGCGGCGCAAAATCATTTCGGCGGGTGTACGGACCGCCGCCCCGCGATGCCTCCGCTCGCGCCGGTTTTAAAACATCACGGGCGACGGAATCGGCGTCGTCGGCGGACCCCCGGGCTCCGGTGCGAACGGCGGCTCCTGCACCGGGGCTTCGGACGGCCCCGGGGGCGCCGTCGGCGGCAAGCCCGGCTGCGGCGGCCGGTAGGGTGGATCCGGCGGGGTATCGGGCTGCTCGGGTAGACCGGGCGCCACCGCGCGAATGTGGTACGGTTGCGGCATGAATAGGGTCTCCCCGCGGCGCGTCGTTCGCCGCTCGCGCGCTGAACGGCGCGTGACATACGCGCTCAAAGTGCTCGCACTCGTCGCGCTTGCGGCCGTCACGCTCTCGGCGATCCTGCAATTTTTCGGCCGGATCGCGGGCGTCACGGTCATCCTCGTCGGCGCGACGTTTTTCACCTACGCGATCTACCCGATCGTGCGCCGTCTCAATACGCGCCTGCCGCTGATTTGGGCGATCGTCGTCGTCTACCTTTCGATCGGCGCGATCCTCGCATTCGCTTTGGCGGTCATCGTTCCGGCACTTTCGAACGACGTTTCCGGCCTCGCCGCGGCGGCCCCCTCGTTCGTGAAGAGCACGCAAGCCTTCCTGACGAACCCGCAAAATCCGGTCGTCATGCGGTTGCCGCCGACGCTGCGTGCATATCTCTCGAGCTTGCCGCCGCAGCTCGAGCATTTTGGGCAAGTCTATGCCGGCGATGCAGCGACCCGTCTGCTCGCGTTCGCGCTGTCCATGGCCTCACTTGCCGCGACCCTCGTCGTGATTCCCGTCGTGTCCGTGTACCTGATGATCGAAGCGCCCGATCTCACGAACGGGTTCGTCTCGCGCTTACCGCCGCGCATCCAGCAGCGCTCGAGTGCGATCGTGCACGATCTGGACAAGGCGCTCGGCGGATTCATTCGCGGACAGCTGCTCGTCGGCGCGACGATCGGCGTCTGTATCACGATCGCGCTGCTGATCTTGCACGTCCGTTACGCGGTGCTGATCGGTGTCATCGCGGGACTCTTCGACGTCATACCGTACGTCGGAGCGGTCGTTGGGTTCGTGCCCTCGGTTTCACTTGCGTTGCTCGATAGCGGCTGGCATCACGCGCTTTTGGTCGCGATCGTCTTCGTTGCGATCTTTCAAGCCGAGGGACACTTCATCGCACCGAAAATCGTGAGCGATTCCGTCGGCCTCTCGCCGCTGATGGTCATCGTGGCGATTCTCATCGGCGGCGAGCTACTCGGGATCGGCGGCATGTTTTTGGCGGTGCCGATCGCGTCTGTCGTACGCGTGCTGATCATTCACACGCTGCCGGTGCGGCGCGCCACAACGCCCGACGGCCTTGCGGCTCCCGTAAAGCAACTCACCGATACCGTTGGCGTTCCCGGTGAAGGCGGCCGCCCGACGGCGCCCGAGAAGGCGGGCAGCGCCCGCGTGTAGGAGCCGCGCGCATGGCCACATCGCCCCTCGTCGAACGCTCCGCCGTCAAGCGCCCGCCTCCCGCTCGCGTCGACGTGATCGGCGTACCGATGGATTTGGGCGCCGATCGGCGCGGCGTCGACATGGGGCCGTCGGCGATTCGCTACGCGCGCTTGCGCGAAGGTCTCGAAGCGCTCGGGATCGCGACGGTCATCGATCACGGAAACCTCACCGTTCCGGTCGTCGAGTCGAATGCCGCGCAAGCGGTGAAGAACGCGAAGTATCTGCCGATCATCCTCGCGGTGTGCGACGAGTTGTCAGGGCTCGTCGAGACGTCGCTGCGCGAAGGCGGGTTTCCGCTCGTGCTGGGCGGCGACCATTCGATCGCGATCGGCACGCTCGCCGGCGTCTTCCGCGCGCGCGGCGTGCAGCCCGGCCTCATTTGGGTCGACGCGCACGGCGACATCAACACGCCGCTGACGTCGCCCTCGGGCAACGTGCACGGCATGCCGGTCTCGATGGCGTTCGACGCGCATCACATCGTGCCCGAGCGCACGGTGCTCCTGGGCCTCCGCGACGTCGACGAAGGCGAACGGCGCGCGATCCGCGAGCTCGGCATCCGTGCGTTCTCGATGAGCGAGATCGATCGCCTCGGCATGGAGCGCGTTCTGGACGAGGCGATCGGCATTGCAGGCAACGGTTCGCGCAGCGTGCACGTCAGCTTCGATATGGACAGCCTCGATCCGCGCGAGGCACCGGGCGTTGGCACGGCGGTTCCCGGCGGTCTCACGTATCGCGAAGCACACCTCGCGATGGAGATGCTTGCGGACTGCGGCGTGATCGGTTCGCTCGAAGTCACCGAGACCAATCCCATCCTCGATGAGCGCAATCGCACGGCATTGCTCGCGGTCGAATTGATTCTCTCAGCGCTCGGCAAGACGATTCTTTGACGGCCAGGGGCGGCTCGCGCTCACGACGCGTGCCGCCCGTGCTCCGACGTTTGATTGCCGCTCGGGCGAGGGTATACGAGACGGGCAGCACCCGTTACCGGATGCAAGAGGAGTACGAGCGTGGGTCTCAAGGATGCCATCAACAAGGTTGTCGATAACGTTAAGGACACCGCCAACGAAGCATCGCATAAATCCGCCGCCGAAGGGGAGCAAGCGAAGCGCGACGTTGCGGGCGACCAGATGAGCGTTGGCGAGAATCTGGGCTCGATGGCCAACCAGGCCAAGGAAGAGCTCCAGGGCGAGACGGCCGCCACGAAACGCGACGTGAGGAACTCGACCTAAGCGATCCGTGGAGCGCGCGAGTAGCGCGCGCGGCAATAAGAGCGAGTCAGACGGTGCGACGTATTACGTCGCGCCGTCGTGTCGTTTGGGAGCGGCTGCACGGAATAGCGAACATTTTCGAGAAAGAGACGTTATGGGTCAACCAACCGACATCGTACTCTACCAGGCCGAATGGTGTCCGTACTGCGCACGCGTCCGCGCCAAGCTGACGGATTTGCTGCTCGATTACAAGGTCGTCAACGTGCCGCGTTCGCACAGCGAACGCACGGTCGTCAAAGACGTGTCGGGGCAGACGGGCATTCCCGTGATGGTCGACGGCGACGTCACGCTCGACGACGACGACGACATCATCCCCTATCTCGTCAAGACGTACGGCAAGCAGGCGGCGAAAGCCTAAGTGTGTTGCGCTCTGCGCAACACTCGCGTTCGGCCTCCGGCCGATCCGCCCTAACGGGGCGCGAGCGCGTAAGCGACGGCTGCGCCCACGACCGTCGCTGCGAAGTTGACCGCATCGTTGCCGAGCCACGCAAACCCGCGCAGCGGCGCCGTATTGGCGCCGCAAACGTGCGGTTCACGTTCGGTCGCGCGCCGGCAGTTGGCACACCAGCGCAGCGTTTGCAGCGATGCGCCGAGGACGGAATCGACGAGCGCCCCGGCGACGCCGGCGAGCGCGACGCCCACGAACGCGCGGCGGTCGAGCGGCAGCGCGACCACCGCGACCAGGAGCGCGCCCGCCACTTCGGCCAGCGTTCCCGCCCACGTCACGCCGCCGGAGAGACCGGTTGCGATCGGCCGCAGCGTCAGGATCGATCGCGGCGGTTGGCGCACGAGCGTCCCGACCTCCGTACCCCACGTGTCCGCGGTCGCCGCGGCGAATGCACCGGCAAACGCGAAGGCAAACGCTGGCGCAACCAAGTGGGTGGCGAGCGCGCAGAGTGCCGCCACGCCGCCGTTGGCGAAGACCTGCGCGGCGTCGCGTGGCCCGGTTTTGCCGACGTCGATCAGCACCGTGCGCTTACGGCGTTTCCCGACCCGTGAGAGCGCAACGGATGTGACGAAGAACGTGAGCAACACCGCCGCACCGCGGATGCCGAGCGCAGCGAACGTCGCGGTTCCGACTGCGAACGCAGCCGCCGCTCCGCCGGCGTCGAGCGACCGCGTGCGATAAGCGAGCAGCGCGATGACCGCCGCGGCCACCGCGCCGATGTCCAAATCCGTCAGCGGCGCGAGGTGCAGCATCGTCAGCGAAACGCTGCGTCGACCGCACGTGCGACGTCGGCGATGACGGCGCCGCGCGTCGCGGCATCCCCGGTCGACGCGGCCAAGAATACCGTCACGACGACGCGCCGGCCGTAGGGAAACGTCACGATGCCCGTATCGTTCGTGGCGGCGGTCGTTGCGCCCGCGGTCGCAGTCGTGCCGCTGATGCTCGCGAGCTTCACCGTGTCCTCGAGTCCCGCGCGCAGGCGACCGGGTTCGTTTTCGGCGTGCGAGAGCGCCTCGAATAATTCGCTCGTCGTATCCACAAACAACAGCCGGTGTTCGATGATGCCGGTCAAGAGTGCCGCGATCGTATCGGGGGTACCGCTCGTCGCGCGCGCGTCGGGATCGCGCGAGAGCCGGATGCCGCGCAAGCCGAGGCGATCGAGGATGCCCTGAACCGTGGCGGGTCCGCCGATGCGCCGCAACACGACGGCGCTTGCGGTGTTGTCGTCCGTGACGAGCATCGCACGCAAGAGTTGCCAATAGGTATAGGACACGTCGCCGTCCGGATGCAGCGCGGCGATCTCGCTCGGCGCGCGGCGCAGATCGGCGGCGGTGACGATGACGCGGTCTTCGAGCTGCAAACGCTTCTGATCGACCAGTCGATACGCGGCGAACGCAATCGCAAGTTTTTCGATTCCCGCGAGCGGCACGCTCTCCGTCCCGCGCAGCGACACGTGCGTGTCGCCGAAGAGGTCGACGATCGCAATGCCGAGCCGCCCCGGTGCGCCGCGCCCGAGCTCGGCGACGCGCGCGCGTAAGCGCGCGATGCGCTCGACGTCCGAGAGCGGGGTCGGCGACGGCAACGGCACGAGCGTCGGGCTCGGTGAGGGCTGCGGGCGACGTCTCGCACTCGCCGGCGCGAGCGCACCGCAAAGCATGATGAAGAGGGCGACGAGCGTAAGGAACGGACGCACGCGCCGATGTTAGTCCGGCTAAAGGCGACCGCCTGCGCGCGTTACGGGGTCGCGTGCACGCGCGCGGCACTCGCTTCGAGCGCCGCCAGCAATCCTTCGGCGGTAAACGTGTCGGCGACGACATCGACCGTCAAACCGGCATCGCGCGCGGCCGCGGCCGTGATCGGACCGATGCAGGCGACGATTTTGTCCTGCGCGAGATCCGCCGCACCGGGAACGTTGTCCAGAAAAGACGTGACGGCGCTGCCGCTCGCGAACGTCCAGACGTCGCACGTCTCGGCAAACTCGGCGATGCGCTCGTCACGCACTGCGCGCGTCTGGTAGCCCGCGACCACATCGACCGCGCGCCCGCGAGCGCGCAACGTAGCAGCGAGCGTGTCGCGCATCTCTTGCGCGCCGAAAACGAGAACGCGATCGGTCGTGCCGGTTTTCGCGAGCAAGCCTGCGGCGACGTCCTCGGCGACGTACTGCCCCGGCACGAAGTCGGGCCGTATGCCGTGCGCGGCGAGCCGCTCCGCGGTCTTGGGACCGATCGCGGCGATGCGCGCGCCACCGAAGCGGCGGGCATCGCCGCCACTCGCGCCGATCGATGCGAAGCACGCGTCGACACCGTTCGCGCTCGTGAAGACGACCCAGGCATAGGTCGCAAGTGCGGCGATCGCGTCGCGCGCCGGCTGCGCGTCATCCGGCGCGACGATCTCGATCGTGGGCGCGAGGACGGGCTCGGCGCCTGCTTCCCAGAACTTCGTTGCGAGCTCGTCCGCCGCATCGCGCGGTCGCGTTACGAGCACGCGTTTGCCGAAGAGCGGCGTGTTGTCGAACCAGCGAATCGCCTCGCGCTCGCGCACGACGTTGCCGAATACGACGATCGCCGGCGCCGCGAAGTGCGTGCGTTCGACTTCGGCGACGACCGTGTCCAGTGTCGCGACGAGCGTCTCTTGCGTCGGCTTCGTGCCTTCGCGCACGATGCCCACGGGCAGATCGCCCGGCATGCCGTGCTCGCGCAGCTTCGCGACGATGCCGCCCAGACTCCCCATCGCCATCAAGAAGACCAACGTCTGCGTGGGGTTCGCAAGCTTCGCGAAATCGAGTGACGAGTAACCCTTGGTCGGGTCTTCGTGGCCGGTCGCGATCGTGAAGGACGTGTTGTGATCGCGGTGGGTGATCGGAATGCCGGCGTAGGCGGGCGCCGCGATCGCCGACGTGATGCCCGGCACGATCTCGAACGGCACGCCGGCCGCGTGCAACTCGGCGGCTTCCTCACCGCCCCGCGCGAAGACGAAGACGTCGCCGCCTTTGAGTCGCACGACGCGCTTACCCGCGAGGCCCAATTGCACGATGAGTGCCGTGATCTCGTCTTGCGAGAGCGTGTGCGCGCCCGCTTTTTTCCCGACGTAGATCTTCTCGGCGGCGGCCGGTGCCAGCGCGACGATCGCAGGCGATGCGAGGTAATCGTAGACCAGCGTGTCGCACGCGCCGATCGCGCGTGCCGCTTTGAGCGTGAGCAGCCCCGGGTCGCCCGGCCCAGCCCCGACGAGCCAGACTTTCCCGGGCCCGGTCACTCCGAGAGGTCGGTCTCGAGTGCGGCGGCCGCCGTCCGGCGCCCCGCCGCGGTCGCGGCCTGCGCGTGCACGCGCAGATCGAAGAGCTCGTCGACCAGTGAAGCGATCGTGATTGCCTCCGCGTGATTCGCGGTCGCGCGTTCGCGCAGCTTGGTTACGGCGCCGTGCAGGAGCTTCGAGACGATCGTGAGCGACGCGCCCGTGATGAGCATGCGCTCGCGCTCGCTCAGGTCCGGGCAGCGTGCGAAGAGCCGTTCGATCTCGGCTTCACGTATCGCATCGGCTTTCTGCACGAGCGAACTCACGACCGGGATCGTAACGCGCGATTGATACCAGCGCGCGAACCGCTCGGCGTGCTCGGAGATGATCTCCTCGACGAGCGGAATCGCTTCGCGGCGCCGCTCGAGCGTGAGATCGACCATGTCCTTGAGCTTATCGATGTCCGCGACGAAGACGCCCGGAATGCGCGCGACGTCGGGGTCCGCGTCGCGCGGAACGGCGATATCGACGATGAAGAGCGAACGCTCTGGTCGCGCCAGCATCGCTTCGGCAACGTTCCCCGGCGTCAGCACGAAGTGCGACGCGCCCGTCGACGTCACGACGATATCCGCGCGCTTCATCGCATCGACCAGACCCGGCAGTTCGACGGCCGTTCCGACGCCGAGCGTTTCGACGACCTCGCGCGCTTTGGCCGCGGAACGGTTGGCCACGAGGAGTTCCGAGCAGCCCTCGAGGCGCAGGCGCTTGGCCGAGAGGGCACCCATTTTGCCGGCCCCGATAACCAGGACCGTCTTGCCGGACAGCGTGCCCAGGCGCTGCTTCGCAAGCTCGACCGCGGCCGTCGCCACGGAGACCGAGTCGCCGCCGATCTGGGTCTGCGTGCGAGCTTCTTTTCCCGCGTTGAGAGCTTCCCGGAAGAGCGCGTGCAGCGTCTTGCCGAGTGACCGCGCCTTCTGCGCTTGAATGTATGCGTCTTTGACTTGCCCCAGAATCTCGGCCTCGCCGATCAGCATCGAGTCCAGGCCCGTGGCGACGCGGAAGAGATGGTCGGTCGCCTGGGAGCCGAGCAGCGTATACATGTAGGATGACATGTCGTGCTGCACGTCGCTGTGGCGGAAGTTCTTCAAGAACGACTTGAGCTGCTCGACGCCCGACTCGTAATCTTCGAGTTCCGCATAGATCTCGAGCCGGCCGCAGGTCGAGAGCATGACCGCCTCGCGAACCATCTCGTAGTCCCGCAGCGCCACGAGCGACTCGCTCATCCGCGACGCCGGAAAGACGTGGCGCTCGCGGACGTCGACCGGGGCCGTATTATGCGAGAGCCCTAGGCAAACGAGCGGCATGACCCCTCCCTGTGCGGCGTGAGCGCGGCAACGAATGCCCTTGCCGGCGCGCTACTTTGGGTCAAAATTGCCATACTTTCGTTCGCGGCGGCGTGCGCCGGGTCACGGGAACCATAGGATCTCTTCCTACCACCATTATCTCTCATCAGCTATGCTAAGAGTGGGACGTCCGCCGGACGTCCGGCATGCGTCGCGACCTTCGCCCGCTTCATACCGCCGCCATGAGGGCCGCGAGCGCGTCGTCGGCCGCGGCGATGGTCCGGTCGATCGCCGCATCGTCGTGCGCGAGGCTCAAGAACCCCGCCTCGAAGGCAGACGGCGCGAGGTAGACCCCCCGGTCGAGCATCGCGTGGAAGAACTGCGCGTAGAAAGCGGTATCGCTGCGCTTGGCGCTGGCGAGATCGATGACGGGTTCCGGCGAGAAGAAAAAGCCGACCATCGAGCCGCGGTAGTTCGTCTGGTGCGCGATGCCGTGCTTTTCGAAGACGGCGTCCATGCCTTCGGTGAAGCGTCCGCCCGCGGCGTCGAGCCGCTCGTAGACGCCCGGCTCGCGCAGCGCGCGCAAGGTCGCGACCCCTGCGGCCATCGCGAGCGGATTGCCGGAGAGCGTGCCGGCTTGGAACACCCGGCCCTCGGGCGTGAAGTGGTCCAGGATCGCTGCAGGTCCGGCGATCGCACCGACCGGCAGACCGCCGCCGACGATCTTGCCGAGCGTCGTAATGTCGGGGCGGATCCCCTCGCGTTCTTGCACGCCGCCGGGCGCGACGCGAAAGCCCGTCATCACCTCGTCGAAGATCAGCAGCGCGCCGTTCGCATCGCACGCCGCGCGCAGCCCGGCCAGGAACCCAGGCTGCGGCAGCACGAGCCCCATATTGCCGACGTACGGCTCGACGATGACGGCGGCGAGCTCTGGGCCGTGCGCTGCGAACGCCGCCTGCACGGCAGCCAGGTCGTTGTACGGTACGACGAGCGTGTCGGCGATCGTTCCCGGCGTGACGCCGGCAGAGTCCGGGACGCCGATCGTGAGCGCGCTCGAGCCCGCGCTGAGCAGAAACGCATCGACGCTGCCGTGGTAGCAGCCGGCGAATTTGAGGACGGCGCTGCGCCCCGTCACGCCGCGCGCGAGGCGTAGCGCGAAGGTCGTCGCTTCGCTGCCGCTCGAACAGAAGCGCACCTTTTCGGCGCTGGGCACCATTGCGGTCACGAGCTCGGCGAGCTCGCTCTCGATCTGCGTCGGCGCGCCGTACGAGGTGCCGCGCGCCGCGGCGTCTTGCACGGCGGCGACGACACCGGGATGTGCGTGGCCCAGAATCAGCGGCCCCCACGACATCACGTAGTCGACGTACGCGTTGCCGTCGATGTCGACGAGCGTACAGCCGTGCGCCCGATCGACGAAGACCGGCGTTCCGCCGACACCTTTGAAGGCACGCACCGTCGAGTTGACGCCGCCCGGGATCACGCGCTTGGCCCGTTCGAAGGCGTCGAAGCTTTTATCGCGAGTCATACGCTGCCGGTTCGTGACGTGGCGGCTGCGTTCCGCGCGCCAGATGTGCGACGCCGCGGGCGCGTTGGTTAACGATCGCTCTGGTAGTTAAACAAACGATAACGTCAGGCGGTGCTGCCGTTTCGAATGCGCCTGACATTGGGGTCAGGCACCCCAATCTGCGCGCGATCGTTGACCGTTTTCGTTGTAGACGGAAATCTCGGGCAACCGTCTGCCCCACACACGCTTTCGCAAAGTAGGGACGCCATGCAATTGCAGCGCCTTGCAGTTTCGTTGTCGGCGATCATAGCCTTCGGCGGAGCTGCTGCTTTATATAGCTCGCATCCGGCTCGCAGCTCGGATCATCAAGACTCGCCGGCAGTCGTCGCCCGTCCGGGTGCCGACATCACGGACGTCTTCATGTTTCCGGCGCCGCAAGATCGGGACGACGTCGAGCTGGTTATGGACGTGGTACCGCTCATACCCGCGGGGACGAGCGCGAACTACTCTCTCGATCCAAGCGTCCTGTATCAGTTCAAACTCGCTCACGGGCCGCTCGGAACGCGAGCGCCGGCCGACCTCGCCGTGCAAATTTTGCCGAAGGGACGCGGTGCGCGCCAGGAGCTTCGCGCATTCGTAAAGACCGGTTACACGCCGGGAACGTCCGCAACGACGGGCACCCCGATCGGCGAATATCCCTTCAACAAGCCGGGCGGTTCGCGTCTGGGGAACGATATCGTTGCGTTCACCGGGCCGCGCGCCGATCCGTTCTTCTTCGACCTATTCCAGTTCTTCAAAGTCTTGCCGGACCGGCTCTATAGCAACCCACGCACGGGCGACACGCTCGGGAGCGCCACGCCGACCTTCAACGGTTATCCGCAAGGCGCGAAGTCCGGCCTCGCTTCCCGAAACTATGCGTGCAGCACCGCCGCGCCGACGAACGCGTTGACGCAGATCAACGGCGGCTTCGACGTCATCTCGATCGTCGTCGAAGTTCCGCGCCGGCTCCTGGTCGCGCGCGGTCAGTCGCCGCTCGTCCATCTCTGGGCCACTGCGAGCGTTCGTTCGAGAAATCGTGAAGACGCCCTGAGCAACGACCGTGGCGACGGTCGCGACGACCCGGCTCGTGTGTACGATCAGACCGAGCTCCTGTCGCGCCCGGCCGTCAAAGAACTTTTCGAAACGTTCGCCGATCACGCCAAGACCAACGTGAGCGAACCCTATAATGACCCGACCATTGCGAACTCGATCGCGTACTTCATGAAGAACGTCGCGGGCCGCAGTGCCGCGATTTCGAACGTCGTGACTTCGGTCCTGTATCCCAACGAAATCGCCGCCGACCTCTCACAACCGGGTCCAGCCGCCTACCTGGGCGTCGAGACGGGCGGTGCGACCGGCGGTAAGTTCGGCGGCCGCGCGCTTACCGACGACGTGATCGACACGTCGCTCGGCGTCGTCTTCGGAAATACGATTCCGGCGCTCAAACTCGCGGCCGACGACGGAAAAGAGAATACGTGCCTCACGAACGAGCACGTTGCATCGGGGCAGGGCGGCGTGCAGACGCAAGCGACGTATCCCTACCTGGCCCAACCCCACTAAGACGTCGCGGATGAACGATCGCCGGAACGTGTTGCAGCGTCGCAGCGTTCCGGCGCTCGCGCATGACGTTGAAAGAGCGCACGCGATGGGCGAAAGTCGGAGCGTGAGGTTGCTGCGGAGCGGTGCTCCGTGGCTGGTGCTGGCCGTGTCGCTGCTCGCAATCGCCGTATGGCCCGCGGTCAACCGGCATCAAACCGCGGCCTTCGCCACGTCCGCATCGCAGGCTGCGGCTCCGGATCGCGATGACGAACGGCGCGGGCAGCTCATCGCGTTTTGGGAAGGCGCGGTTGCGGAGCACCATCGCAACGACATGTTCAGTCCGCGGCAACTCGCGGGCCAGTATCTGCAGCGCTATCGCGAAACGGGCGACATCGGCGACGTTCTCCGGGCGAAGCACATGGCCGAACGATCACTTTCCATCGAACCGCGCAACATCGCCGCGACGGCGGAGATGGCGGCGGTGATGTTGACGTTGCACCGCTTTCGCGAGTCGCTACGCTACGTCGAACGCAATATTCCCTACGATCCCAGTGGAGCCGAATTCCGCTCGCAGCAGGCGAACTTGCTGATGGAACTCGGCCGGTACGATAGCGCCGAGCGGGTCCTCGATCTCATCCGCCCGGGCGACCGCTCGAACGTCGCCGCCGAGACGACGCGCGCCCGCTACGACGAACTGACGGGACATCTGGCACGTGCGCGCCGGCTGCTCTCTGATGCGCTCGATCAATACGAAACGCTGCCGGATTCGCCCGCGCAAGCGAAGGCGTGGTATTTCTTTCGTGCCGGCGAGCTTGCCTTTGAAGCCGGTGACAACGTCGCTGCGATCGATGACGAACGTAAAGCCCTGGCAATCTTCCCGACGTATAATTTAGCGCTCAAAGATCTTGCGAAGTTCGAACTCGCGAACCATCACGATCGGGAAGCGCTCGAAGCCGCGACGAAAGGTGCCGCCGTTACGCCTTTTCCAGAGACGCTCGGCTATGAAGCCGACGCGCAAGCGGCGCTCGGCGACGCGCGCGGCGCGGCCGCAACGCGCGATGTGATCTACGCGATCGAACGCGTCGGCAATGCGTATAACGTCAACGATCGATTGCTGGCGATTTACTATGCCGACCATCGCTTGCGTCCGGCTGACGCCTATACGATCGCGCGACGCGAGGTGGCCGCACGCGGTAACGAAATCTACGCCCAGGACACGCTCGCTTGGGCCGCCGCGATGGACGGCCGGTGGAGCGCCGCGCGCCGCGCCTCGCTCATGGCGACGCGCTACGGCACCGAGGATCCGGTCGTCCAGTTTCATGCGGGTGTGATCGCGTTACACGCGGGCGAGCGCGCCGAGGCGAAGCGACGTTTGCAACGTGCCGTCGCACTCAATCCGCACTTCCATCCGGTCTTCGCAGACGAGGCCGCGGCCACCTTACGGCGCGAGTTCGGCGCGCGGTAGTCGCGGAGCGGGTTGCGGCTCGCCCGCGGCTGGTCCGCACGGTAAAGCCCCAGTCGAGCGGCGAATATCTACTGCGTGGATGAAGCGACACGCGCCCGGCGGGCCGCGATGCAGGTCAACGTAATTCAGCTTGGCGACGACCATGAGGCGTTCGACGACCGGCTATGGGCGACCGTTGCCCCGAGTCTTCGATTGCAAACGGCGATCGAGTTGTCGGTGTTTCTTGCGACGATGAGAGGCGCGAATGACGTTCAGCAGCGATTTCAGCGAACTGTTGTCGGCATTCAACGAGGCCGGCGTTAGGTACCTCATCGTCGGGGCTCTGGCGGTAAGCTATCACGGTCAACCGCGGGCGAGCATGGACTTCGGCGTTTGGGTGGAGCCGAGCTTAGAGAACGCGGCAAAAGTTCGGCGAGCGCTCGCGTCCTTCGGAGCACCGGCCGAACTCCTTCCGACGATCGAGGAACTGGGAAGCGATGATCTCATTTATCAGATCGGCGTCGTTCCGTTACGCATCGACGTCATCACGGGCATCTCGGGTGTCGCGTTTCATGAGGCGTGGGAAAAACGTGTGACCGATACGCTGGCCGGCGTGCGGGTGTCGATTATCGGCTTCGATGATCTCGTGACGAACAAACTCGCCTCGGGAAGAGATAAAGATTTGCTGGACGTGCGTCGTCTACGACGAGCCGCGCGGGACGGCGACGCGTGAAGCGGCTGCGTTACCAGAACCGTGCGCGAGTCCGAGGCGGACGACGAGTTCGTGCGGCGCGATGCCGGCGGCCGCCGCGAACGCGTCGAGATCCGTGTCGGGACCGATTAATTCCAGAGTTGCTTCTTGCGCCCGCTGGTCGCCGTGATACGTTGCAAATTGCATGCCGACCGCGAGCAAGCCGAACTGCCGCGACCGAAAGCGCGGGAATCCGTCGCCATAGCCGCAGCGGACGACCGTAAGGTATCCGTGCTCCGGGGCATGCTGCATTCCGTATCCGACGCGTTGGCCGCGTGCCGGCAGCCGCTCTACGACCGGTGCTCGAACGCGCAGCGCGGACGCGACGGCGAGCTGGGCGCCGAAGCGGAAGCCGAAGAGTCCGGCGCCCAGACGCGCTTGCGTTCCCGACGTGCGCGTCGCCAGCGGCAACGAACTCTCCACGTCGAGCGCGACGATGCGTACGCGCTCTTGCCGCAACGTCGCGGTCGCCCGTTCGAAGACTCGTCGCTGTTCGTCCTCGAGCGACGGGTCGGTCAGGTGGATCCACCATTCGACGTCGACGTTAGCTTCCGCCAGCGCGCGCGCAAAGGCCGGAACGCCGGTAGGTTCAATTCCCGACCAGCCGATCGCAGTGCGAAGGCCGACTCGGATGCGCGCGCGCTCGCCGTGCGCGGCGCTCCAATTGCGCACGACCGCGAGCGCTTCAGGCGACGAGACCGCCGGGATTCCGCCCCGAGAGAGGAGGTCGGCAAACCGGTCGAGGGGCACGTCGTAGAGCGTCGCAATCGGTTTCGACGTGAAAGAGCGTGCGATGTCGAATTCATCGGCATCGCAAACGAAGTATCCGTCGACGACATCGTCGAGTGCGGCGATGAGCCGCGCCACGCCCCAGCCGTATCCGTCGGATTTGACGACCGCTCGCAGCGGCACGCCCGCATGCGCGCGCCAAGCGACGGCGTTTCGACGTAGCGTTTCGAAATCGAGTTCGACGATCGGCCTCATTGACGACGTGATACGCACGCAACTGCAGCGACCCATGTGCGATCCGCAAAGCCCCTAGCCATATGCCGAAGGCTACGCACGTTCATTGCGGCACTGCCTTTCGTATGAGGTTTGGCTTGTTAGGCTAGACCAAATGAAAATCGTGAACCTCTACGAGGCGAAGACGCATCTTTCGGGGCTCGTCGACGCGGCGAGTCGAGGATATCGCCATTGCGCGTAACGGAAAGCCGCTCGTACGGCTCGTTCCCATAGAGCCTCGACGGCGCTCCGCTGCTTTCGGAATGGATCGTGGTCTGGTTCGCATGAGCCCGTATTTCGATGAGACGGCCGCCGATTTTACCCTCTCGTTTGACCCGGAGGCGTGCCGCGGTTCGTACAGCATCCGGATTTTGAACGAATGATGTTGCGCGCCAATTTAAAGGGCCGGTGAACGCGAGGTCCAGCGGTTCGCAGCCACCGGAGTCCGGTGCGAGTGCTGCCGCAACTATGCGCTGCGCCGTGCCAACCTTCCGATCCACACATACAAACCGAGAATGACGGCGATGAACGCGATTGCGCCAATGACGTTCGCGGCGGTTTGGAAGGCGTCGCCGACGACGGCGAGCGGCGTGGCCTTGCCCGTTGCGACGATCAGCCCGGCGAGCAGCACGCCGAAGAGACTCTCGCCGACGATCAAGCCCGATGCGAGCAGCACGCCCAGCCGCTTTGCCGCAGCCGCGTTGCGCGTTCGGCTCACGCGGCGGTCGTAGTACCAGCCGACGACGGCTCCCAGAACGACGAGCACCACCGTCGACGACGGTAAGTAGATGCCGATGCCGACGGCGAGCGGTGGCAGTCGCAGCCGGCGCGCGGCGCCGAGGATCTCGTCGAGCGCGATGATCGCCGCGCCGACGAGCGCGCCTGCGCCGATGAGTCCCCAGTCGAGTTTCCCTTGAATGACGCCCTGCGCGAGCGCGGAGATCAATGTCGCTTGCGGCGCGGGTAAGGGCTGCGCGACCGCGGCGACGCCGTGCAGCGGTGCGCCCGCGAAGCCGTAGGCGCGGTTGAGCAGATCGAGGATCGGCGGAATGACGAGCGCGCCCATAACGACGCCGACGATGAGCGCGACCTGTTGGCGCCACGGTGTGGCATCGACGAGTTGACCCGTCTTGAGATCTTGCAGATTGTCGTTGGCGATCGTCGCAACGCACAACACGACCGCGGTGACGAAGAGCGCGTAGGCGACGAGCGACGCTCCCGCTGCGGTGCCCGCGCTGCGCGTGAGCAGCACGAGCAGCAGCGATGCCCCCAGCACGGTGAGAATCGCGAGCCCGGAGACGGGACTGTTCGATGAGCCGATCAGGCCGGCCATGTAGCCACAGGCGGCGGCGACCAAGAATCCCGCGACGGCGACGTAAAGCACAGCGCCGATGACCAGCGGCACGAGGAGGGGCGCGAGCGCGCCGCCTCCGAGAAACACCGCGAAGAGTGCAGCGAGCGGGATCAAAGACGCGATGCTGACGAGGCCGACGATGCCGATCGGGATGTCCCGTTCGGTCCGCGGCAGGCCGGCGCCGCCGCCCTGCACCACACGCCGCGAGGCGGCGAGCGCCGAACGCACACCACCCCACACCGGGCGCACGAGCTTGCCGAGTGCCCAAATCGCGGAGATGCCGATGGCGCCGGCCCCGACGAAACGGACCTTGTGCGCCCAGACCGCGATTGCGACGTCGGCCGCGGGACCGGGCAAGGGGTGCAGCGCCGTCAAGAGCGGCGTCGCGATGCCCCACGCGATCACGAGCCCCGCAAGCATCGCGAGCCCGACCGAGAGGCCGACGAGGTGACCCGCACCGAGCAAGGCGAGCGACAGCGACGTCCCGAGCCCCGTCGCTGCCGGCCCGATGCGGACGTAGAGCCCGAGTTCGCCTGCGAAGATGCGTGCGGCGGCGATCGCGGCGAATGCGGCGGACGCGACGGCGCCGCCCGTCACGGCCCACAGCCCGGCCCGATTCTCCGCCACCGCTTCCGCGCTCGGGCCGCTTGCGAGGCCGGTTACTGCGCCGCGCGACCCGGCGCCGACCTTGAGAATCTCGGCGGCGGCGACGCCCTCGGGATAGGGCAGGTCCGACTCCGTGACCAGCGCGCGGCGCAGCGGCACCGTATACATCACGCCGAGGATTCCGCCGATCGCGCAGACGCCGAACGATTCCCAAAACGGAAATCCCGTCCACCAGCCGACCATGACCAGGCCCGGCAGCACGAAGATGATCGACGAGAGCGTGCCTGCGGCGGAGGCGACCGTCTGCACGATGTTGTTCTCGTAGATGGTCGCGCTCTTGAAGGCGCGCAGCACCGCCATCGAAATGACGGCGGCGGGGATCGACGAGGCAAACGTCAGTCCGACTTTGAGGCCGAGGTAGACGTTGGCGGCGGTGAAGACGAGCGTAATCGCGGCGCCGAGCACCAGTCCGCGCCAGGTGAGCTCCGTGCGCGGCTCGGCGGCCGGCCGGGTGCGCACGTCGACGGCCTCAGAACGCAATGACCTCTCCCTATAAAGCGAGATGGCGGTCGCGCACTGCCGGACCGCCTCGCAACGTCCTTCGCCCGGTCCCTCGAACGGCGCCTCCTTGCTTTTCATGGTTTCTCGATCCTTACGAAAGGGATCGATCCCGCAGAAGTAATACGTATTAATAATCCAATTCAAAGATTTATGAAGTTTCCAAGGAGGCACTGCATGAAGCCAAGGTTCGTCGTGCTATCCGCCGCTCTGATAGTACCGGCACTGCTCCTGGGACTGATTGTGCACGGCAGCAGCGCCACAGCTGACGAATCGGACAAATTTCAAGCGAAGACGCCTTTAAAGATCGGCTACACCGCTCAGGACCTCTCGAATCCGTATTGGCAGAACTACGCCGCCGGCGTGAAGGCGGGAGGTGCCGCTGCCAAGGCCGATGTCGTCGTCGCCGACGCGAAGGCGTCCCAGCAGAATCAAGTGTCCGGCAGTCAGGAACTCATCAATCAGGGCATCAGCGCCCTGATCGTCTCACCCGTCGAACCGACGGCGCTCCCGGGCTCGGTCAACGCCGCGCATCGCGCGCACCTTCCGATCGTCATTGGCGACGTCGGCGCGACGGGCGATTATGACGCCTTCATCCAGTCCGATAATCGCGGCGGCGGCGCTAAAGCCGCGGACTACATGGCTAAGAAGCTTGGGTCCGGCAGCGTCAGCATTGCCGTGATCGACCTTCATCCCGGCTCCACCGTTGGCGTCGACCGGGTCGGCGGTTTCAAAACCGAATTGAAGAAGTACCCGAACATCCATATCGTGTCCGAACTTAACGGCAACGACGCGATTAAAGAAGCCCACGACGCGACCGCCAACGCTTTGGCGAAGAATCCGAACATCAAAGGCATCTACGCGGCCAATGACAACGAAGCTCAGGGCGCCATTGCCGCAATCCAAGAGACCGGTAAGAATCCGAAGAACTTCGTTATTATCGGCTTTGACGGCAACGCCGGATCGATTGCTGCCATCGGCAATGGCACGCAGACCGCCACGGTCGCGCAAGACCCTTTCGGCCAGGCAAAGTTGTGCGTGAAGGTTGCGCTGGAGTTGCTGCACGGCCAGAAGGTGCAGTTCACGAATCCGAGCACGAAAACGATCCAGCTGAACGTGCAGTTGATCGATGCGAGCAACCTCTCGCAGTTCAAGAAGGCGCGCGCCGGCCAGAAGTAGCCGGCAACGAGCGTTTCAACTCGCCGCCCCGGTCAAAAGGACTGTCGGATGAGCACTGCACCTCGCGTTGAATCTCGCGATCCAGTTGGCATCCTTGACGCAAGGAATATTTCGAAGGACTTTTCTGGGGTGCCGGCGCTCAGGGATATCTCGCTGAGTCTAGCAACCGGCGAAGTTCACGCGCTCGTCGGCGAGAACGGCGCCGGTAAGAGCACTCTCATCAACATCTTGGCCGGCCTGCTTCAGCCATCAACAGGACACTTATTTGTCGATGGAATGGAGCAGCGCTTCTTTGGTCCGCAGGCTTCTCAAAGCGCCGGCATCAGCGTCATCAGTCAAGAGTTTCGCCTTGTCCCGCAGCTCACGGTTGCGGAAAACATCTTCCTCGGACACGAACCATGTCGCGTCGGCTTGGTCGACCGAAAGAAAGCGCGGCAGCTTACGCGCGAGCCCCTTAGGGAGCTCGGCTTAAACGTTTCACCCGACCGGCGCATTGCGAGCCTCACAATCGGCGATCAGCAGCTGGTTGAGATCGCTCGGGCGCTGACCCGTCAGTTCCGCGTTCTCATCATGGACGAACCAACGGCCGCGCTTAGTGAAGTCGAGGTGGAGCGTCTTCTGATACTCGTTGAACGGCTCCGAGACCGCGGCACGGCTGTCCTCTACGTTTCGCATCGCCTCCCTGAAGTGTTTCGCGTCTCGAACCGCATCACCGTCCTCCGCGACGGACAAAAAGTCGCTTCCCTAACGACCGCGGACTCCACCGTCGACGAGGTGGTCACCCACATGCTTGGCCGTAAACTCGATGCCACACCGGAACGTTCCGGAGCCGCAGCCGTTTCGAAGTCGATCGAGCCGGACGCTCTCGAAGTGGACGCGCTGCAATGCAAGGGCCTCCTCTCGACGATCGATCTTCGAGTTGCGCCCGGCGAGGTCGTCGGTATTGCCGGACTTGTCGGATCGGGGCGTACCGAACTCATGCGCGCCCTTTTCGGCGTCATACCGGCCTCTTATAGTCGCTTCCACGTCAGGGGCAAGCCGGTCCGCCCACGTACTCCGGGAGTAGCGATTAGTCGCGGTATCTTTATGTTGAGCGAAGACCGCAAGGCCGAAGGCATCATCCCGCAACTCTCAGTCCTCGATAACGTGGTCGTTGCGCAGCGAACCTGGGGACGCTTTTTGCTCGACGCCGCGAAAGACAAGAGCGGTTACGAGTCCATGAAGAGCAGGATGCGCATCAGGGCGAGTAATTCCGACCTGCTCATCACCAGCCTCAGCGGCGGAAACCAGCAAAAGGCTCTTCTCGGTCGAGCACTGCTGTCGAAGTGCAGCGTATTGCTCCTAAATGAACCGACGCGCGGCGTCGACGTCGGCGCCAAGGTCGATATCTACAGACTGATCCGAGAATTGGCCGGAACCGGTGTCGGCGTCATCGTCAGCTCGTCGGAAGCGGCGGAACTCGTGGCAGTTGCCGACCGATGCATCGCCCTATACGCCGGCGCATTCGTCGGTGAGCTCAGCGGCAGCCGGATCACGGAAGAAGATATCGTCGCGAGTATCCTCGGGCGGGGCCAAACTGACGCCCAAGACCCGCTCGACCCGATAGCCGAGGGAGGAGTGAGCGGGTGAGCGTCCAGCAGATTAGTGAAGTCGGCATCGCAGAGGAACAGCGTCGCCGCGCCGAGTTCGTCGCGGATCGCGCCGCTCGTCGCGAGACACTGATCGACCGCAGTGGCGTCTTGGCACCTTTTTGCGTCATCGCCGTCCTTGCGACCGTGCTCGTCCCCGACTTCCTATCCCGGGCGAATGTTCAAAGCGTGCTTGTCAACGCAGCTATTGTCGCGATCGTCGGCTTCGGCATGACGCTAGTCATCGTTATCCGCGGTCTCGACCTGTCCGTCGGAGCAGTCGCTGCCCTTACTTCTTGCGTCGCGGCCGTCGCCATCAACGGATTCGGATTACCGCTTGGCATTGTCGCTACGATGGCGCTCGGGCTCCTGGTTGGACTCGTCAACGGTGTCCTCGTCACCATCTTCAGAGTTCCCGCCTTTGTCGCAACCCTAGCGACCATGGGTATCGCCCGTGGCGCTGCACTGCTCTTCACAAATGGTGGGCGAGTGACCGTGCAGTCCGAGGGTTTCCGGCAACTTGCGATTTTCAAGCTGCTGGGCATTCCACTGCCCTTTCTCATTGCGTTTGCGCTGTGCGTGGGGTTCTATTTCCTCCTCGAACGCACTCCCTTCGGCCGCCACGCCTCCGCGGTCGGCGGCAATCCCGGCGCCGCGCGCGAGGCAGGGTTGAATGCCACCGGCATCGGTCTTATCGTCTTCGCTGTTTCCGGACTCTCCGCAGCTTTCGCCGGCCTGCTGCTCGTCGCCCAACTCGGCACGGTCGATGCTACACCGATTCAGGGCTTAGAATTGCAGGCCATCGCCATTGCCGTCCTCGGCGGAACGACCATTGCCGGCGGCATTGGCAACTTGCCGGGTACCTTCATCGCTTCTCTGCTGCTCGCAATGATCAGCTCCGCCTTAAACCTCCGCAACATCCCCGGCTACTACCAATACCTCGCCCTCGGGATGCTGCTTTTGCTCGCCCTCGGTCTAGACGCGGTCCGCGGTCGAATCCGAACCGCAATCTCGAGCGGCGGTGCAGCGTGACGATTCCCACCAATAGCCTCACACTTGAGAGTGAAACCCGCGAACAGTCCGAAGCGCAGCGCAGTCAGCCGTTTTCGCGCGGGAACTTCGTAATCAGGTATGCCCTCCAAATCTTCACGGTCGCTGCGTTCATCGCCGTAGCAATTTTTGTGCCGAACTTCCGCCGTCTGCCGAACCTACAGGACATCGCTCTTCAGTCTTCGTTCTCCGGGCTGTCAGCAGCAGGCATGACGTTGCTCATAATCGGCGGCGTCATCGACTTGTCGGTCGCCGGCATCATTGCGCTGACCGCCGTAACGCTTGCGAACTTGCTCCCGCATCTGCCGATTGGCTTCGCCGTCGCGCTGTCGCTCGGCGTAGGCTTGGCCCTCGGTCTCTTCAACGGCATCATCGTCACCAAATTGCGCTTCCCACCGTTCATCGCAACGTACGCGATGCTCAACATCTATCTGTCCGCGGCGTTCATCTGGACCAATGCTGCCACGCTGCCGGTGACGAACGAAGCGTTTCTCAACATCGCGTCGACAGAAATTCTTGGGATACCCGTACTGTTTCTGCTCATGATCATCGGCGCATTGGGCTGCTACCTGTTGCTCACTCGCACTCGAACGGGCCGCAACCTGCGCGCGATCGGCAGCAATGAGGCCGCGGCTCGCATGGCCGGTCTCGCGATCGACCAGACCCGCATCATCGCGTACGTCGTCTTCGGCGGCCTTACGTCACTAGCCGGCATAGGATTTACAACATTGCTTTCGTCCGCATCCGCGAACATGTCAATTGGATTTGAGCTCAACGTCATTGCCGTTACAGTGGTCGGCGGCACGAGTTTGCTCGGTGGCAGCGGGACACTCCTGGGCACAGTTACGGGCGCGGTCCTTTTCGCTGGCCTCGCCAACGCGCTCAACCTCTTTAACGTCGCCTCGTACTGGCAGTATGTCGTCTCCGGCGTCGTGCTTGCGGCCGCGCTCGTCGTCGCAAGCCGTCGAGAAGCAACCGGCGTCCGTGGCAGCAAGTAACTTGTGAGTTATGCAAGCCATCACTTCGGAGGGGATGCAGCTACCGCCGCATTCGGCGATTACGAACAACTCGAGTGCCGTGACGCCGCATATTCGTCCGATCGACTTACCGAGATTGCGGCATGATCACCGTCCCAGAACCATAATGGTTTTCTTCATACCTCGCGCCAGCCGCGGCTTTCTCCTACCGTTGCTGGAGCACCTAATCCCGTCTCTCGTGACGAGCTCGTGGCAAAGCACGCCGCTGAAGCTCCTTAAGAGCAAATATCCCCAATTATTAGCCCGCGAGAAGAACGTTCGAACGATGGTCAGGCCGGGCGAGTTGACTCTCGGATGACGAGCTCAGGTTGGAAAACGACTGTCTTAATTGGTTCAGCGTTGTCGTGGTCGATGACAAGCTCGGCAGCGGTGCGGCCTAAGCGGTACGGCTGCTGTCGAATGGTTGTGAGCCCGGGCGAAAGGAGACCGGCAAAGTAACTATCGTCGAAGCCCACGACGGAAATATCGCCCGGTACACGTGTACCACTGTCGTTCAGTCGTTTCAGCACACCGAGCGCTATCATATCGTTTGCACATGCAATCGCTGACAGATCGGGAGCGCCCTTGAGCAGCTCGCTGACGGCAGGTTCGGCGGCTTGGGCGGTCATGGTCGGAATGATCAATTCGCTGATGACCTCCTGCGGGTCTTCGCCGACCGCTTCGACGGCGGCGCGAAGGCCGCATAGTCGCTGACGTGACCACCAGATGTCATGTGGCACATTGATGAAGCCGATGCGCCGGTGACCTTGCGCGAGCAGATGCTCCGCTACGAGTCTTGCGCCCGCGACTTGATCGAGCGATACGGAACTGTGTCGACCTGTCGCATCAGGCTCGTCCAGCAGGATTACGTTGATGCCATGGTTATCGAGCGATTCGATGGCGGGGGAAGCGATAGCGACCGATGAGACAAGAACGCCATCTACTCGATGTTGCTCGAATAAGCGTAGGAGGTTATCTTCGCCCTGGCGGCTCTCGCCGGAGGAGCCAAGCAATACCGTGTAACCGCGCGCGACCGCAGCATCGCTGACACCGCGGGTAACCTCGCCCCAGAAAGGGTTCGTTAGGTCGAGCGCAATGACACCGAGCGTCCGCGAGGAACCGACTCGCAACGAACGAGCTGGATCATTGAGCACGAAGTTCATACGACGCATTACTTCGTGCACGCGCTCCCGAGTCTCATCGGCGACGTGGTGTGGTTTATTGAGCACGTTTGAGACCGTCGCTTGCGAGACTCCGGCCGCAGCGGCGATGTCGCGCGAAGTCAAGCGTCCCGACCTGAACATTTTTTTACCGACGTCAGGCCTCGTAGTCTGACTAGTGACTTGATCCGCGCTCATCACGCGTCTGCCCTTCCCGCAATCGATTGCCCGGAAACGACGGCCGAGATATGACTTTCTTCGGTACCCGAGATTTGAACCCCTGAGTTTCTAAGAGCAAGACGCGCTTCTCTTCAGGAATTGAAGCGCGCTCGAACGACTGCGCGAACTTTGCACGTTGGGCTGACTCATCGACAGATCGATGCCTGGGCATTCTGGAACGCGCGAGGTTTTGCTGGCCTAACTGGGTTCTTCAGGTTCGATGAACCGCCGTATGCCGAAAGGCACGTACGGTGGTGCGGCAGGAGGAACGGCGACGCCCCTCCTACCCGGTCTTCGCCTCGTCTAGTTGAGGCCGCGCAGCACGTTGCGTACCGATGAGGACATGCGAGGTCCCCATCCAACGAAGGCCGCCGTGCTCGGCGCGATGCTCGCGAGTCTGGCAAGCGTCGCAACCGGTTCGGCGTCACCGCTCGCACGAGAAGCGGCTGGTTTCTGGCTTTTCAAGGGAATGGGTCTTTTCTGTAATCAGCTGACGGTGCACGCTGCATCGCCACCCAGTCATGACCCCTACAACGATGCTCGGGTTACGCCATCTAGGCGGAGTGCCGGACGCGTTCCTCGAGTTGCGAGCGCAACGCCGGCTTGTCGACCTTGCCCATCGCGTTGCGCGGCAGCGCCTCGATCCGGAAGAGCGCTTTGGGAATCTTGAAGCTGGCGAGTCGGCCGCGCAACCGCGCGAGAATCGCCTCGAAGTCGGCGGCCTCATCGGTCTCGAGAAAAGCGACCGGAACCTCACCGCGCGCCGCGTCGGGGCGTCCGATCACGGCGGCCGCGCGGACGCCGGGAAGCAGCAGCAGCTCGTCTTCGATCTCGCGCGGGTAGATGTTGAAGCCGCCGCTGATGATGAGCTCTTTCGTGCGGCCGGCGATCGTGTAGCCGCGCTCGGGATCGAAGGTCGCCAGATCGCCGCTTCTATACCAGCGGGTTCCGGCGGCATCGCTAAAAAATGCCGCAGCGGTCGCTTCGGGGTTACGCCAATAGCCGGCGCCCAGGGTCGGACCGCCGACGGCGATCTCTCCGACCGATCCGGCCGGAACGTCGTTGCCATCGCTGTCGATCAGACGCACCGAAACGCCCGGGAACGGGAAGCCGACGGTTCCCGCGTACCGCGGCGCCTCGTAGCGATTGGTCAGTGCAAAGCCGAACTCGGTCGATCCGTAGCGCTCGAGGATCGAGGCGCCGAAGCGCTGCGCGAAGGCGTCGTGCACGCTGGCGGGCAGGGCCGCCGAACCCGAGACGAAGAGACGGACGTTCGCAAAGCGGACGTCGCGCGCGCGTTCGAGCAGCCGCACGTACATCGTGGGAACGCCGAAAAACATCGTCGCTTCGCCGCGTTCCAGCGTTGCGGTCGCGTCGTCCGCATCGAAACGTTCGCGCAGCAAAAGGCGCCCACCGGCGACGAGCGTGCCGCCTAGCCCCGCGCCCAAGCCGTGCACGTGGAAGAGCGGCAGCGCGAGCAGCAACACGTCGCGTGAGGTCCAGTGCCACGCGGCGACGAGTGCTTCGGCGATCGCGTTCAGATTGGCGTGCGTGAGCATCGCCCCTTTCGCGCGGCCCGTCGTGCCGCTCGTGTAGATCAAGACCGCGAGTTCTTGGGCTGACGGGCCGCCGGTCCGCGCTTCCGCGAGCGACGCATCGTGCGCCCACGACTCGACTTCCGCAAGCTCGACGACGGTCGCCGCGGTGCCGGAGGGTACGAAACCGCGACTCTGCGCCGAGACGGCAATTGCAGTCGCGCCCGAATCTTCCAGAACGCGCGATAGATCGGCCTCGCGGTACAGAACGTTGGTGGGGACGACGACGGCACCCGCACGGAGCGCGCCCAGATACGCGTAGATGAACGCGTGACTATTTTCCGCGTACAAGACGATGCGTTCGCCTGCGGTGATGCCGCGCCGGAGCAGCTGCGCCGCGACGCGGCGCAAAGACGTCGCTAAGTCGGCGTACGAGATCTCGTCGATCGCAGGCGCCTGGGGCGTCGCCGCCGCATGCGCATCGAGCGCGCCCAGGAGCGTGCGCGTCATCTCACGTTGCGGTGGCCAGCGTCGTCGCGTAGTCGCCCGAAATATCGCGATTCGTGTAGTCCTTCATATTCGCTGCGGCAATGAGCGAGACGACGGCGCAGAACGCGATGTAAACGGCGATCGCGTAGCCCGAATGGAATGTTGCGAAGAGATAGGTCGCGATGAGCGGCGCCGGTCCACCCGCGATGATCGACGCGAGCTGGTAACCGATCGAGGCGCCGCTGTAGCGCAGCCGCGGCGTGAAGCTCTCGGCGATCAAGGCTGCCTGCGGACCGTACATCATGTCGTGCGTAAGCAGCGATAGGAAGATCGCGACGAAGATGAGCGCCGGCACCGCGGTATCGAGCAGCGCAAAGTACGCGAACCCGAAGACGCCCGTGAGTGCGGCGCCGATCGCGTACATCTTACGTCGCCCGATGCGGTCAGAGAGCTGGCCGAAGAGTGGATTCCAAATCATCGAAAACAGCGATGCGAAGAGCACCGCGTAGAGCAGTAGCGTGCGCGGCGCCTTGAGGACGTCGACGCCGTACGAGAATACGAAAGCGGTGTAGATGTAGAACGGCGCCTGCTCGGCGAGCCGCACCAGAGCGCTCAGGACGACTTCACGCCACTGCGTGCGCAACACTTCTCGCACGGGTGCCGCGGCGATGCGGTTCTCGGAGACAACGCGTTTGAAGATCGGCGTCTCGATGATGCCGATGCGGATGTAGAGGCCGACCGCAACCAGAATCGCGCTCAGAAAGAACGGTATGCGCCAGCCCCACTCCAAGAACCGATCGCCCGAGAGGGAGCTGAACGCGAGGACTGCGAGGTTTGCGAGAAAGAGCCCCGCGGGCACGCCGAATTGCGGCCAACTTGCAATGAGTCCGCGTCGCTTGTTCGTCTTGGCCCACTCCATCGCGAGCAAAACCGAGCCGCCCCATTCGCCGCCGACGCCGATGCCCTGCACGAAGCGCAGCAGCGTCAAGAGCACGGCACCCCAGATGCCGATCTGCGCGTAACCGGGCACGAAGCCGACCAGGAACGTTGCGATCCCCATCAAGAGCAACGTTGCGATCAGCGCCGATTTGCGGCCCATGCGGTCGCCGAAGTGACCGAAAATCGCCGCGCCCACCGGCCGCGCGACGAAGCCGACCGCATAGACGAGGAAGGCTTGTAGGGTTCCGACGAGCGGATCGCTCTTGGGGAAGAAGAGCTTCGCAAAGACGAGACCCGTGACGGTGCTGTACAGAAAAAAATCGTACCACTCGATCGATGTGCCGATCGTACTCGCGATCACCGCGCGCGTGAGTTGGCTGCGTTGCTCGGATGCCGAGAGCTGCGTCGCGCCTGCCGTCATACGTACCTCGCTACGAACTCCAGCAGCGCTGCGCTCGCGTTCGAATAATTAACGACTACATGGCTTTCGTCGCGCGCGCTCACTGCCGATTTGAATCGCAGTTTTGCCCCCGTCATGCAACAGTCCCTGCCCCTTACATTGCGGCGGCGTGCGAACATCAGCTTGCACGCTGTATGAGGATCGAACCGCCCCTAACACCCTAGCCGTGAAAAGAACAGTGAGAGCGGATCGCCGTCAACGCGCAAGCTTGCTGGCCGACAGATGATCTACGCAGTTCCTTGATTCGCAATCTGAGGTGTGATCCGTTTACCCAAAACGGCTCAGGGCTCGGAAAAGGCAATTTTGTCCCGAGGCTGCTGCCGACTCGTCCGCCGGTTGCCCCCATCCGCGACCTCGCGCTTAGCCCCGACAAAGTGACGCTGTACCAGAGAGCTGGGGTTCGTGCGATCATTAATCAAAACACTCGTGAGCGCACCATCGTCCCATTCGCGCCTTGCTACGCAATCGGGCGGCGCGACACGCGAAATGTCCCGCAATTTGAGCAACCGTGCAATCCTGGCGGCGGCGGCGATCCGGGCCCTTATAGGACCATCGCCGTCGTCTCTGTCACAACCACGTTTAACAACAACTCCGTTCAGTCGACCTGGGACGGCACGTCGACTTTTTACCCGAGAACTGCAGGCACTGCCGGACCACAGTACGTTACGGACATCGTTCATCAAAAAGATTGCGTAGTAGCGCAAAATGACGTTCGGGGTACCTTAAACGACATGGCGCAAAAGATCAACGAAGGAGTTGTGGTTGTCGGCCCGGCAGCCATCCAAGCTGCCAGGACATACTACGCCTCTATTCTTGCTTGGTTTCTTTCTTGCAAATTTACCAGACGAAATTTTAATTGCGTTACTTGTCCTTGCTGGCGGATCGTTGCTTTACTTCGTCGCATACTTATCCGACAATTGTTTTCCCACTTAAACAGATCTGCGTTACCAGTTCGGAGGTGACAACTAATTCAGATCGTTGGCGTACTTCCGATACGCACTTTATCAGCTGCAGCATGTCTCTTGGCGATCATCGTCGTCGCGTATGGATTCTTCAAGCGCAGGGACCAAGCGCCGATGGAATTTGCACTTAGAGATGGTTGGGCTATTCGTGGTAGTTGGTGGCGAAGTAGTCGCTTTTACAAGTACTGATCGGCGAATTCGTAGCGAAGCCTATCAATTTGCAAATGGCGGTTGGCTACTCTTTGCAGTGTTCTACATCCGGTATCTAAGAAAGCTGTACAAGGTTTGGAAAAACAACGGATATCGATGGTAGCGCTGAGGCGCGTTTGGCAAGCTCTGATTTTGCGCGTAGCGACGACGCTACGCGCAAAATCAGGGGTTCCCTAGACGCGGGCGCCGCGACCGGTTAGCAAGTTGAACACCAGCAGGACGAGTGCGACGACAAGCACGAGGTGGATGAGACCACCGCCGACGTGGGCGATGAAGCCGAGCAGCCACAAGACGAACAAGACGACGATGACTGCCCATAATATTCCGGCCATGAACTTCTCCTTTAACGAGTGGTGTGGGTCGGTATGTGATTAACGGTCGCCGAGGCTCGGCGAGTTCGCAGCCGGCGTATGAGATTCGAGCCGGCCGCCGCCGCCACTGAGAATGCGAAGCGCGAGCGCGGGGTCGTACTCGCCGTCGACGAGCACGACGGCGTTGCCGGGCGCGATCGCAGCTTCGATGCGCCGCGCTTGCAGTTCGTCGAGGCCGTGCGTGATGAGCGCGTCGTGGAGTGCCTGATCGCGCGATTCGTCGCCGCGTACGAAGCGCCCGAGCGCTTCCATGAAGCCGCCGGCGGTCTCCGCCTCGATCGTCGGCTCGCCCGCCGGAGGCGTGTCCGGCGTTTGGCCGCGCCAAAATCGGCGAAATCCAGCGCGATAGAGCGCTTCGAGTGCCGCATGTGCGCTTTCGCGGTCGGTAAAGATCGCGGCAAGCGGCGGTTCGAGTTCGCCTTCGGCCCGCTCGTAGGTTGACATGCTGATCCTCGCGATCGTCCCGTTACGCGAGCGATCCGTTTCGGGCCCCCGCGTGTTACCTGCTAAAGACACGCGTTGGACCGATTCGGTCACATATCGTAGTGCGGCGGCCGTCGGCTACGCGGGCGGCGACGTTTGAAGTGGTGGCGGCTGCGTCCCGGTCTCGATCGCCGAGCGTGCGAGCACGGCATTGGGGAAGATCATCGTTCGACCGTCGGAAGTGCGGAGCGTGATGCTCGTCGCATCGAGCCGCTCGATCGCGCCGCTGCGTCCTTCGATCACAATATAATCGCCGATGCGAAAATGACGCTCCGCGTAATGCGACGCAACGAGATTTTCTGCAAAGACGCGCGCACCCCAGCCGCCGGCGACCGCAACGGCGAAAGCGGCCGCGCCGAAAACGACGAGCAGCACGTAGAACAAAAAGCTGGAGTCGACGGTGAGCTGCTGCAACCCCATTAGGACGGCAAGCACGATGATCGCCGATCGCAAGAACGTTCCGGCAAGGTCGTGATAGAGAACGCCGGAGCGCGACATGGCGCCCGCCGTGCCGCGCCCGACGGTATCGCCGACGATGATGCCCGCGAGCACGATCACGACCGCCAGGACCGCGTGCGGCAGATACGTCAAGAACGTGCCGAGGGATTCCGAGATGGGGGCGAGTTCGAGCCCGTTGACGGCCTGCACGAATGCGGCGACGAAGATAACGAGAAACGTGATCCGCCCGACCAGACGCGCCGGCCGCATGCGAATGCCGACGCGCGCGAGATCGTCGATCAGACCCGTTCGTTCGCCCAAATCGTCGAAGCCCACGCGCGTTAGGGATCCAGCGACGAAACGCGCGGCGATCCAGCCGATGAGCGCGCCAATCGCGAGGATGACGAGCGCGCCGATGAGGTTGGGAATGTAGCGCGCGGCGTCATGCAGGTTGCGCTCGAACGCGCGCCGGGCTTCATCCATGCGAGGGACCGTCCGGCTCTTCGACGGACATGAGCGTCACGAAGCCGCGCACGATCGCGCGCAGCGCGCCAAAAAATTCGTTGACGTTCGTGATCGACCGGCGCCGGAAGGCCAGCCGCTTCACCGCGCCGCGCACGAGGTCGCGCTTGGGCGCTTCGTCGTGCGTCGCCGCATCGTGCAAGAGGAGGCGGACGGGGCGCAGTTCTTCTTCAGATGGCTCCACGGGCTTGCGCGGCGGCACGCTACGCCGCGCCATCTGGCTGTACGCGGCGTGCGTCCTCGAGCAATCGCCGCAAGTGCGCGCGACCACGCGTGATGCGCATCTTAGCGGCGGAGAGGCCGCAGTGCTGCAGTCCGGCGACTTCGCTCACGTCGTAGCCGTACATGTCGCGCAGCACGACCGCGACGCGCTGCTCGGGCGGCAGTTGGCGCACGAGATCTTCGACTTCGTCGCGCAAGGCAGCGCTCATCGCTTCTTCCTCCGGGGTCGGTCGACGTTCGTCGACAAAATCGCGCTCGCGCGCATCGTGTTCGGCGCCCGTCCTCGTCCCTTCGAGCGGTTCGAAGTGGAACAGGCCGCGCCGGCGCAGAGCATTGAGACTGAGATTGACGGCGATGCGGCGCAGCCACGCCGGGAAGCTCGCGCCCTCCTCGAGGTCAGAGAGCCGCGTGAACGCCTTGACGAGGGCGTCCTGCGTGACGTCTTCGGCGTCGGCGGGTCTGCCCAGAAGCCGGAGCGCAGCCGTGTAGGCGGCGTTCTGATGCCGCGCGAGAAGCTCTTCGGCCGCATGGAGATCGCCGTTCCTGGCCTTGCGAACCAGGGCTCCGTCGTCCAAGCATCTCCCTTAGAAGTGCGTCGAGCCCCCGTCAAACCAGGCGGCCCGCCATGCCGTCTACATCGCCGAATATCGTCCGTAACCTTGCCTCCTGCCTTACCTTGGGTGACACGCGAGAACGGCGTTCGGTCACATCGGCGCGCACACGAGCGCGGCTGGGCCCTGGCGCTCGTCGAAGTTCGCGCGCCGGCGTAAGCCGGCTAGCGACCCGCACTCCGGTACGTCTCGTACTCGTCCGGCGTGTTGACGTTCGCGAAAAGGAGCGGATCGTCGACCGGCACGATGCGTGCGCAGAGACGGTCGATCACGAGTTGCAGCTTGCCGCGTCCCGCGCGCAAGACGGGCAGTCCTTCGCGTAGGAACGCCAGCCGATCGTAGAGTGCCGCCAGCGGTTCGATTTGCGTCACGCCATCGCGCACGCGCGCCGGTACGACCGCCTCGTCGCCCGACCGGCGCTGCGCCGCCAGCGCGGCGACGAACGCGGCGTCTAGGAACGGCGCATCGCCCGCGGCCGCGAAGACCCAGCGCGAACGCATCTGCGCGAGCGTTGAGAGCAAACCGCCCAGGGGCCCGCGCCGGCTCCAGCGGTCGACCACCGCGGGGACCGGCAGCAACGCGTCGAGCGCGGGCGGCAGCGTCGCTTTGCAGGAGAGCACGATTTCGCGAACCGGGCCGCCGCGCGAAAGATTGCGGTAGACGCGCGCGAGCATCGGCAGTTCGCCGACCTCGAGCGCGAGCTTTCCGGGCAGCCGCGTCGCTTCGCCTCCGGCGAGAATCAAGATGCCGATCCTGGCATCGTCCTGCGTGCTACGGTGCGTGGCGCTGCGCGTATGCTTTTGCGAAGTACGTGATGATGATGTCGGCTCCGGCGCGTACGAAGCTCGCGAGCGTCTCGTCGACGACGCGGTCTTCGTCGATCCAGCCGTTGCGCGCCGCGGCCTTCACCATCGCGTATTCGCCGCTGACGTTGTAACACGCGACCGGAACGTCGGAGATCTCACGCACCGCTCGAATGAGATCCGTGTACGCAAGTGCGGGTTTGACGATGAGGAAGTCGGCGCCCTCGTCGAGGTCGAGCAGGGCTTCGCGCAGTGCCTCCCGGGCGTTGGGTGTATCCATTTGGTACGCGCGGCGGTCGCCGAACTGTGGCGCCGAGTCCGCCGCATCGCGGAACGGGCCGTAAAAGCCCGATGCGAACTTCACGGCGTACGACATGATCGGTAAAGCGGTAAAGCTCGATGCATCCAAGGTCGCGCGCAGATAGCCGACGCGGCCATCCATCATGTCGGAGGGCGCGATGACGTCGACGCCCGCTTCCGCGTACGAGAGCGCGGTGCGCGCGAGCAGCTCGAGCGTCGCGTCGTTGTCGACGTCGCCGCGTTCGTCGAGAATGCCGCAGTGGCCGTGATCGGTATATTCGCAGTTGCAGAGGTCCGCAATGACGAGTAGGTCCGGTACCGCGCTTTTGATCGCGCGGATCGCGCGCTGCACGATGCCGCCGGGATCGTGTGCCGAGGATGCGACCGCGTCTTTGACGTCGGGGATACCGAAGAGCAACACCGCGCGCAGACCGAGCGCGGCGACTTCGCGGCACTCGGCGACGGCGCCATCGACATCGTAGCGGAAGATGCCCGGCATGCTCGTGATCTCGCCGCGCGGCTGGCCGTCGTCCGCAATGAAGAGCGGTTGCACGAGGCTCGCGATCCGGACGTCGCGTTCGCGCACGAGGTCGCGCATCGCCGGACTGCTGCGCAGCCGGCGCGGCCGTTTGGTCAGATCGACCGTGCTCTTGGGGCGGAGTAGCTCGAGCGCGTTCATGCGTGTTCTCTTCCGATCACGTATTGGGTCACGCCTTCCACGAATGCCGCGACGGTCGGTTCCGTTGCGACCACGTCGGGCGTAAAACCCGCTTCGCGCGCGGCGCTCGCCGACGCGTCGCCCATCGCCGCGACGACCGGTCGTGCGCCACCGACGCGCAGGCGGGCGAGATACGCTCCGACGCTTTTCACGGAGCCGCTCGAGGGAAAGAGCAGCCCGTCGGGCACGCGGCCGGCGAGCGCCGCCGCCGCCGCGTCGCTGTCGCTCGCTTCGACGACGTCTGCGCCCGCAGCGCGCAGCGCGGGCGCGATCTGGCTCGGCCGTTCCTGCGTCCGCGGCAGCAGAAAGAGCCGTCCCGCGAGCGGCTGCGCGCGCACCTCGACGGCATCGGCGAGTATCGCCTCGCCACCCGCGCGCAGCATCTTGGCGGCGAGCTCCACGGCGAGCCGCTCGCAGTCGGACCGCGTGTTGGCGGCGACGACGAAACCGTCACGCACGAGGCGGCTGCCGTCGGGGGCGGCGATAACGGCCGCCATCTCGAGGATGCCGGCCGCGTAGGTCGCATGCGCGCCGACCGGCGCTTGGCAGCCGCCGCGCAACGTGCGCAGAAACGCGCGCTCCGCGCTTACGGCGAACTCGGTCGGGCCGTGCGCGAAGAGCCCGTGCAGACGGGCGGCGAGCTGCGCGTCGTTCGCGCGCGTTTCGATCGCGAGCGCACCCTGTCCGACGGCGGGCACGATGACCTCCGGTTCGATCGGAACCGTATGCGTCGCGGCGAGTCCGAGGCGTTGCAAGCCCGCGAGCGCGAGCACGATCGCGTCGTACTTGCCATCGCGCAGTTTGCGCAGGCGCGTATCGACGTTGCCGCGGATCGTTTCGAAGCGCAGGTCGGGATGTCGCGCCTGGAGTTGCGCACGCCGGCGCGGGCTCGACGTCCCGACGACGGAGCCCGCCGGCAGGGCGCCGAGCGACGCATAGCGCTCGGAGCAAAAGGCGTCGCGCGGATCGGCGCGCTCGCCGATGGCGGCGAGACGCATGTCCTCGGGCAGCGTGCTCGGCAAATCCTTGCACGAGTGGACGGCGTAGTCGGCGCGCCCGTCGCGCAGCGCGAGTTCGAGTTCTTTGACGAAGATGCTATCGGTGCCGAGCGCCGCGAGCGAGCGGTCTTGCACGAGGTCGCCCTTGGTCGAGATCTGCAGGATCGTCGAAGCGACGCCTGCACGCGCGAAGACCGCACCGACGTGGCGCGTTTGCCACATCGCAAGCGCGCTGCCCCGCGTCGCGCAAACCAGCTGCGCGATGGGCGGCTCGCCACCGGGGTCCGCAGTTTGGAGCGCCGCGTACGCGGCTTCGACGTCGTTTTCCACCGTGCTCGGATTCATCGCCGCGAGCTCGCCGATTTCCCGGGACGCGAGCGCCGCCATGACGGCCGGCCGGCTTGCGGCGGGCACGACGAGCTTGGCGTAGTCGCGTGCGCGCCGCAGGGTCGCCGCGGCGCGACCGTAGCGTTCGTCGAAACGCTCGGCGAGCTCGTGCAGCAGCCGCCGCGCGAACGACGGCGAACTGCCGCCGGTGTCGACGGCGAACGTCAAGTTGCCGACGCGGTGCGCGAGCGGGGTTGTAAAGTCGCCCGAAATACGGCCCGTCGTGTCGTCGACGAGAATCGCACGGCTGCGCGCGTCCGCGACGACGGCCGCATTCACGTCGGGACGATCCGTCGCCGCGTAGACCAGGCGCGCCCCCGCGAGGTCGCCGGCCGCATACGCCCGCGCCTCCCAGTCGATCTCGCTGCGCGTCGCGAGTTCGCGTAGGCCAGCCGTTGCCTGCGGGGCCACGACCCGCACGCGCGCGGCCGCTGCGAGCAGACCGCGGACCTTGCGTTCCGCGACGCCGCCTCCGCCGATGACGACCGTCAAGCGGTCAGCGAGATCGAGCGCGATCGGATACACGCGGCTCTCTTCGCCGCGGCCGTTCCTCGGAACCCGTCGGCCTATCCGACGGGTCGCGCTTCGCGGGAATTTCCGGGCAGCGTGCCAAGACTCGAGGTCGTGGTTTCGGCGTCATGGCGGGCAGCGCTCATCGGTGCGGTGGTGGCCGCCTGCGCGACCATCCCGGGCCTCGGCGTCGGGACGCTGTGGGACAATAGCGAGACCGCCTACGGCGAAGTCGCGCGCGAGATCCTCATCACGCACGACTGGGTCGTCCTGCACCTCAACGGCGCGGCCTGGTTCATCCAACCGCCGCTGTACTTTTGGGTCGCTGCGGCGTTCGCGAAAACGTTCGGCGTCACGGAGTTCGCGCTGCGCCTCCCTTCGGCGCTCGCGACGATTGCGATGGCCGCGGCCGTCGGCTACGTCGTCGCGCGCGTTGCATCGCCGCGCGCTGCGCTCCTGGCAGCGACGATTCTCTCGACCGCCCTCATGCAGGCCATCGTCGGCCGGCTCGCGATCATGGACGCGCTCCTGGACCTGGCGGTGGCGACGGCGATCCTCGCCTGGTTCGGGGCGCTCCGAACGGGGGACGCGCGCTCGTGGTATCTGGGCTGGTTCGCGGTCGCGCTCGGCTTGCTCGCGAAAGGGCTCGTGGCGCCCGTGACGGTGCTGCTCGTCATCGTCGCCTGGGCCTTCTGGGAGAGCCGGGTCCGCGGGCGCGTCCGCTGGCCGACGGGGTCCAACTGGTTCGGCGGCGTGGCGCTCTGCGGGCTCGTCGTGGCACCGTGGGCGATCGTGCTCTGGCGCGCTGCCGGGCCACAAGCCTTTACGGAGCTCGTCGGCCACTACACCGTGGGCCGCTATCTCGGTACGATCGAGAATCAGAGCGGGCCGCTCTGGTACTACGTGCCCGTGGTCATCCTCGGCTTCTTTCCATGGTTCGCGTTTCTGGTACCGGCCGCGAGCACGGCGTGGCGCGCTGCGCGTGAACCGTCGAACGGGAGTCTCGCGCGGCTCGCGCTCGTGTGGGCCATCGTTCCCTTCGTCTTCTTCAGTTTCGCGAAGACGAAGCTGCCCAACTATATTGCCCTCGAGTTACCGGCGCTTGCGATCCTGGTTGCCGTGTGGTTCGACGCCGCCGTGGAAAGCGTCGACCGGCGCGCCGCGCTCGCCTGGACGGCCGTCGTTCCCATCACGATCGCCGGCCTCGGCTTCGCGTTGTGGGCGTTTTCACACGACAACAAGCTGGGTGCGGACCTGCAAGCGATCGCGCTGGACTTCATGGCGCTCGGCGCCGTGATCTTGCTCGGCTCGATCGCGTGCTTCGCGCTGTTGCTCACGCGCCGAGCCGCGTGGCTCGCGCCCTTTGCGCTCGGTGCCGCTAGCGTCGCGGTCATGCTCATCATCGCCGTCGCGGGCGAACCGATCGTCGAACGCTTCAAACCGATCCCGGCGCTCGCGGCCGCGATCGATCGCGAGCGGCGGCCGGGCGACTTCGTCGCGATCCAAGGCGTCTCGGGCGGCAATGCGCTCGTCTTCTACACGCACCCGCGCATCGCGCAGCTCGCGAGTCCCGGCGATCGCGACACCGATCCTGCCGTCGATCCGCGGCGCGCGATCTGCACGGCCGCGCGGGCCTTCGTCATCACGTCTAAGAAACGGCCGTCACCCGATCCGACGTACGGTCGCGACCGCCGGATCGTCGCCGACTCGAACAACGACGTGCTCTTTCTCTACGACGGGCCGCGCTGCGCCGGCAGCGAAGTCGGAGCGCGCGGCACAGCCGCCGGAGTGAAAGGAAGTCGAAGTGGCGAGTAAGATTTCGGGTATCGACCTGCACGCGTATCTCGTGAAAGATCCGGCGCGCGCGATCACCTTTTGGCGCGACACGATGGGGCTCGTGCCCTCGTGGCAGGGCGAGCAAGGCGCCGAGTTCGAGTTGCCCGACGGCGCGACGTTCGGCGTATGGAAGATGGACGACGGGTCGTGGCAAGCCGGCAACGGCGTGATGTTCGCCGTGCCGAACGTGCACGAAGCCGTCACGGAGTTCCGCCGGAAAGGCGTGACGATCGACGACCACATCGAGGAGTCGCCGGTCTGTTTCATGGCGTTCGCGCAGGACAGTGAGGGCAACTCGTTCGTGTTGCACCAGCGCAAAACTTAAGCGCGCATGAGAGCGGCCTTAGCCGCAGCTTAGAATCGCCGGCGCGCGCTGACGTACGAGCGCGCCGCGCGTTAGGATGACATCGTGACAAAACTCCGGTCCCGCGCGAAAACGAAAGGAACCCCGATGTTTTCCACCGCCTTCATCTCGAAATTCATCCTTACGTCGACGGCTGCGGCTGCGCTCGCAGCGAGCGTCCTGCCGGGCGCCGCGCAAGCGGGCGAAGTCCAAAACCGTATCAACCACCAGCAGGCTCGCATCAACCAGGGCCTGGCGAGCGGCCAACTCACACATGGCGAATACAACCGCGACGAATGGCGCTTGCGCCACGATCAATATGCGCGCAATCGCGACCTGCGTCAGAACGGTGGCTATCTCACGCCGCAGGAGCGCGCCAATCTCAACGGGCGACTCAATAATAACTCGAACGACGTCTATTTCACGAAACACAATCGCGCGGATCAACCCGGCTTGTAACTGGCTCCCTACGAAGTGAACCGATGGGCGGAGGGAACGTGTTTTCCTCCGCCCTTTTGTTGCGCGCGGTTATTCAAAACGACGATTCCAAGTGCGTTCGTTCAGCGCATCGCGACGGATGGGATTTCACGCAACCGCTCCTTGCCGCATCCCGTGATGAGGTGGCAGTCGACGCCGCACCGCTATGAGCTTCTTGCTGCGATGTCACATACGGGTTCATTCGCGGCGAAGCGCCGGTTATCGTATTGGATGTGCAGCGATGAGATATCCATGAGGACCGGCCGGTGCAAGTAACCACTGACCGTACGGCACCGTTGCAATATTTGGGGTCGGTCAATCGACCTTCGCTCTCAAGAAAATTATCCGAAGGAGACTTATCATGAATATGCGAGTAGCCGCTTTTGCGCTGCTGGTCGGCTCGGGAATCGTATCGGCAACTTTTGCCCCGGCCCGCGCGGACGAAATCATTGTCGTGGGGCCGCACGGCGTTCCCGTGTACGGCGCATGGCAGCCGGCGTGGGACCGCTATCAATTCGATCGCCGTCACGTCATTCTGGGCACGGTCGCGGGGTTCGAGCCATACCGTCTCCAGCTTGCTCGTCGAAACGGTAACGTTCAGACGATCGACCTCAAGAACGGTACCGTCATCCTGCCCACCGGGCTCACCCCTGCAGCGAATGAGCGCGTCGCGGTTGTCGGTTACTACAGCCGAGGCACCTTCATCGCAAACCGAATTGTCCTTCGCCGTTAGGCTCTCCGGCGGGACGGACCGAACGTCCGCTGGACATCGATCCGTTCCGTTTTTTCAGTCGTAGGAGAACGTGCGTAAGTCCGGGAGAACGCATGAGCCGACGTACCGAAGGCACCGCGTGAACGCGCACGCAACAGGGGTTTGCGAGAACGCGTCTCTCGGATTTTCGCTGCCTGGTGCCGACCACGCGCGCGACGCCCTCGGCCCTCGCTCCGTGAATTATGAAAAGCACGTGAAGAAGAAGCCTTGCGCCGATGATCGCCTACGATTGCGGATAAGGACGAAAGGTTGCCCTTGCTTTTAAACGGAGTTTCATAATGGTTCATCGAGCGAAATCCGCGATACTGGCGGTCGTTCTCGTCAGCGTGGGAATCGCGCTCGGCGGCGAGGCGGCGCTCGCGTATCAAGGACACATGTTTACGGCGCGCCGCGACCTCCAGGCTGCGAGAGCTCAACTTGGAGTAGCCGTCCCAGACAAAGCGGGACATCGCGAATCCGCACTCGGTCTCGTAAATCAAGCGTTGGCGCAAACGAATGCCGGTATTGCGGCCGGCGCTCGCTAGGGACCTGGCGGCCGGGGCGTTCGCGGCGGCCACACTACCTCTGATCGGCTTATTTGCGACGGCGCCGGCTCCGGGCGCTGCCGCCGACGTCGGCATTCACAAGATCCGCCACGTCGTCGTCATCATGCAAGAGAACCGCTCGTTCGACCATTACTTCGGGACCTTTCCCGGCGCCGACGGGATCGCGATGCGCGCGGGTGTGCCAACTGCGTGCATCCCCGACCCAACGTCGACGGCCTGCGCCCGGCCGTTCGTCGACCATCAAGACCTCAATGGCGGCGCCGCCCACAGTGCCGCCGCGGCCGCACGCGCGATCGATAGCGGCCGGATGGACGGTTTCGTGGGCGTTGCCGCCGCTGCGCAGGGCCGATGCAAGAACCCAACCGATCCGAATTGCGGCGAAGGCGCCGGTGCGAAAGCGAATCGGGTGATGGCCTACATACCGAGTCGGACATTCCAAACTACTGGGCGTATGCGAAAGATTTCGTGCTGCAGGACCACATGTTCGAACCGGTCGCGTCCTACAGTTTGCCGTCGCATCTCTACCTGGTCTCGGCATGGTCGGCGAACTGTGCCGTTCCGAGCGATCCGCGGAGTTGCCAAAACGATATCGTCCGCAAACGTCCGAGGCCCGATATCGAAACGCCGTACGGCTGGACCGACCTCACCTGGTTGTTGAACCGCGACCACGTCTCGTGGGCGTACTATCTCGACGGCGGCCCGCTAGCGCCCGGCCGCAGGCGAGCGGGAAACGCATTAAACCGCGGCGGCGTTCCGCCCATCTGGAACGTTCTGCCGAAGTTCAGCGACGTGCATCAAGACGAACAACTCGGGAACGTCCAAACGCTCGACGCCTTCTCCACGGCTGCGAAAGCCGGTACGTTGCCGGCGGTTTCGTGGATCGCGCCTGACTTTCGCGACAGCGAGCATCCGCCGGCGCTCGTGAGCGTCGGGCAATCGTATGTAACGCGCGTCGTGAACGAAATCATGCGCAGCCCCGACTGGAAAAGCACCGCGATCTTTCTCGCCTGGGACGACTGGGGCGGCTTCTACGACCACGTGCCGCCGCCACGCATCGATCAACTCGGGTACGGAATTCGTGTCCCGGCAATGGTCATCAGTCCCTACGCGCGTCGCGGCTTCATCGACCATCAGCAGCTCAGCTTCGACGCCTACCTAAAGTTTATCGAAGATGATTTTCTGAACGGCGCGCGGCTCGATCCCAAAACGGATGGGCGCCCCGACCCGCGGCCCGACGTGCGCGAAAACGCAGCGGTCCTCGGCGAACTCGATAAGGATTTCGATTTTTCACAGTCACCGAGACCACCCCTCATATTGCCGGAGCAACCGCACACGGCATTGACCACCCCAGCATCAGGCGCCGGTCAAGGCGCGGCTGCGAAATGAAACGCAAGACGATCTTCAGTCCGAATCCGGCGGGACGCTCGATGGTCGACGCTGCGTCAACGAACTCGTTGGCGTGCGGAGCGTAAAGGTCGAAAATGGGCCACGTGCCGAGGGCGCGCTACTTCGGAGCGGGCGACGGTTGCGCGGCGAGCGCGGCTCTGTATTGCGTCATCTGTTCGGGGGTCAGAATGCCTTCGATGTTGGCGCGAAGCTTCGCGTGGTTCGCCTTTTTGGTGGCGGGATCGGCGTTCTGGTTTGCCGTCTTGGCGTCGGCAATGAAACCCTTGATTTTGGTTTTTTGATCGGCAGTCAGGTTGACGGAGCGCATCGCTCGCATCCACCGCTGGTGATGATGGTTGCCGGCCATTGCCGCAGGCGAAGCCGCGGCGGTGGCCGGTGCGGGTGCGGTTTGCGCCGAGGCCGCGAGCGGAGCGGCGATTGCGGCGGCAATCGCGAGCGCCGAGAATGAGCGTGCGATGTTCATATGCCGTTTATACTGCGGCCAGTAGCGACATGTTGTGAGAATTGGGTAAGATCGCACTCTTGTAGCTGCCGTTCGCGTCTTCGCGTCGATCCATCAGCATGCGCTGCTTGCGACGTTACTTCGCCGCGGCGTCGATCTGCGCGGTCGTGACGGGCGACCCTTTATTGCCCCACGAGGAACGGATATACGTTATGACCGCGGCGATATCGGCGTTCGAGAGTTGACCCTTCCACGCGGGCATCTGCGCGGCGTACGTCTTGCCGTCGATCGGCACGCCTTTGAGTCCGTGGAGCAATGCGTTGATGCTCACCTTGGGATCGCCCGTTACTTGCTTGTTGCCGGCGAGCGGAGGAAAGACGCCTGGTTGGCCCTGACCATTGGCGCCATGGCAGGTCGTGCAGTTTTGCGTGAAGACCTGCGCGCCGTGTGCCGGGCCGGTCGAGGCGGGCGTCGTTCCGCCGGTCGTAGACTTTCCGACGGTCGAACTTGCTCCGGCCGAATTGCCCGCCCCCAGAGAATTCGAAGCTGCTGCGGCAAGGGCCGGAGCGCCGCCCTGGCTCGCGTCGGCCTGTTCCTTTTGAATCGCGAGCTGACTGTAGAGCGAGAGCCCGACCGCGAACACGAGCGAGAGGGCCGTGAGCCCCAGAACCCACGGCCGGCGGTTGAGCTGCCGGCTGGGATTGCGATCGAGGAATGGCAGCAGAATGAGCAGCGTGACGAGCCCGCCCGGAATGAGGACGGTCGCGAGCAGGTTCGCGATCGGTGTGATGCTCGCGGGGGTCTGACCCGCGATGCGCAGCAGACCGTAGAGCGCCAGAAAGTACCACGCCGGGTACGCGATGAATTGCTTCGTCGGGTCGGCCTTCTCGTCGAGCGGTGCGGGGGAAAAGATCGAGAGCAGCACGATGATCGCGAACACCGCAAACGACGCGACCGCGTCCATGAACATCTGATTGGGCCAAAAGCGCCCTTGCGGGAGGCGCTTGAGATCGACGTCGACCGGCGGACCGGCCGAGCCGTTGTGCCGGAAGATCGAAAGGTGCGCGGCGACGAGTAAGATCAGCGCCGCCGGCATCAACCACACGTGCAAGCCGAAGAAACGGCCGATCGTGAGCGTGCCCATGCCGGGTCCGCCGCTGAGAAGCTGCTGTGTCGCCGTACCGACGATCGGCACCGACGATGCGATGTTGATCGCGACTTGCGACGCGAAGTACGCGTTCATATCCCACGGCAGCAGGTAGCCGGTGAGCCCGAGAACGAGCGTGATGACGAGCAGCAAAATGCCGACGACCCACGAGAGTTCGCGCGGCGCTTTGTACGCGCCCCATAATAGCACTTGCAACATGTGCATGAAGAGCAGCGCGATCATCGCCGTCGCACCCCAGAAGTGCAAGCTGATCACGAACCAGCCGAGCGGAACGTTGTGATAGATGTAATTCGTGGATTCCCACGCGGACGCCGTCGAGGGCGCATAGTAAAACGTTAAAAAGATCCCCGTGACGATCTGTAAGATCATCGCGAAGATGGTGGCGCTACCGAAGGCGTACCAGTAGCTCGCGCCGCCGGGAACGTCTTCGGTCAGAAAGTCGGTTGTCTGACTGACGATCCCGGTTCGCTGCTCGATCCAGGTCAATACGCTCACGAGTGGTTCCCTTGCAGATTAGCTGTACGCGACGATGACACGGTCGGGTTGGCCCGACTTGTATTGAATCCAGGTCACTTGCGCCGCTCCATCGTGCTCGCGAAAGGGCAACGGGTCGAGTCCGCGCGGGGCAGGCCCCGCAAGCTTCGCGCCTTCGGGTCCAAATTGGGAGCCATGGCACGGGCATACAAAACGCTTTTGTTCGGCTTTCCAGTCGAAGCGGCAGCCGAGGTGCGGGCAGATGGAACTGAAGATGACGTAGCTCGCCGTTATGACCGGATACGCGACCTTGGCGCTCGGCTTGGAGAATAAATCCGGACGCTTCTGCTGGAACGTCTTCTCTTGGTCGGGCGTCAGCTTGACGCCCCACACGGATTGCTGGTCGTCGGCCGGCGGAAAATACCCGTCGGCGTATTTGAAATTGAACGTGAGGCTGATCGGCGTGCCGCCCGCGGTTACTTTCGCAAATTCGTTCTTGGGAAGCTCGGCCCACGTGCCGCCCGCACTCTTGGAAGGCGAGAGGAGCGACTCGGGGATGAGCGACGTTACGAGCGGCACCGCGAGGACGAGCCCGATCACGCCGCCGACCGCGAGCGTGGCGTTCGCGAGAAACGTGCGGCGCGACTGCTCTTCGGGCGTGCCCGGTTCCTTGTAAGACTGCGCTTCGTGTACTGCCACTGGCCCTTTCATCCTGCGCGCGGCGCGCGGCTCCAACCGACTAATGAGACGACGGCCGGGGCTGCGACGTACCGCAGGGACGGCCAGCCTGGAACGTACCAAAGTGGGGGGCAAGCGGCAACCACTTTGGTATGCCGTACCCGCGATTCGTCCGTGCCACGGGCCGGCGCGGCATGCTACGATCGCTTGATGGCCTACGCCGTGCTCGTCGTTTCGGCGCTCTTCTTCGAAGTCGCACTCAATTTACCCGTCGGCACCATGCCGCTGGTTTTGACGCGCGACGGCGCTTCGCGCGCAGCGGCGGTCGGCGCGATGGGCGGCAGCACGCTTGCGGCGCGCCCGCGCTGAGTGTCTTTCTCCGGCAGCACGGTATTGGAGGCGTGCAATATGCGTCCGGCGCGGTCTTTGCCGCCATCGGTGCTGCATGTCTCTTCGCGCTTCCCAAGCGCTACGATTTGCGCACGAGCGTCCGCCGAGCGACGGTCGTCGTGCGCGCGCAGTGGCTGCCGGCCTGCTTCTTCGCGCTCGCCTCGACCTTGCAGGGCGGCGTGAACGGCGCCCTTGCGGTGCTGACGTTTCAAGAACGCGGCATCGTCAACGGCGCCGCCATCTTCACCGCGACGGCGCTGACGGCGTTCGCGCTTCGTTATCCCGCGGGGCGCCTCGTCGACCGCTTCGGCGCACGCGCGGTCCCTACAACCTCGCGTTCTCCGGCGGTCAGGCGATCGGTGCGGTGGTGGCGACCTTCGCAACGCTCGCGGGCCCGGGGTATCCGCTCGCGATGTCGGCTGCGCGCTCGCGCCACTCGCCGTGTTGCCGTACGTCTTGCGCTCGCAAGGTCCCGTCGCGAGGAAGCGCCCGGCGCTCGGAGGCGCGTCGGGCGACTGAGCCTCGGACGGCGACGGTCGACTCGTTAGGACGAGCAGCTCACCGCGAGCGACGCGGCCCAGTCCGGTGGCGCTGCCGCGTAGGCTTCGTGTTCCGGCGCTTCGTCGAAAGGGCGTCGCAGCACGGCGTGCAGCCGGTGAAGCTCGCTATAGTCGCGCTCGCGCGCGGCGCGAATCGCCGTCTCCGCGAGATAGTTCCGTAGCACGTACTTCGGATTGGCGGCGAGCATGGCGGCCGTGCGAGCCGCATCCGAGCGCGTCTCGCTTGCCAGACGCGCGCGGTAGCGTTCGACGAATTGCACGCCTTCGCCGCGATTCGCGAACGTTGCGACGACGCGCTCGTCATGGGGATCCGGTTCACGGCGAACGCTGCAAAGCGCGCGGAACACATTCGTATAGTCGGCCGCGCCGCGCTGGAGCGTTGCGAGCGCTTCGGTGAGAAACGCAGCATCGTCCGACCCACGCTCCGCGAGTCCGAACTTGGCAGAGAGCGCGCCCGCATACGTGGCTTGAAACGCCGGCACGTACGCCGCGAGCGCGGCGTCGGCGGCATCTTTGGAAACGAGCGTGGAGAGTGCCGCCGCGAGGGCATGGCAATTCCAGAGCGCCACGGTCGGTTGTTGATCGTAGGCGTAGCGGCCGGCCGCATCGGTGTGGTTGCAGATGAAGCCCGGGTCGTAACGGTCCAAAAAACCGTAGGGTCCGTAATCGAGCGTCAAGCCGAGCACCGACATGTTGTCGGTATTCATCACGCCGTGCGCGAAGCCGACCGCTTGCCAGCGTGCGACGAGCGTTGCCGTGCGCAGCGCGACCTCGCGTAAAAAAGCGGCGTAACGGTCGCCCGCCGCGAGTTCTCCCAGGTGCGGATAGAACTTCGCGATCGCGTAATCGGCGAGCGCGCGAACGGCGTCCGCATCGCCGCGATAGTGAAAGTATTCGAAGCTGCCGAAGCGCAGGTGTGACGGCGCGATGCGCGTGAGCACGGCGGCGGTTTCCGGCGTTTCCCGGAAGACGGATTCGTCGCTGCCGGCGATTGCGAGGGCGCGCGTCGTGGGAATCTCGAGTGCGGCCATCGCCTCGCTGCAAAGATACTCGCGGATCGTCGAGCGCAGCACCGCGCGGCCGTCCCCGAAACGCGAGAATGCGGTCTGCCCCGCGCCCTTGACCTGCCATTCGAAGGGCCCGCGCGGCGTCTCGATTTCGGCGAGCGTGATCGCGCGGCCGTCCCCGAGTTGCGCTACGAACGTCCCGAATTGGTGTCCCGCATAGACCGTCGCGAACGGCTGCAGGCCCCCGAAGCGCGCATTGCCGGCGGCTAGACGCAAGAACTCCGGACGTTGTCCTTCCGCGGCATCGAGGCCGAGCGACTCCGCGAGGCCCGCGTTGAACGCGACGAGATAGGGTTCGGGCAGCGGCGTCGGATCGCGCCGCTCGACGAAGCGTTCGCCGAGCGCCGCATAGCCTTCGGAAAGCGTAAGGTCCTCGAGCGTCGAGCCGGTAGCGCGTGCGATCATGTACCGCCCTCAACCGCGCCGGCTGCGCCCGGCGTTGCAGCGACCCGGGCCGTGACGGGCGAAGAGACACCACTGCCATGCCGCCGCTCGTCGATTCGAATGGTCCCCTCTGGGCTCGCCGCCAGCGAGCCACAATGGAGAAGCGCCTGGCGGGCACGGGACCGATCCGCCGCTTTCTTGCAGCGCTCTTCGGCCGCGCCGCAGCGCCCGACTTTTCGCTTGGCGAGCGCGGGCCGGACGACGAGCCAGGCGCCGCCGGTGCCGGCGATCGTTCGCCGCTGCTCCCGCGCGTCCCGACTCTTGCCGGCGCCGCGGCGCGACGCCTCGAGGACGAACCCTCCGATCGTTAGGCGCCGCATCACTTCAAGATCGTGAGCGCTTTGGCGCGCGTTTCGAGCGCCGTCATTTCTGTGCTGGGCGGTGCGGGCGCGAAGTGGACTTTGAGGACGCGTAGCATCGCGGCGACGGGCACCGCTAGAAAGGTTCCGATGAAGCCGAAGAGCGCGGTTCCGACGAGAATCGAAACGATGATCACCACGGGCGAGAGTTGCACGTTGGCTTTCATGATGCGCGGCAAAATGAACGTGCCGTCGACCTGTTGGATAACGCCGAAAAGGATCGCGACGAGCAGCGCATTCTGCCAACCGTTGTAGCCCAGCGCCAGCAACACGGAGGGGATGAAGCCGGCGATCGCTCCGAGGTAGGGCACGAGGTTGAGAAATCCAGCAGCGACGCCGATGAGCAGCGCGTAGGGAACGTGCGTGATCCACAGCATGAGCGCGATCAACGCGCCGACGATCGCGCCGTCGAGCAGCTGGCCACGCACGAACGCGCCGATCGCGTCACTGAGGTCCGCCAGGATCGCGAGCGTTTTCGCGCGCGCGCGCGGCGGAACGAAACCGATCGCCGCCCGCTTGACTTCACCCGATTCGAAGAAGAGGTAGGCCGCAAGAATTGGTACGATGATGAGCGATAAGACGAGCGAGACCGTCGAGAGCAGCACGCCGACGGTTCGCTGTGCGAAGACCACGCCGTAGGTCGAGAATGCGGCGATCGCGCGCGAGGGAAGGCCGATCAGATACGTGCGAACTTCGCCGGGCAGTCGCGCGACGAGCCGGTTGTGCGGATCGGAGAGTTCGCGCGTCAGCCGGTCGACGAGCGCGGGCCCCGCGACGATGAGCCCGCGTGCCTGCTCGACGAGTGGTGGCACGACGAGAACGACCGCAAGTGCGATCGCGCCCGCGAAAATCGCATACGTAACGAACACCGCCGCGAGCGGCGGCATGAAGCGCCGCAGCGCATCGATGACGGGCACGATGAGATACGTAATGAGGATCGCGGCGAGGATGATGACGCCTGAAGATCCCAGTGCGGCCAGAAACCGCAAGCACGCGACGACCAGCACTAACGCCAGAACGGCCGCTGCAAGCGTGACGAACGCGCGCAGCGCGGGCGCTTGCGGTTCGTTCATCGGCGCTGCGCCCCCGCCGTGCGCCGGCGCATCACATCTTGTAGCTGTGCAGGCCGCTGATCCAGATGTTCACGCCGAGGTAGCAAAACATGATCGAGATGAAACCCAGCACCGACATCCACGCCGAACGCATACCGCGCCACGCGTTGCGCGTATGGAGGTGCATGTAGAGCGCGTAGATGATCCACGAGGCGAGGGCGGCGGTTTCCTTGGGATCCCACTGCCAATACGCGCCCCAGGCCTCCTTGGCCCACCACGCGCCCGTGATGATGCCGACGGTCAAGAGCGGCAAGCCGATCGAAACGACGCGGTACGTGAGGATATCGAGTTTCGCGAGCGACGGCAACGTCGAGAGCCAGAGCGCGAGCGGATCGCCCGCAGCGGCCTGTGTGCCGAGTGCCGGCGAATCGCCGCCAACGATGCGCCGCGGGGGCTCGGCATAGGCTTGCATCGCGAGGCCGCCGGACGGTCCGCCTGCGGCGGCGACGCCGCGCAAGTTGACGGGCGCGCCCGCCCGGCGTTCGAGCGTCTTCTCACCGTAGTATTTGATGAGGTACAGGATCGACGTCACCGCCGCCACCATGAACGCGGCGTAGGACGTGACGACGAGCGGCACGTGAATCTTGATCCAATACGATTGCAGCGCCGGTACGGCCGGCAGGTAGCCTTCGTTCCAGGTCAGCGCGTAGGCGAGAAAACTCGCCGCGATCGCTTCGACGAAGCCGCCGATGAACCAGATGTCGTACTTGATCGCGAAGCCGATGAAGATCGCGACGCTCATCGCCGAGAAGAGCGAGAGCGAGCCGTACAGATTCGTGAGCGGCCAGATATGGCTCGTCTGATAGCGGTAGACGAGCTCGACGAACTGCAGCGCGCAACCGGCGAAGGCGAACGGGATGCCGATGAGCTTGGGGAGCCGGTCGCGCGAGAGAAAATACGTCAAAAACGCGAGCGTACTCATGATGTACGCCGAGATCGCGATGACGATGAGCAACTGATCGGTATTCATAGCGTTTCCCCTGCGGTCAGAGCGTGCGCGGCGAACGGGTGCGGCGCCTGCGGCATGGTATCGACGCGTTCGAGATCCGCAACGAGCGCGGCAAACTGTTCTTCGTAGATGTCGTAGCCTTTGACGGTCGTCGCCGCGATCCCGACGTTTGCGGCGCTGCCCAGGCGATCGACCCGCACGTAGAGGCGCGCCGGTAAGAAGTAGAACGACATGCACAGCCCCGCCAGCAGCACGAACGCCCCGAGTCCGACGAGCGGAATGCCCGGATCGTGACGGTATTGGATGCCGCTGTAGAGCACGTAGCGTCCGGCATTCACGCGATAGCCGTTGCCCAGATCGATGCCACGCTCGAGCGGCACGAGCACGCTGCCGATATGCTGCGCGCCGTCGAAGACGCTCAGCAAGACGCCCGGCGCATTGGGCCGCGGATCGGGATCGATCGTGTTGCCCGGTCCGATCGTGCCGACGAATTTCGCGTACTGCAACGAACGCGAGCTGTCGCCGAGCGCGAACGCTTCGCCCTCTTTGAGCGGGCCTTGCGGTGCGTTCGGCAGCGGGCGGCCATCTTTGGTGACCGTGAAGGGGACGGCAAAACCGTACGACGCCTGATAGTAGTTCGTCCCGCCGATGTCCAGCGGATGGTTGACGCGCAGCACGTCCGCGTGCATCGCCCCGCCTTTGGTGCTCACGTGAACGGTCGAGACGTAGTCGGTCGGTTGATACACGGTGCCGCTGCGCGTTTGGATCGGATCGATGCGGTAGGCGAAGCGATCGAGTTTGAAGGTCGTGCCGTTCTCGGGGATCGTGACCGCGCTGCCCGACATCACGGTCGTTTGGCCGCTGTAGCCGAAGGCCCAGTACAGCGTCGTGCCGGCCGCGATGATGACGAAGCCGACGTGCGCGACGAGCACGCCGCGGCGCGCCCAGTTGTGCTTGTCGGCGAACGTCCACTCCGTCCCACCGAGCTCGCGTTTGCGCACGAGCCAGCCGCGCTGTGCGAAGAATGCTTCGACGCGCTCGCGTACCGTTCGTTCGTCGCCGTCGATCCGCACGCTGGCGCTGAGCGGAATCGCGTCGATCTTGATCGGCCGCAGCGGCGGCAAGCGCGTCGGGATGACGCGCCAGAACGTGGCGAGCGTCATGCACGCCAGAATCAAGCCGATGATCGCGAGGTACGCGGGGGAGTGATAGATGTTCTCGAGGTGCAGTCGCAGCACGAGCCGCGCGAGCGGTGGTGCGTAGTTGCTCTCGTAGAAACTGGGGTCTTTGCCTTGATCGACGACGACGCCGATCAAGGTCATGACGCCCCACACGCCCAGCAGCGACATCCCGAACCAAAAGTCCGAAAGCTGTCCGAGCAGCTCGTCGACGAGCGCGCGGAGTGCGACGAGCGGCTTCTTCGCGGACGGCGCTGCAGTCGTCGCCATCTTAGCGCCGCACCATCACGCCGCCGACTCGCGGTGCCACGACTTCTCGAGCACGACGATGATCCAGATGCTCGCTTCGTAGAGAACGTACATCGGCACGGCGATGAGTAGCATGGTCACGGGCGATGCGTCGGGTGCCGCGAGACCACCCAGGAGCAGAATGCCCATGCCTGCGTAGCGGCGATACTTGCGCAGCATCGGTACGTTGACGATGCCGATCCGCGCGAGCGCGAGCATCACCATCGGCGTTTGGAAGATGAGTGCGAACACGAGAAAGGTCAGCAGAATGATGTTCATCGTGGCTTCGACGCCGTAGGTCTCTTTGGCAACGGCCTGCGTGATGCCGAGCAGCGCCGTCAGCACGCGGCGGATGATGAAGAAATGACAGAACGCGAGGCCCGCCGCCGCGAGCAGAATCGAGGGCGCGGTGTACGAGTAGACGATGCGCCGCGTTCGCGGATGGAACGCGGGAACGATGAAGAGCCAAATCTGGTACACGATCACGGGCAGGCCCAGTACGATCGCGCCGTAGATCGAGAATTTGAATTCCGTAAAAATGACGTCGGTCGGCGAGAACGCATTGAGCTGGACCGCGCGGCCCAGATACTCGTTCTTCAGCCAGACGATAACGAATTGTGCGGGCCAAAACAGCAGTACCGCGAGGCCCGCGACCGTCCCGAGCGCGACGATGAGACGCCCACGGAGCTCCCGAAGGTGCTCCGTGAACGGCATCTCCTTCTGGTCCCACTCCGACTCCGTTGCCGGGGGACGTTCGGCGAGCAAGGCGATGCGCGGTTCCTAAATGCTAATTCCGCGGCGCCGGCGGTTCGGGTTGCGTCGACGGCGTGCCGACGATGACCCCGTTGGCCGTCTGCGGCTCGCGTGCGACCGTCGCATCGACGGCAGTCGCTTCGGCCTGCGCGCGCGCTTCGGCCCGCGTGCGTTCGGCCGCCACGTCGGCCTCCGCTTGACCGACCATGAACTCTTTCTTCGTTTGCCCCAGACTCCGGGCGAGCTTGGGCACGCGGTCGGCACCGAAGAGCAGCACGGCCGCTCCGACCAGGATCGCGATTTCCATCGGATTTCCGAACATAGACTTGTACCTCTTCCGTGTGGCTTAACGTTCCGCAAAGCCTTCGCGTTTGGCCCGGGAACGGATTCGCCTTTCGACGGGCTGCGCAGCGGAGTCTACCGCGCGCGGACCGTGCTCTCCCGGGCGACGGCGTCCGCGAGGCCCACGAGTTCGGCCCGCGCCGGTGCGTTCCCGAGCGGCGCGAGCGACATCTTAGCCCGTTCGACGTAAGCGGCGATCGCGTCGCGCGTCCGGCTCAATCCGCCTGCCTCGGCGATGCCGCGCACGAGCGCGCCGACCGCGGCCGGTTCCGCGCCCCGGCGACCCGTATACGAACGCCGCACGCGCGCGCGAAACGCCTCGTCGCAGCCTTCGAGCGCGTAGATCAAGGGGATCGTCATCTTGCGTTCCGCGAGATCGTTACCGACGGGTTTGCCGAGCTCGGCTTCGCTCGCCACGAGATCGAGGAGATCGTCGAGCATCTGGAACGCGATGCCGTAATAGCGGCCGAAGTCGCGCAGCGCCTTGACGCGCAGCGGCGTCGCGCCCGACATGATCGCACCGCATTCTGCGGCGGCCGCAAAGAGCGACGCGGTCTTCTTGATAGCGATCTCGACGTATTGCGCGACCGGCAGATCGAGTTTGGCGACGGCTCGATGCTGCAGCACTTCACCGTCGGTGATGTCGGCGAGCGTCGTGGCCAGGATGTGCGGCACGGGGTGCGGGTAGTTTGCCGTGACGTTCTTGAAGATCCAGGCGAAGAGATAGTCTCCGGCGAGCACGCTCACGCGATTGCCGAAATCGACCGCCGTCGCATTGACGCCGCGGCGCGTGTCGGCGCGGTCGACCACGTCGTCGTGGATGAGGGTGCCGACGTGGATGAGTTCCATGTACGCCGCGAGCGGCAGATTTTCGCGCGCGTCGCCGCCGCTCGACTCCGCGGCGAGCAACGTCAAGCGCGGGCGCAACCGTTTGCCACCGGCGGCGAGCATGCGACGCACGGCTTCCGAGATCACGGCGTTGTCGGTCGAGAACGACGTGCGGAAGAACTCCTCGACGAGTGCGGAGAGGTCGCGGTCCGCATGCGCGGCGCCGACCAGCGGCTTCGAGCGGTCGATCATGCCGTGCCCGCGTGGATGGCAATCGCCCCGCCGGCCAGGCGCGCGTAGCGCACGTTCGCGAACCCGGCGGTCGAGAACCGAGCAGCGAGCTCGTCTGCGTTTGGATAATTCGTCAACGAATGCGGCAGGTAGCGGTACGCGCTCTTCGAGCCGCCGACGAAGCCGCCGATCAGTGGTACGATGCTGTAGAAATAGACGTCGAACGCGCGCTTGAAGAGCGGACTCGGGGCTTTGGAGACGTCGAGGTTCACGAAACGCGCGCCGGGTTTGAGCACGCGTCGAGCTTCTCGCAACGTGCCCACGATGTCGATGACATTTCGCATCGAGAAGCCCATGATCGCGCCGTCGAAGACGTCCTGCTCAAAGGGCAGCGCCATCACGTCGGCCAGTTCGAAGCGCACGGCGCCGCGCGCATCGCGCGCTGCGCGGCGCCGGGCGCCCGCGAGCATCGGCTCGCAAAAATCGACGCCGGTCACGTCGAGGCTCGGGTCCGTGCGCAGGAGGTGAAACGAGAGATCGCCCGTCCCGCAGCACATGTCCAAAATCCGTCCGCCCGGCGGCGGGGCAAGCTCGCGCACCGCGCGCCGGCGCCACCGTTCGTCGACGCCGCCCGTGAGGATCCGGTTGGTCGCATCGTAGCGGGGCGCGATCGACGCGAACATCTCGCGGACGTAGACGGACTTTTCCATAAGCTAGCTCGCGATGATTCCCGGTAGGCGGGCGACAGACATGCCCAACTTGGACGCCAACCAGGCTCCCCTTGTTGCGGCGAGCCATGGGCGTGATAGGAGCCTGCCAAAGAAAGGGCGCGTGCAATGAATCTCTCTGGGATCGGATCCCTCCTCGGCGTCGCCACGAGCCTCCTCGGCGGGGCCGCGAATCCGGCCGGAGGCGCCGGCTCGCTTGTGAGCTCGCTGTTGGGCGGCGGCGGCTCGACCGGTGCGACGGGTACGTCGAACGACCCCTTCGCCGCGATCATGAACCTCACGCATGAGGCCGATTCCCTGGCGACCGGCGGTCTCGGCTCCTTCCTGGGAGGCGCCTTGCTAAGTGACGGCGCCTCCAGCCTCCTGGGCAGCATCGCCGGTACGCTCGCATAACCGGATTCGCGGAACTATCGTCTCGCGCGCGGGCGCCTCGCTCCCCTTGGTTCCGCGAATCCTTGGCGTTTGGCGCTACGCGCCAAGCCGGACGTCGTCATAGCGGGGCGCTAGTAGGGGTCGAAAAGTGCGCGAGCGGTCCTATCCGTGCGCCGGACGACGTCCTCGACGGAGGTAGCGAAGAGCTCGGCCAGGAGCGCCACGGTTGCGGCCATGAACGCCGGCTCGTTGCGCTTGCCGCGGTACGGGACGGGTGCGAGATACGGGCAGTCGGTTTCCAGGATCAGCGCACCCAGGCCGACGGCGCGGACCGCATCGCGCAGGGCCTGGGCGTTCTTGAAGGTTAAGACGCCGCCGATTCCCAGGCGTAGATCGAACTCGTTTACGAGCGTCGCGGCCTCCTGGGGACTGCCTGTAAAGCAGTGGACGACCCCGCGGATACCGCCGCTCGTCTCCGTGCGCAGGACGTCGACGAAATCGTCGTAGCCATCGCGTTGATGAAAGACTGCCGGCAGATTGCGTTCCCGGGCGTAGTGCAGCTGCGCGACCAGCACCCGCCGCTGCGCGTCTTGCGGGCTATGGCCGTAGTAGTAATCTAGTCCCATTTCGCCGATCGCCGTCGGTCCGCGTCCGCCCTCGGCGACCAAGGCATCGAAGGCGGCCGGGATGTCGTGCGGCGCATCCTTGGCTTCGTGCGGGTGGATGCCGATCGCGTAGTCGAGACCGAAGGTTTGGGCTGCGGCTCGGGCGCGACGGCTGTCGGCCAGATCCGTGCCGATCGTCAGGATGCGTTCGACCCCGGCGGTGCGCGCACGCTCCAGCATCGTCGCGCGATCGGCGTCGAAGGCTGCATCGTGAACGTGCGCGTGCGTGTCGAACATGGCGTCAGGATGGTACCATGATCACGACCGCCGCTCCGCCGCGGCGCACCGGCCGGATCGCGCGCGTCGCGATCGCCGCCTCGCTCGCCGTTCACGTACTCCTGTTGGCGTTCGTCTTCGCCACCTACGACGCCGTCGAACGGTTGCTCGCGCACGTTCCCGTCCCGCATCGCGTGCCCAAGGACGACGAGACCGTCGCACTCTCGACCGTCCTGCATATCGAGAAGCGCACGCGCCCTGCGCCGTCGCATCGCAGTCATGCCGCGTCGCCGGCCGCAAAAGCGCCTCGGCAACCGGTCTCCGTGACGGCGCGCCTGCCTGTGGTGGTTCCGCGTCCGCATCGCGTGCGCAAGGCGGCCGGGCCGCCGCCGGTTGCGCGGCACGAACTTGCAAAGACCAGTCCACGGGCAACGCCGAGGCCGGTCGCAACGCCGCGGCCGACCCCCCTAGCGACGCCCGTGCGGGTGGGCACCGAGGGCAAGCGCCTTGCACTTGCGGAGCATCCAGCGGCAACCTCGGTACAAGCACGACCGGCAACGGGGCGGCGTTATACCGCCGAGCAACTCGCGCAAATCGAAAACGATCTCTCGAAATCGATAGCGAAGGACCGTTCGCGAGAAGCTCCGCCCAGCAACGTGACGCATCACGTGCGGCCCGCGACGAGCTCGCGGCGCGCGGCGATCGATTTCTCGGGCGTCGAAGGCAAGCTCAACGGGTTCGAAGGTCTTTGCGAGCCGCTGCGATCCTGGACGACCGGCTCCTACGTACACTTTTATGTCACGTGCCGGACGACGCACGACGACGGCACGGTCCGGCAAGAAGCGCTGCCGTGGCCGCTGACCTATCCCGCGCGCCGAATCGCCTACGACGTCGACGGACCGCTCTTGCCGGAGGGCGAAGTGCCGCCGCCCGAACGCGGCTGGCGTCCGGATCCCGCGCAGCGCCTCGATCCCGACGTCATCTTGTACCTGCGCAAAAAGGGCTACCGGATTTGAGCGCTAGAGGGTTCACGTTCCGTGAACCCGTCGCGTTCGGCCTTCGGCCGAGCCGCCCGTCGTCACCCGTCGGATACTCCGACGGGTTCCTAGGCGGCGCCCTGCGCGTCGATGCGCGGGAAGAGCGGTGCGTCGCTCGGCGCCGTGCGGGTTCCCGGCGGGAAGCGGCCCCACTGCAGTTCGGTCCGCCAGTCGCCCTGCGGTTCGCCCGCGAAGCCGAGCTGCGTCCAGATGCCGCGGGCGGTCGTCGGCATGAACGGGGCGGTGAGATGCGCGAGCCAGCGTAAGCCTTCGCAGAGATCGTAGAGCGTGGCATCGAGCGCCGCGACGTCGCCGCGCTTGTGTAGTTCCCACGGTTTGCGCTCGTCGATCGCGCGATTGAGCGCCGTGACGAGCTCCCAGATCGTCTCGAGCGCTTCGCGGACGCGGAGCTCGCTCAGGTGCAGGCCGACGCGTTCGCCGAGCGTTGCGAAGCGAGCCCCCGCGCTCGGACCGCCCTGCGGCACGACGCCGTCGCGATAACGCGCGAGCATCGCGAGCGAACGTTTGACGAGATTGCCGAGATCGTTGCCGAGATCGCCGTTGCGCCGCAAACGGACTTTCTCTTCGCTAAAGGAGAAGTCGCTTCCGAACGGCGCTTCGCGCAACAGAAAATAACGCACGGAGTCGGCGCCGAAGCGTTCGACGACGTCGAAGGGATCGACGACGTTGCCGCGACTCTTGGACATCTTTTCGCCCTCAAACGTAATCCAGCCGTGGGCGAAGACGACGTCGGGCGCCGGGATGCCGAGTGCCCACAGAATCGCCGGCCAAATGATCGTATGGAAGCGCGCGATTTCTTTCCCGACGAGTTGTACGTTTGCGGGCCAGTAACGCCGGAACGGTTCACCGTTATCGGCATAATCCAGCGCCGTGATGTAGTTGAGCAGCGCGTCGAGCCACACGTACATGACTCCGCCGCCGGGAAGCGGGACGCCCCATTCGAGATTGAGCCGCGAGATGCACAGGTCGTCGAGGCCGCCTTCGAGCGTCGCCACCATCTCGTTGTACGCGCGCTCGGGACGCACCCAGCGTGGGTTGTCCCGATAGTACGCGAGTAAACGATCGCGGTATTTCGAGAGTGCGAAAAACCAGTCTTCCTCGGAGAGCCACTGCACTTCGCGGCGGCACTCGGGATTGGGGCAGCGGCCGTGGACGAGTTTGGACTCGAGCCAGAACGTCTCGTCGTTCGTACAGTACCAGCCTTCGTACGTTCCGAGATACACGTCGCCCGAACGTTTGAGCCGCTCGAAAACTTCGACGACCTGTTCCGTATGACGTGGTTCGGTCGTGCGAATGAAATCGTCGTAGCAAACGTCGTAGCGTTGCAAGAGCTCGAGCCACTTGGGCACGAGCCGATCGGTCCACGCTTGCGGTTCGAGACCGGCCTCAGCCGCGGCGGCCGCGACTTTCTGGCCGTGTTCGTCCGTACCCGTGAGGAAGAACGCGTCGCCTTTGGTGCGCGCGTACCGCGCGAGCACGTCGGCAACGACCGACGTGTACGCGTGGCCGATGTGCGGGCTGCCGCTGATATAGTAGATCGGCGTCGTCACGTAAAAGGCGCGGTCGGACATTGCGCGCGCCTTTTGGCGCCGCTGCGCGGTGTCCTGGGGATCAGCGGCCTAGCGCGTACGTATCGGCGGCGGCCGCTGCGCGCCTATCCCCGAAGGCCGCTGCGTGCGCCGCAACTGTTGCGTGGCGGCACCGAAGCCGAACGCCGCGATCACGGCACTGATGGGCAGCAGAAAGACCCAGAGCCACGGCGTGTCGAGTCCTTCCGACGCCCCGCCCGAGCCGACCGCTTCGACGCCGGCGAGATCGAAATTCGTTACGGTTGCCGACGTCCGATCGTCCGAATACACGACCGTCGCGCGCGAGATATCGCCGAGCATCTCGACCGGCACGTACGCCAGACCGCTCACGAGTTCGGGCGGCACGCTGAGTTGGTGGGGATGGCCTTGGATCGAGCCGTCCACGTTGCCGATGTCGACCTTCACGAGTTCGCTGCCGTTCATCGTGGCGGTCGCCGTCGGATTCGCGAAGGTGACGGTCGCACCGAGCTGTTCCATCGGCGCACGGAATGGAACCAGGAGATGGTGATTGCGCTCGACGACGTTCTGCACGTCGGTTCCATCGATCGTCACGCCGGCGGCGACGGCGGCGGCCGGTATGCCGAAGGCGATGACCCAGAGCGAGAGCACCGAAACGATCGCGCGCATTCTTGTCTCCTTAAAGCGCCGCCTCGGCGAGCGCGGCGGCCTTCTCGGCTATCCTAGCCGACCGAGGTCGGCCCGGCAAGCCGCTTACACATCCTCCGGCGCCGTCGCGCGTTTGCGTTCAAGCGTGCGGCGATAGAGTTCGCCGCGCTCACCGAGGCGGCGTTTGGCGAGACGTTTTGCGATCTCCGACGTCGCCAGCCCGGCTCCCAGCGCCGCATCGATTGCGGCATCGATCTCGGACCCCGAGTGCGGCACGACCGCTTGCCGCGCGGCGGCGAGCACGAGCACGATCTCGCCGCGCACCGGCCGCTCGAGCGCAGCGAGCGCGTCGTCCGGCGTTCCGAGGATCTGCTGCTCGTACGTCTTGGTGAGCTCGCGTCCGACGAAGACCCCCGCTGCGGGCGCGACCTCGCGCAGCGCCTCGAGCGTCGCGACGACGCGCTGCGGCGACTCGTAGAAGACGGTCGTACTGTCTCCGCCCAGCGCCGCTCGCAGGACCGTTTCACGTTCGCCCGCCCGGCGCGGCAGGAAGCCGCGGAAGCAGAGCCGCTCGAGCGCGAAGCCCGAGAGGACGGCCGCGCAGATGAAGGCGCTCGGGCCCGGCAGGACCTCGACCGCAATGCCCGCGGCGCGTGCGGCGACGAGCAGCTCGCGACCGGGATCGGAGATGGCGGGCATCCCGGCATCGGCGACGAGCGCGACGCGACCGGTCGCGGCGCGTTCCAGAATGGGCTGCGTCGCCGCGGCGGCGTTCTGTTCGCGGTAACTCCAAAGCGGTTTGGAGGGCAGCGCGAGCGCGCCCAACAGCTTGCGCGCGACGCGCGTGTCTTCGGCGACCACGAGGTCGCAGTCGCGCAAGACGTCGAGCGCCCGGAGCGTGATGTCGCGCAGGTTGCCCAGCGGCGTCGGCACGAACGTCAGACTCAATGGCGAACCCGGCGGAGAACGGCAGGCCTTTCGTCCGGGAGATCGAGCTGCAAGGTCACATCCTCGACTCCGGCGTCTTCGGCCGCGTCCTCGAGATCATCATGGATAACGAGTTCGCGCGCTATACGATCGATAACTTTGCCGTCGGCAAGACCGCGACCGAGCCGAGTACCGCGCGGCTGCGCATCGAAGCCGACACGAGCGAACACCTCGAAGAGTTGCTCGATAAACTGCGCGACATCGGCGCCCTCGTCCGGGACGATGCCGACGCGACCGTCGCACCCGCGCCGCGCGACGGCGTGCTGCCCGACGACTTCTACGCGACGACGAATTTGGAAACCGAAGTTCGCGTGAACGGCCGCTGGCTGCACGCGACGCTGCCCGAGATGGACTGCGCGATCGTCGTCGCGGGCGATGCGGCGCGAACCGTCGCACCGCCCGACGTCAAAGGGGGCGAGTCCGTCGTCATCGGCCACGAAGGCGTGCGCGTGATGGCGCTCGACCGGCCGCGCCGCAAACAGGTCTTCGAGTTTATGTCGAGCGCCGTCTCGAGCGAGAAACCCAAGGAATCGCTGATCGCCGAAGTCGCGCGCGAGCTGCTCGCGACGCGCGCCGCGGGCAAACGTGTGCTGGTCGTGGGCGGTCCCGCGATCGTGCACACGGGGGCCGGCAAATATCTCGAGCGGCTGATCCGCCACGATTACGTCGACGCGCTCTTCGCGGGCAACGCGCTCGCCGTTCACGACATCGAATCGCAGTTCTTCGGTACGTCGCTGGGCGTAGACCTCGACGACGCCTTCCCCGTTGAAGAGGGCCATGTCCACCATCTGCGCGCGGTCAACCGCATCCGCGCCGACGGCGGGATTGCGAATGCGATCGCGAGCGGACGGCTCGGCGGCGGCATCATGTACGAGGCGTATAGCAAAGGCATTCCGGTGGTGCTCGCGGGCTCGATCCGCGACGACGGTCCGCTGCCCGACGTCATCACCGACATCGTCGAAGCGCAGCGCGCGATGCGCCGCTACGTGCCCGAGATCGGGATGGCGCTGATGGTCTGCACCTTGCTGCACTCGATCGCGGTCGGCAACCTCCTGCCAGCGGCGTGCAAAGTAATCTGTGTCGACATCAACCCCGCGAGCGTCACGAAGCTCACGGACCGCGGCTCGACGCAGACGATCGGACTCGTGATGGACGCCGCGTCGTTCCTACGCGAGCTCTGGCACGGCGTGCGCGATTCGAGTCTGCCGCCCATCACGAGCGCCGAGACGCTTTCGCTGAAGCGGTAACTTAGAGACGCAGGCGCTGCGGCAACGTGGTGGTTGGTAAGCGGCGCGAACGGCATCGGAACCTCAAACTACAATGAGGGTTGCTTCAGCTCCGGTGCGCCGAGTCGAAGGGAGTTTTCGTTGAGTCTTTGGTCATCTACGCCAACGAGGATAGCCCCTTGGCCGGGAAGGCTAAGGCAAGTAAGCTGTGTCTTGACTCGGCTCGATGCGCTAGGGTTGAGTCGCGCCAGTTGCCTCATCAGTTTAATGCTAGGCCAGGCAGGGGCCATGTCCATGACCTCGCGCCGGCCGCTTCTCGCGGAGCTCGCAAAAGTTGGTGTCGATGGCTCGGCTCAAAGCATTTGCGCGGTCGCTCTCAACATCAATCGTCCCTACGACGCGATCGTTAGGGTCGAAGATTCGGTACGATGATTCTCCGAGCCGTTGGATTTATGGTATAGCGTCATGTGTAAGAACAGGAGAACTGCTAGTGGAAAAAGGCTTTTTTCGTTATTTGCGTTAGGATTTATTTCCGCGTGTAGTGGTATTGGAAACCCTGGTGGAAATAGCCATGTACTTGGTGTACCAAGAGCAGAATCCACAACCCTAGTGGCTGTGAATTCATCCGGAAAAAGATCCAACGCATCAGGTAGTGGGATTGCAACCGTAGTTGGCGACGCCGCCTGCCTCCCCACTGGTACGACGACGAGCTCCGTCACCTGTACGTTCAATACATCACCCGCACCCCCACGTGTCAAGCTGAGACGGTACCAGTAATCTCCAAGAGTTAGTGAGCTACTGGGCGTGGGAGGACGATACGTCATGGAGACTGCAGCCGTCAACGGCGTAGCTTCGCGGTCCGCACGATCGAC
>JAABUX010000101.1_pt1 | contig 144883 bp, 121 predicted proteins | sample 5561851 | NCBI WGS metagenome assembly JAABUX01 (sample SAMN10711883, study PRJNA513361) | rock metagenome | isolation source: Antarctica rocks | place: Antarctica: Victoria Land, Richard Nunatak red sandstone | collected 2016-01-03
AATCTCTTTGAGCGGACGACACGTCTGATCCATATCTTTGTCACCTCCAATGACATCGATTCTTGTCAGGATCAGCCTACGTCATCCGCTCGTCCCTGTGTTTGATCGAAAATGAAATGGCCCTGCCGTCTTGCGTCCCGCGGGGCGATCTCTCGCGGTTTAAGGCACGCGGATTCATCTCCGACCCGACTACACGACGTACTCTCTCCCAACCGCCTGGACAACGTCGTCGCCCTCCAGTGCGGTTCCCGCCGGGAGGGGCATGTCGAGCGACGGCGCGTCGAGCACGTCCCCGGTCACGCGTGGAAAGGCGCCCGCGCGGTTAGCGAATAAGACGGCGAGGGCGAGCACCACGATGAAGGCAATCAGTAAGATGACGCCGCCGCTGGGGAAAGTCGTCACGTCGGCGAAAGCGGTGAGGCCCTCTCGCAGAGAAGACGACGCGTGCGGCACGATAATGGCTATGTACGGGGCTCCAGGAGCGATCACGATAATGTATGCCTCCAGCCTCAACTAAACAATGCGCCTGTATCATACCGGACGCGACCCTTCAGGCCGGCGACGGGCCACGAGAGAGGGCCGACGATAGACAGGCTGGAGGCGGTCTCAAGGCTATCCGCCTACGGGTTAAGCACATGACGCGATAGTTTGAGGGTATGGGGCCAGGACGATCGCGTCCCACGATATCTCGGCTAGAGAAGCCCCTTGGATGCACTACTAAGCAACACGGAGATCGCCAGAAAGGGTGGATGGTGAAGAGAACGCTAGGGTTAAGCGTAAGCAGGCCTAGTAGAGGGCGTCAAGACGGCGGCGATCCCCTAGAAAAACGGCTTTACGGAACTGCCGTGGTTCTCGTCGGCGCGTTCGTGCCCGTGGCGCTCGCCGCCCGTCACGGCGTGCCGCCCGTCGACGTCTCTATCACACGGGCGCTTCAGGCCATCGTAGTTCAGCCCTTCGGCGCCGTGCTGACGAGGGTCAGCGACTTTGGATTTTCCCCGCTCAGCCAGTTGACCTATGCGACGAGCCTGGCCGGACTATGGCTCGCCGGCCGCCCACGCTCGGGCATTCTGGTCGTCGCGGCCGCGGCGCTAGGCAGCGCCGCTGTTGCGCTGCTCAAGAACGTCATAGACCGCCCCCGCCCTAGCTCCACGCTCGTCCACGTCGCGGCGCGACTGCACGACGACGGCTTTCCGTCGGGCCACGTCGTCCACTACGTCGTCATGTTTGGACTCGTCATCTACATCGTCGAGGCTCAACGCCTCTTGCCGCCGCCCGTCCGCGCCGCTTTCGTTGTCTTGCTAGGAGGGTTAATTATCTTGGTTGGACCGTCGCGCGTCTATCTCGGTGAGCATTGGCCCAGCGACGCGTTGGGCGGGTATCTGCTGGGCGGCGCCGTTCTGCTCACGGCCATCGCCGTGGAGCGCCGCTTAAACGAAGGCGCTTCATCGTCCTTCTCAAGGCTCACGCTAAGGAAACACCGTTAACCGCGTCCTCAACGTGTTTAGATGGTTCTGGAACACAGCCCCTGACCATAGCGCTATTTTGGGGGAAACGGATGCGTAGGTGAAGGGGGAGCTAGAAGTCGAGTTGATTGACGAAGTCGCGGAAAGCGCCTAGCTTGTCCTCGTCGTCCGTCGACGTAGAAACCGACACGGCGTACTGGGCCAGCACGTCTTCCTCAACGAAGATCGGGATGTCGGCGCGCACGGCCAGGGCGATGGCGTCGCTCGGACGCGCGTCGATCTGCATGGTCGACTCGCCGTACTGCAAGGTCACGAGAGCGTAGTAGACATCCGCCTCCATGTTGTTGACCACGACCTCGGTGACGCGGGCGCCCAGCTTTCCGATCATCGTATACATGAGGTCGTGGGTGAGAGGACGTTCGTAGCGCGCCCCTTGCAACTCAGATGCAATGGCGTAGGAGACATCTTCGCCGATCCAGATCAGCAGGTAGCGCTCGATCTTGGAGTCTTTCAGGATGACCACCCGCGTATTGTTGGCGAGGTTGATACGTACGCTCTCTACGACGCATTTGACAAGCATGTTGTGCCAGACATTCCTCACGTAGGGCGTAGACGCCCGCTGCTCTTAATAGGTTTATTGTACCACCGCTCTCGCGCCCCCGCCTACTTCTATGGGCATCGGACGGCGACCTTCCCGCATGAAAGGCGTGTAGGAGGGGCGCTGTCCGAGGGAGGCGACGACGGGACATCTTCCTTCTTTCTCGGGCAGTGAAATCACTCTGCCGCCTCTACTACGTAACCGGCGTTCTTGACAGGCCTGCCGCTCTACACTGCTATTCCCTATAGCAGTAGGCCGCAGACACGTCCCGTCCTTTTCTAAATCAAACCTACAACCCTGCGAGAGAAGCGGGGCCAGCCGTCATGTCATGGCTCACGTGGTCGGGCGGGCAGTACGACGCTGGCGAGGGGAACGTGCTGCTGGCCGGCGTGCAAATCGCGGTCGGCGAAGCTCCCTGCCGTCACCGCGCGAGGGAACGAGATCTTTACCGCCCGTATGGTCGGCAGCTCGAAGTACTTCACGTCAGCGGCGTCGACGCCGTACAGGACGGCGATCGCGGCGGGTGTGAGCACGCCTGACCTCGTGAGGAACGCAAAGTCCGCGTCGTCGCGTAGGAACACGTCCAGGGTCATCCAGAATGGTCCGGCGTTCTTGCCGCGAACTTGCGCGGCGAGATCGCCGATCGTGAGCTGGGCGTCAGACACTGCACACCTCGGTCAATTCGGTGCGGAACAACGCGGCGGCGGTGTCCATCTCTATAACGTGGTTGAGGACGAACTCGTAGGACGGCCCGCGTTCGACCTCAGCGGGCGACGTCGCGAACGCGAAGCTCGGCAGGTGGTCCATCTCCGGCAGCGGGAGGTGGAGCAGGTAGGGATTGGCCGTCTTGGCGATGGCGGTTGCGGTGGCCTGATCGGCGGCGAGGACCTTGAACAGGAGGCCGACCTCCCGAGCCGGTCCGACCGACCTCTCGAGGGGGCCGAGCACGGCATCCGCTCCGTAGAACCGCAGGGCTAGCTGGTACTCGTACGGCTCCAGGCCTAGCGCCGTACGGACTCGATCCTCTATGACGCTGTGCAAGAAGTCCGTCCATACGTCGAGCTGGTCGAGGATCTTGGAGTCCCGGATGCCGACGAGCGACAGGGTCTCGTACCCTGCCAGCCGTGCTCCCTCCAGCTTCGCTGTCGGGCGGGAGGAGGCCGCGAAGCGTGAGCCTTCGACGCGCACGACGCGGTCGTTGACGGCGGCGTAGGTAGCCGCGCTTGTGTCGAGCGTCCCGGTAGGTTCCGTCAGGTGGAAAGGGTCGGCGTTCTCGTACAACATGTGGGCGGCCACGGACTGGGGGGTGCATGCCGTGGTGGGATCGAGCGGCTCCACCGTGAAGCCGTCTTTGTCGATGCGTACGAAGACGCCGCCGGCCCAAGGGGTAGTCGTACACTGGCCGCCGCATTCGACGGTCTTGGCCGCGTGCCAGGCGGGGCCGGGGGGGAGCCCCGCTCGTAGGGCGACAGCGGCGACGAGCGAGGTGTCGGTCGCCCTGCCCGCCAGGACGACCTCCGCGCCAGCGTCGAGCGCCGCGACAATCGGGTCGTGGCCCATCAGCGCCACGATATGGCGGCACGATCGCGCGGTGTCGGCGCTGAGCGGGCCGAGGGGGGGCAGTCCGTGGACACGCTGCTGTTCGATCGCCTCGACCACGATCTCGGGGTCGACCTCGCTGTAGATCCGCGCCAAGCAGAACGACAACCGCTCGGCTTCCGCGATGCGCATGGCGATGGCGGCTACCCAGTCGACGCCGGCGTCGGCGCCCGCTGTTCCGCAACTGCCGACGATGAGCGGGATGCCGGCGTCCCGGCAGGCTACCAGCAGAATGCGGAGGTCGTGCTCGACGGCCGAGGCGTCCGACTTGGAGACGCTTGCTCCCAGATAGTGAGGGCCTGAGTCGGTCGATCCCCCATCGATCGCGATGGCCGTCGCGCCCATGGCGATCCCGCGCTTGACTGACGCGGCGGTAAAACCGGCCCCGAGCATGCCGCTTGGGAAGATCACACCGACGCTCGTCTCACCCTCGACCTTCGTGACTGTCTTCATGGCTCCCTCCGCTGATACGCGTTCCAACATGTCTTTCATCACTTGCCAAGGACCCGGCAGACGTCCGACGAGATCCGCACCACCGTCCGCGGGCCGCTGACGGGCGTCGTCGCGGTGACAGTGAGCGGGAGACCGTCCAGGTCCAATTCATAGTGATAGTGGTCGCCGAGAAACGACCTTGTCCGCACCGTGGCGGCGTACGTATTGGGCGCCTGGGCGGCGCCGTCAGGGCAAAGCTCGACGGCCTCGGGCCGCACCGCCAACTCAACCGCATCGCCAGCGCTGACGCCCTCGCCGGCCACCGTGATCGCGGCGCCGCTCTCCAGCCGGAACTCGGTGAGACCGCCCTGGGAGGGACCGAGGGCGACGCCGGACAAGATGTTGCAATGGCCGAGGAACTCGGCGACGAACCGGGTCGTGGGGCGGCGGTAGATATCTTCAGGGGCACCGACCTGTAGGATGGACCCCGCGTCCATCACCACGATACGGTCGCTGAGGCTGAGCGCTTCATCTTGGTCGTGGGTAACGAACAGGGTAGTGATCCCTAATACGCCCTGCAAGTGCTTCAGCCAGGTTCTAGCCCGCTCGCGGAGTTTGGCGTCGAGGTTGGAGAACGGCTCGTCGAGCAGCAGCACGCTCGGGGAGTAGACCAGCGCTCGGGCTAGTGCGACGCGCTGCTGCTGACCGCCGGAGATCTCGTGGGGATACCGGTCCGCGTAGGCGTCCATCTCCACTAGGTTCAAGGTCTCATGCACACGACGTCGCAACGCGTCCTTCTTTATCCGCCGGATTTTGAGGGGGAACGCCACGTTGTCGAAGACAGTGAGATGCGGCCATATGGCGTAGGACTGGAAGACCATGCCGAGATTGCGGTCCTCCGCCGCGAGGTGGACATGTGCGGCCTTGTCGAAGAAAGTCTGGTCGCCACAGCTGATCCGCCCCTCATCAGGACGCTGGAATCCCGCGATCGACATCAGCGTCGTGGTCTTTCCACAACCGCTTGGACCGAGCAGGGTCAAGAACTCCTTGTCGCGCACCTCGAAGCTGATGTCTTTTAAGACATGCGTTCCACCAAAGCTCTTGTTAAGTCCGCGCACGTAGATCTCAGGCATGGGTCTGTCCCGTCATTCTGACTGCGAACAGCCGGCCCGCGACGACGATGGCGACGATCGTCACGATGACCTGCACCATGGCCATCGCTGCTGCCGGCCCGCTGGTTCCGATCTGCAGGCTCTGCAGCATCGTCACGCCCATCACCTCGTGGCCCGGCGTTACGAGGAACAGGGCGGGGTCGTAATCGTTGAGCACCGAGATAAAGAGCAAGATGAACGACACGAACAGCGCCGACCTGAGGATCGGGAGCACGATGCGACGCATCGTGCTCCACCAACTCGCGCCAGCGGAGCGGGCCGCGGCGTCGAGCGACGTGCTGACGGTGGCGAACGCGGCGGACATCACGAGATACGCCAACGGCAGGGACCTGACGCTCAAGGCGAGCATAAGACCCCAGTTGCTGCCGCGCAGGGTGCTTCCCGGTGGATTCACCAGGAGGAAGGTCCAGAAGAACCCGATCCCGATAATGATCCCAGGGATGGCGCGGGGAAACAGCATGGTGAAGGGCAGCGAGGTGCGCAACGCGAACGTCGACCGCTGCGCGACAGCGGTGGCAAGGCCGACGACCGCCGTGGTGACGAACGCTCCAATGCCGGCTATCTCGACGGTGTTCGCGATCGACGTTGAGTACTGGCCCTGCCCGATCGCCGACCAGTTATCCCCCGTGAGCAGGTCCCACGGCGCGACCAGGGGGGTGAGCACGCTCACGACGGACGAGAGAGCGAGCGCGACGAGCGGTGCGAACGTCGTGGTCAGAAGATAGAGGCCCATCACGCCGCCAAGCAAAATCCTCCATCCCCGCCCAAGCTGCAACCCACTCGTCGCGGCCGCCCGACCACCAATGGAGACGAAGCGGGTTTGGTCGCCAAGCAACGTCCTGCGCAACAGCAGGAGTCCACAGGCGACGACCAGAAGGACGGCGGCGCCGGCGCTGACGATCGGGGGGTCCGGGGTGATCGCGTTCGACCAGGTGTTGTATAGGTAGCTGGCGATGAAGTCGTGTCCTTGCGGCGAGCCGAAGACAAGCGGGAGGCCCAATGCCTCGGTCGAAAGGGTGAACACCAGGAGCCCAGAGTTCAGCAACGCCGGGCGCAGCATGGGCATCGTAACGCGAGCAAGGACGCGCAGCGGTGGTGCGCCGACGCCGCGGGCGGCGTTCTCCAGCGACGAGTCGATGCCGGAAAGAGCTGCCTGGCAGATGAGAAAGACCACCGGGACCGCGGTCGCCGTGCCAAGCGCCGCCATTCCGGGGACGGTCGCCAGGTCGAAGGGGATGTGCAGCGTCTGAGTGAGAAAGTTATGCGCGTAGCCGCCCTCGCCGTACAAGGCGTTCCAGCCGAGGATGACGCCAAGGCCCGGCAGCAGGATCGGGACGACAAACAGTCGCGCGTAGACGCGCCGACCGAATACGTCGGTCCTGCTGCACAACACGGCGAAGCCAGAGCCCAGCAAAACAGCGGATATCGTCGTTATGCACGCGAACTCGAGCGTGTTCAGCGCGGCGGTACGGAACGCGGCGTCCGACAACAACTGTCCGTAGGCCGCGAGCGTGAAGGACCGGCCCGACGCATAGATCGGCTTATCCTGCACCGAGGCGTAGATCAGCGGGACGACCGGCACAAGGACGCAGATCGTGACCAGCGCCCAGACAGCTCCCTGGAGCCCACTTTCAGGGACCCAGCGGCGCCCCCGCGGGGGCGCCGCTGGCGCGACGCTCACTCTGCTCACGACAGCACCGTCGAGGCACGCGAACGGGCCGCCAAACTCATTGATGGAACGCCCGGCGGAAGTGAGCGGTGAACGACGCCTGCTGCGAGGCCACCTCTTTGCTGAAGGGCGTCAGATACGTGTGTCGCGCGCCGCCGACTGCCGCATAAAGGACCTTCAGCGTGTTGGGACAGCCGTTTTTCGGCGTGAACGTGGTGCTCGCGGCTTCAAAGCCGGCGTCACACAGCACTTGCTGCCCCTGGTTGCTATACACGAAGTTGAGGAACAGCTTGGCCGAGTTGGGGCTCGTGGCTCCGGTCGTGATCCCGATCCCGCGAGGGATTAACGGGGTGAAGTCGGTCGTGTACTCCCAGCCGAGCAGCTTGTGCGTCGCCGGATTGTTGTCGATCGGCCCTCGGGCCAGCCCTGATTCGAACACCGCGACGGTGAAGGCTCCTTGAGCGACATCCTGTCCGAGCACGTCGCCGTCGCCGGGCGTCTTAGCGGTCTGGCCAAGCTTCTCCAATGCCGCCCATCCTTTCTGATGCACGAAGCCCCAGAAGGCGGTGTAGCCGAAGTTGTTGTTGATGGTGTACGTCGCGATCTTGTACTTGCCGTCGATCCCGTCCTGCGCGATCCGCGCGATCGTTGTGGGCGGCGTCTGGCCCTTTAGCAGCAGCTTGTTGTAGACCGTAATCGCCGGGTCTGCCGAGAACACATACAGACCATGTCCCTGGGAGACGAACGTGGGGTAGTTGGAGATTCCGGCCGGTGTGAACGGTTGCAGGTCGCCTTGGGCGACCGCGCCCACCCACAGGTTGGATGCGCTGGCGATGAGGATGTCCGCGGTGCGGACGCCGGTGGAGTGCTCGGCGGCGTACTTAGAGAAAACCACGGGGTCTTCGTCGTCGGTGACCGTAACGTGGATCCACGGGTACGTCTTCTCGAACGCCTTGACGACCTGTTCGGACTGGGTCTGCAACGCGTTGCTGTAGATCATCAGTCCCTTCTCCGTCTTAGAGCCCGCGATCAGCGCAGCCTGATTGGCCGGAGGGGACGATGCCGCCGCGGCCATGGTCGGTGAACCGGTCGAACCAAAACTATTCCCCGCCGTGAGCACCGCGGCCGCCATGACGCCAGTGATGAACAAGCCGTAAAGCCTCCGTGCGAATCGCTTTTTCACCATGCCCCCTCCTTCTTTTTGCTATTGCAAATATAATATAGACTTTGCTCTGACGCCTGTCAAGTAGGCGCCTTATCTCTCGCCGCGCGCATAATCACGGCTTGGTCACAGTGCTGAGTAGGCCTCACCCGTTGAGTAGGCCTCACCCGTATAGTCTTTGCGTTGGCCGTCATAAAGGGAGCATGAAACGGTCGCTGCCGCCTTGAGCGACGATCTGAGGCTGCCGTACAGATCACCACAGGTCTCAGGTCTGATGTTGGCGAAGCAGGGCCAGTTGGTAGACCAGGAAGGGGCTTAGAGCGAAGCGACGAGGGGAATCAACCCTTTGGTGGGAACAGCGCTCCCACGATCGAAGACGCCCTTGAACTGAGGCCGTAACGTTCTTGACGCGGATGCACTGGACGCCGTGCGGGGCGCGCGTTCCGCACGAGGCGCCGTCGCGCCAGCTTCGCCGACGACTCGGGCGTCGCTCGGACCGGCAATCTGTTATCGGTCGGCGTTGACTGGTTGCCCGTGGCGCTGTGGTCTAGCTAGTCGACGTCAGATCCGCCGATTGATCGAGACCGGGGTAGGGCGTGAGGGGCGATGGGACGTTGCTCTTCTACAAAAGACAGGTAGCGATCGTTGACCCACAGGGTGTGCTCGCGTACCAACGCCTCGGCGCGACGTCCATCTCGGGCGCACAGGGCGTCGACGATCTCCTGGTGTTCCTCGACTGCTTGGCGGATGCTTTCGTCCGCGCCCACCGCCTGCTGCGCCCGTTCCCGCAACGGCCGTCCGAAGGCTCCCGCTGTCGCGATCATATCGATTAGACTGGGACTGTGGGATGCCTCGACGATCAGTTGATGGAAGTCGTGCCGGAGAGACTGAGCGGAGTCGACGAGTCGGGGCGTGGCCTCGTCGGGATCCGGCGGCTGGAGAGATGCTTCGTGGACCCGGACGATCTCGGCGAGCTCTTCCTCGGTCGCCGATTCAGCCGCCAATCTCGCCGCGACGCCGCGCAGGGCAGCCTGGATCAACGACATCTCTTGCAGCTTGCGCAGGCTGAGGGCGGCCACCCTCAACCTGCGCCCGTCGACGCGCACGAGAAGGCGCTCGTGGAGCAGGCGGGAGATGGCCTCCCGGACCGGAGTTGGGCTTACGCCCAGCCGCGTGGCCAACCCACGTTCGGTGAGGCTCTCGGAAGGAGCAAGTTCGCCCGATGTCACCCAGCCCCGAAGGACGCTGTACGCCTGGTCCGCAAGCGACGGACCGGTCGTCAGCGGCTGTTGAGCATCCATGGTCACGACACGTCTTTCGTCTGAAGGGTGAGCGGCCTCACTCAGCGTCTCTGCCTTACCGCTACGCGGCAACGACGCTTTGTCCTACAGCCTACAGCATATCGCAATTGATGAAGCATAGGTATGGCCGGCACACAGGGTCGGCGTATCAGGCGCAACGAGTCAGGCGTCGCGTCACAACGCTTTGTCCTCCACCAACGCTGCCTTCGCCGTCATCCGATCCACGGGACGCGACAGCGCGGAGGGCCACCAGTTCCACCGCCCGACAAGCACCACGGTGGAGGGGATCAGCAGCGTGCGGATCAGAAAGGCATCCATCAGGACGCCCGCGGCGATGCCGAGGCCGAGCTGCTGGATCTGGCCTCCGCCGGTCGCGGCGAGCACCCCGAAAGATCCGGCGAGGATCAGTCCTGCCGAGGTTACGGTCCCGCCCGTGGCGTTGATGGAGCGCGTCACCGCCGCCACCAGGCTGCCTGCCCTCGCCTCTTCGCGGATGCGCGTCATTACCAGCACGTTGTAGTCCGAGCCCAGGGCCATCAGGAAGACGAACATGACGAACGGCAACACGAAGTTGACGCCTGCCTGCCCCTGGAGCCCCATGAACACGATCACAGCCAGACCCAGCGCCGCCAGGTAGGAGAGACCCACGCTGACGATGAGATAGAGGGGCGCGATCAAGCTGCGCAACACGACCGCCAGCAAGAGAGCGATAACGAGCAGCACTACCGGCACGATGTGCAGGATGTCGTTGTTCGAGGTGGCGGAGATGTCGTAGAAGCTGGCCGCCTGCCCCGCCACACCGTTCGCGGCGGCGCCCGAGGCGGTCGCGGCCTGATTGACGGCTTGGCGGACGGCGGGGATCGCCTGCAGCGCCGCGGCGCCCGCAGGATCGCCCGCGCTGAGCGCGGCGTAGAACTGCACCGTGCGCCCATCGGCGCTGATGAACTGCGCCGTGGCGCGATACGCGTTATAGAGGCGCGCGGAGACCGGGACGCCGGGGGGCCGCACAGGGGGCAGGTTGACCGCTGGCCCCAGCGCGGCATGAAGTTGCGCGAGCTGCACCGGTGTGAGCGGCGTCCCATTCGGGTTGAGCGGCCCGCTGATCGCCTGGAAGACGCGGTCGGCGCGCAGCACGCTGTCCGCCTGCGCTAGCACGGCAGGCCGCTGCCAGACCACTTCAGGGTAGCGTAGCAGCAGACTGGTGGGATTAGTCTGAGCCACTGGGAAGTGGGCGGTCAGAACCGCCGTACCCAGGGCCGATTGGCTCGTAGTGCTGGTCGTCCCGTTGGAACCGAAGCCGCCCGAGGCATAGTGCGTCACGGCCAGGGCCAGGCCGCCGAACAGCGCTAGGCCGAGCGCCAGAGTCGCCAATGGCTGGCGCAGCGCGCGGTCGGCGATCTGGCCCCACGCACCGATGCGCGGCTCCGTGGCGCGGACCGTGAGCGGCCAAAAGGCGCTCCGCCCGCAGATCGCCATTAGGGCGGGCGTGAGCGTCAGCCCGGCCAGCAGCATGAGGGCGATCCCGATAGCCAGTGAGGGCCCCATCCCTTGGTAGATGCCCAGCGAGGCCAGCAGGAGGCAGAGCAGCGCGCCGATCACGATGCCGGCCGAGAAGGTGATGGTTTCGCCGACCCGCGCGAGGCTCGTGACCAGCGCGGCGTGCGGCTCCAGGCCCCGCTCCATCTCCTCGCGTATCCTGAAGATCAGGAAGATTCCGTAGTCAGTGCCGGCGCCGAGCACCAGGATGATGAGGATGAACTGCGCGGTGGAGGAGATTTGCACGCCGATCACGTTGTGCGCCACGGCGATGACCGGACTAGACAGGAGGACCACCAGGACGGCGGGCAGCAGCGTCACGAGCGGCGCCAGCAGGGAGCGGTAGATCACAAGCAGCATCGCCAGGATGAAGGCCACGCTCAGGAGCTGGGTGAGCAGCAGGTTGCTGTTGGTCGCGCTCTGGTTGTCCACGCTGGTCGCCGTCTGGCCGGTGAGATAGAACGAGAGGGCGGCCGGGGCTCCCACCGTGCCGAACGTGGCCCGAATCGCGGCGACGACCGGCTGGGCCGCCGCGACGCTGGCCGTCCGCGCGTCGAGCGCCACCGTGGCCTTGCGTACCAACCCGTCCGCGGAGACACCCAGGTCGCGCACCCGCACGACATGGGGCACACGGCGCACCGCGGCCTCCACCCGATCGATCGCCGCCTGCTCCGCTGCCGTCAGCGGCCGGCCGGCGGCAACCACGAGCGTCGCCGTGGGCAGCGACCCTTGCTGAAAGGGGCCGGCGAGTTGGACCGCCAGCACACTCGCCGCGTTCGCCGGCAAGAACGAGCTGTTATTGTTATTGGTGACGCTGGTCAGGCTGGGCAGCAGCCGGATCGAGAGGACCGTGGCGACGAACCAGGCCACGACGATCGGATAGCGAAACCGGACGGTCACGCGCCCCAGGGCGGCGAAGGGCCCGTGTGGAGGTGGATCGGCCATCATGTCGCCGGTGTGCCAGGGATGCGTGCGTGTCTCTTGGTCGTTCATCGGGGTGTCTCCTTCGCGGTGTCGTCTAACAGGTCGCCGGTCGTCGTCCGCATTAGATGGAGGGTTGTCAGGAGGGAGGCGTCAGGCGCCGCTGATGGCGGTCATGGCGTAACCCTTCTTTTCCTTTTTCACTGTAAGAAGGTTCATAGGGGGAGCACATCCGACCTTTGCAGCGTCGTTCGGGTGGTTCGCCTCATCCCTTTGACATCGTCCGAACGGATGATGCGGTCGCCGCCGACGTGCCGTACCATAAGTTATGGAGTGGATGACCAACAGTCATCCATGGATGGAGCAAATGGTATGAGAGAGAACGTAATCGCCAGGCTCCATGGGGCGCGCGCGGCGCGCTGGCTCGTGTTGCTCTGGCTGGCCCTCGTCTACGTCTGGGCGCGCTACGGGGAGGGTCCGACTATCCACGACATCCCCCTGCTGGGTTCCCTCCCCGTTGGCGGCATTGTTCCGGCAGATCGGCTCTTCACGGGGTTAATGCTCTTGCACGCCGCGCTCTATGGCGTCAGTCTGGCGACCACGCTCCGCGGGCGCGGGCGGATCGTCTATGTCGGCGCCCAGGGGCTCCTGGTCGTGATCGTGGCCCTCACCTTGTCCAATCGGAGCCTCGTGATGGCGTTGTTCTTAGCGCTCACGGTCGACGCCATCATCCTGTTGCAGCGACCGCGCCCCGTGGTGGTCGCCGTGAGCGTCTATCTGGCGCTCTTTCTGCTGGCCTGTGCATTGCAACTCATCCATGCCGTTTCGACAAACGGGCGAGAAACCACCGCCGTTGGCGACGTCGTCCTCTTTGTGGTCGGCGTCGCGAGCTTCGTCGTTCTCTACAGCCAACGAGCGTATGCATATGAGCGGAGCCAGGTCCTTGTGAACGACCTGGAGAGCGCGCACGCGCAGCTGGCCGCTTCAGCGGCGCGCATCGAAGAACTGACGCTGCTGGCTGAACGGCAGCGTATCGCGCGCGAATTGCACGACACGGTGACACAAGGTATAGCGGGGTTGATCATGCAACTGGAGGCGACGGACGCGCGCCTCGCCGCGCACGACCCGGCGCGCGCACGCGAGATTGTCCAGCAGGCAATGGTCCGCGCCCGCTCCGCGTTCACCGCCGCACGCCACGCCATCGAGGGGTTGCGCGACGGGGAGGGGAGGCCTGCCAGCCTGATCGACGCCGTCCAAGACGAGATCGCCCACTTCGGGGCCGAGACCAGGATCGCGTGCGAGAGCGACCTGGAGGGCTTGGCGCACCTGCCCCCCGCACTGCACGATCCCATCCTGCGCGTGATCGGCGAGGGATTGGTCAATATAGCTCGCCATGCCCGCGCCCGACAGGCATGGGTGTGCGTCGCGCGTCGCGCGGAGACGGTGGAGGTCGAGGTGCGCGACGATGGCGTGGGCTTCAATCCCGTCGCCATGGCCGCGCGGGGACACTACGGGCTCCTGGGGGTGCGTGAGCGCGCGCGTCTGGCCGGGGGGAGCTTGGAGGTAATCAGTGGGGCGGACCAGGGCTCCGTGCTGCGACTGTCGCTGCCGTACGTGCCCGCCCCTAAGCTGGAGAGGTCTTGCGCGGACAAAAGTGTAGGCGGAGCGTACGCATGATTCGCGTCGTCATCGCCGACGATCATCTGGTCGTGCGCGAAGGGTTACGGTTGATCCTAGAAGAGCACGACGAGTTCGCGCTCGTTGGCGACGCCGCCGACGGCGCGGCGGCTGTGGCGTTGGTGGCCGACCTACAGCCCGATGTCGTTCTTGTCGATCTACGCATGCCTGGAATAGGGGGGCTAGAAGCTGTCTCCCGCATCCACGGCGCCTGGCCCCAGGTGGCCCTGGTGATCCTGACGACCTACAACGACGACGATTTGATGCTGCAGGCGCTACAGGCCGGCGCCCGCGGCTACCTAATCAAGGACACGACGCGCGAGACCCTGTTCCAGGCCATCCGCGCCGCCGCGCGGGGCGAGACGCTGCTGCAGCCGGAGACGATGGCGCGCCTCTTAGCGCGGACCACTGCCGCCCCCTCTCCCGCCTCAGGACACGGCCCGCTGGACCTGACGGAGCGCGAACTAGAGGTGCTGGAGGGAGTCGTGCGCGGCGAGCGGAACAAGGAGATCGCCGTGCGACTTGGCTTGAGCGAGCCGACCGTGAAGACGCACCTGACCAGTATTTTCGGCAAGTTGGCCGTCGAGTCGCGCGCGGCGGCCGCGGTCGCCGCGATTGAACGCGGCCTCGTATCCAGTCATTGAGCAGACAGCACTGCACGACCGTGCTTAGCTAAGGTCGTCGCTGCCGCATCTACCCCTGCCCATCGACAAGACGTAGCGGCGACGGTAGACGGTTCTCCCACCTGTTCAACGCCAGACTCCCTTGCCAGACCGACGCTGCCCCGTGCGTGCGCCTGCCCATCGCCGCCTGCCTCGCAACGGTCAAAGGGGGCGTCAGAGAGTTGCCGTGGGTGCGGGTCATCCTCAAGATTCATCCCTGAGGATGAGCCGTTTCATCCCCGCGACCGATGACGCGCGCCCCGGACGAGCATAGGCTGAAGCTATTGAGTACGGAACCCGTACCGATATGAACGCACTTCAGGAGGAAACCTATGAGCGTAACCCCTACCCGGCAGGCCGGTGCCGACGTTCTCGCGTCGGCGGAGGCCGCGGTCGCGCGGACCGCCGCGCCCGATCCAGCGGCCACCCCCACGCCCGCACCAGCGATTCGTACGCGGAACATGACCAAAACCTATGGCACGCGCAACGCGGTGGATGGCGTGAGTATGGAGATCCCCAGCGGCGTGGTCGCCGGCTTCGTCGGCCCCAACGGCGCTGGCAAGACCACGACCATCCGTATGCTGCTCGCGCTGATCCACCCTACCACGGGCAGTGTAGAGGTGCTGGGCGCATCCTCCGACCGACCGGCGGACTATCTGCCCCATGTCGGCGCGCTGATCGAGGGGCCGGCATTCTATCCCGGTCTCTCCGCCCGGCGCAATCTGGAGATCTTGGCCACGCTCGGCGGCTTTGCCGCCGCGCGGGTCGCCCCGCTGCTAGCGCAAGTCGGCCTGGGGGGGCGGGAAGGCGACCTCGTCAAGACCTACTCGCTGGGTATGAAGCAGCGCCTCGGCATCGCCGCCGCGTTGCTGCCCCAGCCCGCCCTGCTCATCCTCGACGAGCCCACCAATGGGCTGGACCCGGCCGGCATCCTGGAGATTCGCCACCTCATCGGTCAACTCAGGGAGCAGGGCATGACTATCTTGATCAGCAGCCACTTGCTCGCGGAGGTGGAGCAGATCGCGGACTGGATCGTCTTGCTGAACAAGGGCCGTGTGGTCTACCAGGGCAGGCTGGACGCCCTGCTCGCGCGGCAGCAGAGCGTGCTCGTCGTCGCGGCGTCCGAGACGCACGATTTGGCGGTCGTCGCCGCCGTGGCGCGCAGGCGCCATTACGACAGCGAGATGGCCGATGGGCGCCTGCGGGTGTTGGCGCCGGCGGACTTCGCCCGCGACCTCAATCAAGAGGCTATGGAGGCCGGCGTCGTCCTCACGCAGATCTACAGCGAACGGACAAGCCTGGAGGAAACTTTCTTCTTTTTGACCGAAGGAACAGCCGGAATAGAAGGAGGCGCGGCATGATGCGCGTATTTAAGAGCGAGTGGTTGAAGATACGTCGTCCCGCCATGATCCTAGGCGGGGCAGGGACCATGATCGGGTTCGCCGTGCTAGCCATCGTGCTCACCTTGAATCGGTTGAGCAGCACGGGGGGCGGTCTCGAGGGAGCATTGGGCGCGGCGCGCGTGGCGGCCAGCGACGGCTTCGCGGCGCTCATGGGTGCGACCACCACGTTCATCGGCATCGTCGCCTTGGCTATCTGCGCCGTCTCCGTGGGCATGGAGTACGCCAACGGAACGCTGCGCAATCTGTTGGTGCGCCAGCCGCGGCGCCTGTTCTTGCTGGTCGGCAAGCTCTTGGCTCTCGGGAGCTTCATCGCCTTGGCCGTCGTGCTCGCCTACGGCGCCGCGCTGGCGACCGCCCTCGTTCTAACGCCTAGTCATGGGATCAGCACGACGGCCTGGTTCTCCACCGCGGGCGTGCAATCCCTGTTCGCCACGGCCGGCAACCTGCTGCTCGCCACCCTGGCCTGGGGCGCGATCGGGGCCGGGCTGGCGCTCGTGTTACGCTCGACCGCAATGGCCATCGCGGGGGGCCTGGCCTACATCTTGGTCGTCGAGACGCTCCTCACCGCGACCTGGTCCGGCGGCGCGCAGTGGTTGCCGGGGCAACTGATCAAGGTTATCGCGGGGGGTGGCGCGCCCTCCGTGTCCTACGCCTCGGCGCTCGGACTTGTAGGGCTCTACCTGCTCGTGGCCGGGGTCGTCGTCTCCACGCTCTTCGTCCGCCGCGACGTAGCCGCGTAGCGCGGTCACGCCGTCACCCCCAGGGGTTGTCTCTGAGGCAGGACGGGGCAGAGCTTTTTCACCGGACACCCACATCCTCTCTCATTCGTCTCTTTTGCATAGTGCATAGCGACCAATCATAAACCGTTAAGAAAGGACGGATATCGACATGACGCTTATCACAAACTGGATCCTGCGACACCGCCTCTTCGTCGTCGCGTGCTGGATCATCATCGCCGGCGTGAGCTTGGCCTCTACCAGCTCGGCCACCGCCGCCCTCTCCTCGACGACCACCCTACCCGCGGGCTACGCGGGCATCGACACCAATAACGCCATCCTCCACACTTACGGCCTGAACGGCGCCGCGCCCCCTCTCGTCCCCGTGGTCGCCTTGCCCCGTGGGACGACCGTCTCCACGCCCGGCGTCACGCGTCAACTCACCGCCGTCTTCGGGGCGGTCGCCGCGGCGCTGCCTGGAGCGCGCCTTCTCTCTTATGCCTCGACCGGCGACCATGCCTTCGTCTCGTCCGATGGGCGGACCACTTTCGCCTTGATCTATCCCTCCGCCCAACAGAGCGCAAACGCGCCGCCCTTGCAGACCATCATGGAGGGGGCTCTGGCCGTGCATCCCCTCCCCGGAGCGCACGTCTACGTCACCGGTCGGGATGTGCTGGCAGCCTCGCCCGGCGCCAGCAACGGGCCGAGCGTGCTGACCGAGACCTTGATCGGGGGCGTAGGCGCGTTGCTCATCTTGATTTTCGTATTCGGCTCGTTCCTCGCGCTCGTCCCCCTGCTCATAGCCCTCGTCTCTATCCCGACCACGTTGCTGCTCGTCTGGGGGCTGACCACCGTCACCTCCGTGTCCTTCATCGTCGAGTTCTTGATTGCGCTGATTGGCCTGGGCGTCTCTATCGACTACTCTCTGCTCATCGTCACGCGCTGGCGTGAGGAGCGCGCGCACGGTTATGCCAATGACGAAGCGGTGAAACGCGCCATGGCCACGGCCGGACGTTCCGTCATCTTTAGCGGCACGACCGTCGGCATCAGCTTGCTCGCGCTCGTCGTGCTGCCCGTCCCCTTCCTGCGCAGCGTCGGTTACGGCGGCCTGCTTATCCCGCTGGTCTCGGTCGTGGTGGCCTGCACCCTGCTCCCGGTGCTGCTCTCCGCAGTGGGGCCGCGTCTCGATTGGCCGCGCCACGGGCACAGCGAGAAGCCCAGCCGCCCGTGGACGGCGTGGGCGCGCGGCGTGGTGAAGCGCCGCGGGATCGCCGCGGGCGTGGCCCTGCTCTTCCTGGGCGCGCTGCTGCTGCCGCTGAACTCCCTGATGCTGGGCGACCCCTCCGTAAACGCCCTGGCCTCGTCGGGGCCGGCCTACCAAGGCGTACGCGTGCTAGAGACCGCGGGCATCGGCTCCGGCGTGCTCGACCCTATCATGGTCCTCTCCACCCCGCGCGACGCCTCCGCGCTGGCCCTGCATCTCACTCAGGTCGGGGGGGTGCGCGGCGCCGTGACTCTGGCTACGCCAGCGTGGCAGCAGGCCGGGACCGCACTGATCACGGTGTTGCCGACGAGCGACAGCACGGCGGCGGCGGGGCAGGCCACGCTTGCCGCCGTCCAGGGGATGGCGCACGCTGGCCCAACCCCGGCACGCGTGGGCGGACTGGCCGCTGGCAACGCCGATTTCGTGGCGGCCATCTACGGCTCCTTCCCCTTGATGGTCGGGCTCATCGCGCTGGTGACCTTTATCTTGCTCGTGCGCGCCTTCCGTTCGCTGCTCTTGCCGGTCAAAGCGATCCTGCTCAACGTGCTCTCGGTCGGCGCGGCCTGGGGCGCGATGACGCTGGTGTGGCAGAACGGGTACGGCTCGGCGCAACTCTGGGGCATCGCTGCCACCGGCTCCCTCACCGCCTGGATACCCTTGCTGGTCTTCGCCTTTCTGTTTGGGCTATCCATGGACTACGAGGTGTTCATCCTCTCGCGCATGCGCGAGGAGTATGACCGCACTGGCACGACCGACGGGGCCGTGATCGCCGGCATCGGCTTCACCGGTCGGCTGGTCACCAGCGCCGCACTGATCCTCACGCTGGCCTTCGTGTCTCTGGCCTCGTCGCCCGGTACGGAGATCAAGGTGATGGCCACGGGGCTGGCCGCGGGCATCCTGCTCGACGCCACGGTGGTGCGCATGCTGCTCGTCCCCGCCCTGGTCTCGCTGTTCGGACGCTGGAACTGGTGGCTGCCGACCGGTATGGCACGCCTGCTGCGCGTGGAGCCATCGCCCTTGCCTACGAGCCCCACACGCACCCAGGACGGCCGCCTGGTGGGCGCGGCCCGGTAATCAACCGGCGAGCGGGGCTGGCGGTCACGACCCGTGTGCAGCCCCGCTCGCCGGTCCCCTAAGAAGGGCGCCTCAGAGCACGTGTGGATGAGAGTGTCTGATAAGTATGTGCAGCCGTCTCGGGAGTGGATCTGTCGCGGCCCTGCCCCACCCCCCGCGCTGCGTCAGGCGCTCCCCTGTGCGTGGACCTGGTCGCCACTGGAGTCTCTGAGCGCCATCAGGGCTCAGACCGGCCATAAGAGTCTGCCCATGGTCCGTAAGTACATCCACGGCAGCTCCCTCTTCCGTGAGAACGCCCCCGCCGATGTCGGGTTATAGCGCAAGGGGACTGCCTTTACGGGAATCACATAGCCCCTTGCGCGCCCTCACCCGTCGCACCCCTGTAACGCCGTAGACAGTCAGAGGTCGCCGCGAGGATCGAGAAACAGCGTCGCCCATGACGGGCGGAAGACTGAGTCACCGTCGGGATCCCGACCCGTCGAACCGGCGGCCGCTCTTTCCGTCGGATAAAGGTCGAACCACGCGTTCTACCAAGCTCAGTGGGTTCGCTTACCCCAGGCCGAGGGCAATGCGTACATCCTCTTCGATCGTCCTCAATTGCGCGTCGGTCAGACGCCCCAGGAGGATCTCGAGCTTGCTCCGATCGAGGGCGGTCGCCTGAAGGAGAAACATCATGTTCTTGGGGATCGATCTGTCGCAGCTACTAGCTGCCTATGGTGTCTGGGCCGTCGTATTCTTCGTGGCCATGGAGAGCATGGGCCTGCCCGTACCAGGTGAAACCATGCTTTTGGTCGCCGCCGTCTACGCTGGTGTGACGCACCAGCTCTCCATCGTGGTGGTCATCACCGCCGCTGCTGCCGCCGCCATCATGGGCGATAACCTGGGCTACCTGCTCGGGCGTGTGGGCGGCGAACACCTCCTGCGGCGCGTGGGTCCCGTTCTTCGTCTGACGGAGAGGCGGCTCACCATCGCCCGGTATCTGTTCGGGCGACACGGCGGCAAGGTCGTCTTCTTTGGCCGCTTCGTGGCTATCCTGCGCACCTTCGCGGCGTTCCTGGCCGGCACGACCCGCATGCCTTGGCGGCGCTTCGCGCTGGCCAACGCCGCGGGCGGGGTCGTCTGGGCCACACTAATGGGCCTGCTGGGGTATGGGCTCGGCGCGAGTGCGACAGGGCCACTCGGGTACATCGCCTTCGCGTTGGCCGTGGCAACCCTCGGCGGCGGCATGATCGTGCTGCGGCGCAACGAGGAGCGCTGGGCGCGCGAGGCGACACGGGCCGTGGCCACGGCGCCTAGCGCCGGCCCGGAAAGCCGGGGGACTGAGTCGGCGGCGCCCTTAGTGCGCCCGGGAAGAAGAATAAATGAGGCGCGGAGACGACGCGGCCTCGCCCCGTGGCGGTCGAGCACACGCTTGTTACACTAGGGCGAAGGACGTGGGGGCACGGGGACGGTGGGGAGAACTCTGATGATGGCGATGCTGCTGAGTGGGCGTAGGGTCTGGCGCGGACTCCCGCCTCTCGTGGCCGACCTCCTGCTGACCGCGGCGCTAACGGCCATCTCTCTGGGCGTGTTTCTCGAGCGAAGCGAGCAACCGCATGGACTGGTCGCCTGGCCATCGGTCGTGCTCACGCTGGTGGGGACGCTGCCCCTAGCAGCGCGCCGCCGCCGCCCGGTGGCCGTGTTCGCCGCGGCGGCGGTCGCCGAGGCGCTCTTCCTCGTGGTTGGCCCGCTCTCCAGCCCCGGCCCCGGCCTTAGTGTGGCCGTCGCCCTCTACACGCTCGCCAGCCGCACCGAGCGCCGCGTCTCCTCCCGCTTAGCGATCCTGAGCGCGCTCGTCTACGCGCTCGTGTTGCTCGTGAGCCTCGTCAGCGGGCGCAAGGACAGCGCCATCAGCTTCTTCAGCGCGACCGCGCTGGTCGCGGGCAGTTGGAGCGCGGGCGAGAACGTGCGCACCCGGCGCGCTTATCTCGCGCAGCTTGAAGAGCGGGCGCGCCGCCTGGAGGCCGCGCGGGAAGAGGACGCGCGGCGCGCGGCGCAGGACGAGCGCGCCCGCATCGCGCGGGAGTTGCACGACGTGGTCGCGCACCACGTCAGCGCCATCGCCGTTCAGGCCGGCGTGGCCGCCTCCATCGCCGAACGCCAGCCGGAGCGCGCCCGCGAAGCCCTGACCTTTATCCAGGAGGCCAGCAGGCAGGCGCTCGTAGAGATGCGCACCCTGCTCACGGTGTTGCGCACCGGCGAGGAGACCGGCGCGGAGCGCGTGCCGCAGCCGAGCCTGACGCAGGTCGCGTATTTGGTAGGCCAGAGCCGGGCCGCGGGCCTGTCGGTCCTGCTGGAGGTGGAGGGCGCCGCGCGGACGCTGCCCGAAGCGCTCGACCTCTCGGCCTACCGTATCGTGCAGGAGGCGCTGACCAACAGCCTCAAGCACGCCGGCGGGTCCCAGGTCCGCGTGAGGGTGCGCTATACGCCCGACGCGCTCGAACTTGAGATCAGCGACACCGGTCAGGGGGCGCACCCCTCCGTGAACGGAGATGGCGCGGGCCGGGGTCTGATCGGCATGCGCGAGCGCGTCGCGCTCTTTGGCGGTGCGCTGGATGCGGGGCCGTCGCCCGATCACGGGTTCCGCGTGCGGGCGCGCCTGCCCCTCGGGGAGGCCGCGCGATGAGGACCAAAGTGTTGATCGTCGACGACCAAGCGCTCGTGCGGGCTGGCTTCCGCATCCTCATGGAAGCCAATGCGCAGGTGGAGGTGGTGGGCGAGGCTAGCGATGGCCTGGAAGCGGTGACGCTGGCCCGGCAGGTCCACCCGGAGGTGGTGTTGATGGACATCCGCATGCCGGTCATGGATGGGGTCGAGGCGACGCGCATCCTGACCGCGCCCGGCCCGGCGCCAGCCCCACGCGTGATTATCCTGACCACGTTCGACCTCGACCAATACGTCTACGATGCGTTGCACGCGGGGGCCAGCGGTTTCCTGCTCAAGGACACGCTGCCGGCGGACCTGCTCCGGGCCATCGCGGTGGTGGCCGCGGGTGAGGCAATGCTGGACCCCTCGGTGACCCGGCGTTTGATCGAGCGGTTCGCCCACCTCCCCGCCTCGAAGGGCGCCGATCTCGCCACGGCGCGGGGCGCCGATCCCGCCGCGCTCAAGGATCTCTCGGTGCGGGAGGTCGAGGTGCTGCGACTGATCGCCCAGGGTCTCTCCAACGCGCAGATAGCCGCCGCGCTGTTCGTCAACGAAACGACGGTGAAGACGCATGTGGGGCGCCTACTGATGAAACTAAACCTGCATGACCGGGTGCAGGCCGTGGTCTTCTCCTATGAGTCGGGGTTCGTGACGCCCGGTCAGGGCTAACTTCCTTATCGCGCATCCCCAGGCGCCCTCTAAGAATGAAGCGGCCGCGGAGGTCCGACCTGCGACAATGAGCCAGGGCCAGGTCTAAACCGGCCACGCGACATGAGTCTTGTAGTTCGAATTAAGAGGATGAAGGATGACTGTAGGAACGGAAGCCGGGACTGTGCGAGCGCGCATCCTCGTCGCGGATGCGTTCGCGCCCGAGGGGCTGGAGATGCTGCAAGCCGGCGCGGACGTGGACGTCAAGCGGGGGCTGAGCGAAGAGGATCTTGCCGCCGCCCTCGTCGAGGGACGCTACGACGGGCTGGTCGTGCGTAGCGAATCGAAGGTCACGGCCACGGTGCTGGGGGCGTCGCCCCTGTTGCGCGTGGTGGCGCGCGCGGGGGTCGGCATCGACAACATCGACGTACCGGCCGCGACGCGACGCGGCGTGCTCGTCTTGAATATGCCGACCGGCAACATCGTGACCACGGGCGAGCATACCATGTCCCTGCTCTGCGCCGCGGTGCGCTCGATCCCGCAGGCCAACGCCGCGCTGCGGGCGGGACGCTGGGAGCGCGGCCCTTACCTGGGGATGGAGCTCTCCGGCAAGACGCTCGGCGTGGTCGGGCTGGGCCGCGTGGGCACGGAGATCACGCGCCGCGCCCAGGGCTTCGGGATGCGCGTGCTCGCCTACGACCCCTACATCGCCCCGGAGGTCGCCGAGCGCCTTCACGTGACCCTCTGCCCCTACCTCGACGATATGCTGCCGCGGGTCGATATCGTGACCGTGCATACCCCTCTTAACGACGAGACGCGCGGCATCATCGGCGCCCACGAATTAGCCCTCTTGCCGCGCGGCGCCCGCGTGGTCAACTGCGCCCGCGGCGGCATCGTGGACGAGGCGGCGCTGCTGGCCGCGCTGGACAGCGAACATATCCGCGCGGCGGCGCTCGACGTCTACGTGGGCGAACCGATCCGCGACCCCCATCACCCCCTTATCAGCCATCCGCGCGTGGTCTGCACGCCGCACCTTGGCTCGGCCACGCTGGAGGCCGAGGTGGCCGTGGCCATGGGCACGGCGCGCGAGACGCTGGCGGCGCTGGCCGGTCTACCCGCGGCCACGGCGGTGAACGTGCCCGTGGGGGGGCCAGGGGCCATCGAAGACATCGCGCCCTACACCGCGTTGGCCACGAGCCTCGGACGCCTGGCCGTGCAATGGGACCATGGCCCCCTCACGCAGCTCCGCGTGGGGGTGACGGGCGAACTGACCGCGCTGGACACGGCCCCGCTCGTGGCCGGAGCGATCGTCGGCATCCTGGCCGCCGTCACCGACGAGCGCGTCAACATAGTCAACGCGGGCCTCGTCGCCGCCGAGCGCGGGCTGAACGTCGAGGAAACGCGCTCCAGCGCTGTCCCGGACGGGGGCTACCGGGGGGCCTTGCACGTGCGCCTGCAACGCGACGAGGCGCATGTCGTGGAACTCTCCGGCGTCGTGGTCCACGGACAGCCGCACCTGCTCTCCATCAACGGCTATCGCCTCGACGTGCCGCTGAGCGACGGCGAGTGGCTCGTGACGCGCCATCACGACCGTCCGGGCATGATCGGCGCGATCGGCCAGTTGCTGGGCGTGGCCAACGTCAACATCGGCTTCATGCAGGTGGGCCGCGATGAGCCGCGCGGCGTGGCGCTCATGGTCGTCGGCGTGGACTCGCCCGTGCCGGACGAGGTTCTGGCCTCCGTCGAAGCGCTGACGCCCATCCAGAGCGTGCGCCGCGTTCACGTGGGCTCCAGGACGTAGCGCGACGCCTTCCCGCGGGCGGCGGCACATATCTTGCCCAATAGTGTGGGGCAGGGCACGACCGTAGACGCCACGACGTGACCGTATAAAAGATGGGCCGACGCCTAGTCGTTTGTCCACGTATAGTGAGGAGATACTATCGTTATGTCTAACGCAACTGACAACAAGTCGAAGGAAGCGAAGACCGTCGTGCAGCACCTCGGCGACATGCACGCGCTCGAGTCGCATATCTTCCAGGCGGTCGACAAGCAGGCCAAGCTTATCCAGGATTTCCCGGACGCAAACCAACTCTATACGAAGATCAAGACGACGCTGGAAGCGCACACGACCGCGTTGCAGGCGCGCATCGACGAGTTGGGCGGGACGGCTGGCCATCCGATCAAGGAAGGCGTGGCTGCATTGGCCGGCATCGCGGCGGGCCTGTACGATAAGACGCGCACGGAGCAGGCCGCGGACGCGCTGCGTGACGACTACACGGCCCTGAATCAGGCCGTCATCGCTTACGTGATGCTCCACGCCACCGCCTCGGCGTTCAACGATCAGGTGACGGCGATGCTGGTCAAGCGCAACCTAACCGACAATGCCAAGCTGGTCATGGAGATCAACAACTATATGCCCACCTTGGTGATCGAAGAGTTCAAGAAGGACGGCTTGTCCTACGATCCAGGCGCGGCCGAGGCCACGCTGCAGGTCGTGCGCGAGGTCTGGCATCAGCCGCCGCACACATCCTCTTAAACGAACCGTCGCCACACCTAAGAAGAAAAGACGGGGCGCGGGTGACAGTCGCGCGCCCCGTCTTTTTTACGTTTTGCGGGCGACATCTCTATCGCTCGTCGCGTCGCGATAAAAACGGCGTCGCGCTGTCGTGAGAACGAAAAGACGGTCCGCGTTACTCCAAGAACGAATCGTCTTCTTCGGCGTAGAAAGCGGCCGTGTCGTAGTACATACGGATCTGATGCACCCGTTCGCCGCGCAGGGTGAAGAAGAACGCGCAGGGCGTGACGACGGGGTCGTCGTCGATCGTGGCTGTGATGCGCCCTTCGAGCGCCACGACGTCGCCGCCGCGTATGAGCACGTCGACATGCAGGAATTGGTCCGGCGCCTCATCGGCCGAGAGCACGAAGAACTCCCGCACGCCCTCGTAGCCACTATAGGGTCTATCGTGCAGCGGATGGATCAGCGTCACGTCCGCCGCGCAGACGGAGATCAGGGCGTCCCAATCGCGGGCGTTGGCCGCGTCGACCAATCTCTGAACGGTCTCGACGTGCGCTTGCATCTCTTCTTCCATGGTGCATGTACCTCTCTCTCTATAAGATGTCGGCTCGACGGTGAACGATAGGCTTTTCGACGCTCACGACGCGCCGCTTAATTGTCGGCTGGGACCGACGTGGGCTTGGGCGCGGGATCGACGTCGACGACGAACGATGTTCGCAACGCGCGCCCCTTGAAGCGCGGCGCTACGAAAAGGCGATAGATGCTGGGGGCGTCGAAGACTCCGCTAAACGTGGCCGAGCCGGCGGCGAAGCGTCCATGGACGATCTGACCCTTTACGGCGTTCAAGTGCACGAGATGAAAGGTGTCTAACGAGACGGCCACCACATCGTGCGGCGCCCCTGGCTCAACCGTCCGCACCACGCGCCCATTGCGTAGAAACGAGAAGGTAAACTGCACGGGCCTGCCCGTCTTCACCGTCCCTGTCGGACCGGTAAACAAAATAGTCACCCCTTTGACCACATGGGTGCGGACGGTTTCGAGTCCACGCAACAACGGAGCCGGCGGATGGCAGCCCACGTAGTGGCGGCGTTCGCAATAGGTAAGCGCCACGGGGAAGCGTGCTGTCGTTTCTAAGCCGCCAGTGGGCTGAATGGTGGTAAATACGATGTAGTGGTTTGGGTTCCTAAAGGTGTACGGCGCCTTGTACGAGCCATCCGCAAGGCGACAGGCACGTTCCTGATCGAGAGATGTGAGGGCGCTGTCGGTGACCTCGACGTCGATGCAGCGCCGTTGCGACGGAACCATGCTCATGAGGGTGTGACCCGACAAGGCATTGTGAGGAGTAAACCGCAGGCCGTAGGGTTTGCCAACCGCGTCGATGTCGCCCGGACCCATCGTGACGCGCAGGCGCAGCGGCGGGATGGGACGCGGCGCCCATTGCACGGTCACGCTCAACGCGGCCAGGAAGGCGATCACGAGGACGATGGGGACGACGTAACGGTCGGAACGCAGTTTCATACAGGGCGTAGTGTACCCCAGGGCGCCCTTTCAAAGATAGAAGACGCGAGACATTAGGGGAGTCTCAACGACGAATCCTGCTTGTTATGGGGCTGAGGTGTAGTATAAGGCAACACTGCGGAACTGAAAATGTTTATCGAGAGGATGTTCGTTGACAATGATGACGACGGAACGATGCACGGCAGCTTCGTCGATGGGGGCGGCCGCCGCTATGAGGACAAACGATGAACTTTAACCCGCGCGTCATGCCGCGGTCGATCCGGCCCCAGCGTCCACGACGGTCCTTTCTTACGTTTGGACTGCCTATTATCGTAGCCGTCGTGATTCTGTTGTTGTTGACCGTTCCCGGCCTCGTCGGCCTACTCGTCAACTACTGGTGGTTCAACGAACTCGGCGCGAGTCAAGTCTTCACCACGCAGCTCTGGGCTGGGATCGGCCTTGGCCTCACGGGGGCGATCGTCGCGGCCTTGATCTTAAAGGGGTTGGCCTTTTTCGTCGTCCGCGTGGCGCGCGCGCAGGGCCGCGCGCAAGCCTACCAGGGCCTCGTTCGCCTCGGCGTCAACGCGGCGATCGCGCTCCTAGCCATCTTAAGCGGTCTGGGCCTCGCGGGGAACTGGCAGACGGCGTTGTTCGCCCTGCACCAGCAGTCTTTTGGGCGGCGCGACCCCGTTTTCGGCCACGACATCGCCTTTTACGTTTTTACCTTGCCGCTGCTCGACCATCTGCGCAACTGGCTTGCCGTGGTGCTGGTCCTCGGGCTCGTCGTCGGGCTGGCCTTGCTCTACGCTCTCGACATCGGCGGCCGCGTCGGTGCGATCCTGGAGCCCTACGTGCGCACGGGACAAGTCGTCGGCAATCTCGAGTTCGACATCCGCTGGTTGCAACCCTACCTAACCGTCGTCTCGTTCTGGCTCGCGCTCGTGGCCGTCCTCGTCGCCGCGTCGAACTGGCTCATTCGCTACGTCTCCGTGGTCTCACCCGGCAATGGGTTCCAGGGAGCCTCGTTCGTCGATCTCAACGCGGGCATCCCCGGCTGGACCATCCTAGCCGTGCTTGCCGCCATTGGAGCGATCGTTTTCCTGGTCAATGCTTTTGTCTGGCGACGCTGGAGCGTCATCGCCGCCGTGCCCACAGTCTGGATCGCGGCGTGGGCCGTGCTGGTCGTGGTCTATCCCCTCATCGTCCAGACGATCAAGGTCAACCCAGCGCCGTTAGCGGCGGAACAGCCGCAGATCGCGCGCAACATCGCGGCCACGCGGCAGGCGTTCGGGCTCGACCTCGTAGCCACGGCGCAGGCGCCGGCAGGGGCGATTTCAACCTCTCAGCTTGCCGCCGCGCGCAGCGGCGTCAACTCGTTGCGCGTGGAAGACCCCGATCAATTTATGGTCGCCGCGACGCAGCAACAGGCTATTCGCACGTTCTACAGCTTTCCAACCGTGGGCCTCGATCGCTATCGCATTGGAGGAACGACGCGACAAGTGCTGGTGGCTCCGCGAGAGTTGAACCAGGATCAGCTTCCCGACACGGCCAAGACGTGGCAGAACTTGAACTTTGCTTACACGCATGGCTACGGCGCCGTGGTCGCCCCGGTCAACACGACGACATCCGACGGCTTTCCTCAATACTTGATCCAGAACATCCCGCCGCAGCGCAACGCGAGCCTGGCGGCCTCAGCTGACCTGCCCGCGATTACGCGCCCCGAGATCTACTACGGGCTCGACACGAATACGTCGGTTTTCGTCGACTCGACGGCCAGCGAGTTCGACTACGGCACCGTCTTTCAAGATCACCCCTACGCCGGGTCGGCGGGCATCACCATCGGCGGCCTGCTCAAGCGCCTGGCCTGGGTCGTCTACTTTGCCTCGCCTATTCAGATTGGGACGACGAGCTACCTCACACCGACCTCGCGCGTCTTGCTCCACCGCAACATCACCGACAGGCTCACCACCCTCGCGCCGTTCTTCACCTACGACTCCGACCCGTACCTCGTGGTCGGCAAGGGCGGCCATCTGACCTGGATCGTGGACGGCTATACCACGACGACGAACTACCCCTACGCCGAGCCCTATGATGCCGGAGGCTCCGGCTCTCTGTCCAGCGCTTCGTACGTACGCAACGCGGTGAAGGCGACTATCGACGCCTACAACGGCGCCGTGCATCTCTATATCGCCTCCCCCGGCGACGCCATCGTCAACACCGTCGCGGCCTCGTTCCCCGGCCTGCTGCGACCGCTCTCGGCTATGCCGGCCGACCTGCGCGCGCACATCCGCTATCCCACGGACCTGTTCGCCGCGCAGAGCCAAGTCTATACACGCTATCACCAGACCGACGCCCTTACCTGGTACAACAACAACGACCAGTGGAGCGTCTCGCAGATCCCCGACGCTCAGGGCAATAATCAGTCGGTGGCGCCGTACTACTCGGTAACGAGATTGCCGGGGAGCAGCGCCGACGAGTTCGTCATCACACGGCTCTACAATCCTATTGGCAAGAACAACCTCGTCTCCATCCTGGTAGGACGTTCGGACGCTCCGCACTACGGCCAGCTCGTCTCCTACGTCCTGCCGCTCGGCGCCCTCTCTATCGGACCACAGCAGTTCCAGGCCAACGTGCAACAGAACCAGGCGTGGAGCCCTGACCTCTCCCTCTGGGACCAGCACGGCTCGACGGTGCATTTCGGCAATATCTCGGTCGTGCCCATCGGCGCCGGCCTGCTCTACCTCGAACCGCTCTTCTTACAGGCGGAAGCCTCGAAAATACCGCAGCTTGTCCGCGTGATCGTCTACGCCAACGGCAAGCTTGTCTGGGGCAATTCGATCGCCAACGCGCTTAACCAGATCTTCGGCAACGCCGCGCCGCCGCCCTCACCCGCTCAAGCCAGCGGCACGCCCGCGATCAGTTCGACGATCCCGATCACCGGCTCGACGATCCCCATCACTGGCTCGACGATCCCGATCGCCGGTCCCGCACGGCAGGTGCTTCAGGAGATTCAGAACGACTTCGTGGCGGAACAAAAAGCCTATGCCCGTGGGGATTATGCCGCGGCAGGACGCTATCAGGCGGCGGCGCAGCAGCTTTTACAACAGGCGTTGAGCCGAAAGTAGCGCTGGAATAATGGATGAGACGCCGCCGCTGCCCGGCATACGCATCGGTCATTGGCAGGATGAGACGGGGATCACGGGCTGCACCGTACTGTTGCCCAGCGCGGGAGCTATGGGCGCGGGCGTGTCTATCGGCGGCGGAGCGCCCGGCACGCGCGAGACAGCGCTGCTCACACCCACGGCGACGGTGAGCGATATCCATGCGCTCCTACTGACGGGGGGCAGCGCCTTTGGGCTCGACGCCGCAAGCGGCGTAATGTCGTATCTACGGGAGCGCGACATTGGCTTCGCCACCCCGGTCGCCCGCGTGCCGATCGTTCCCGCCGCCGTGCTGTTCGACCTAGACATCGGCGACCCGACGGCTTTCCCACACTCCTTTGCGGGGGCGGCGGCTTGCGCGGCGGCGTCGGAAGGGGAGCGACGCGAAGGCTGCGTCGGCGCTGGCTACGGCGCCTGCGTAGGCCGCGTCCTCGGTCCAGAGGGACGGACTAAGGGCGGCCTCGGCCTGGCCTCGCGCACGCTGGTCAGCGGCGTCACGCTCGGCGCCCTGGCCGTGGTTAACGCGGTCGGCGACGTCATAGGCCCGGACGGTGCGGTCATCGCCGGGACACGGCGCGACGGCGTCTATGCCGGCTCGACGGCTCTGCTGCTCGGCCACGGACCGACCGCGGCGGCGCCGGGCGTCAACACCACGCTCGTGGCCGTGGTCACCGACGCCAGGATGGACAAGACCGCCCTCACGCGCCTAGCTCAGCAGGCGCAGGATGGTCTGGCGCGGGCCATCGCCCCGGTGCATACCGCCTACGATGGCGACGCCGTGTTCGCCCTCTCTACAGGATCGCGCGAGGCCGACCCAGTCGTGCTCGGCGTCTTGGCCGTCGAGGTCGCCGCGGCGGCCATCCGTCGCGCCGTCTCCACCGCCGTCTCCACCGGCGGCGTCCCCGCCGCCTTGGACCTCTAAGCTAGAGTTTGGCCAAAGGAGGGAGCAAAAGGCGGGATACTTAGAGGGACCGCTTCCTAAGCAAAGAGGCCCCCATGATGCTCTCGCCTGCTCCTATGATGACCCGTCTTGCCGCCTTTGCGCCACGCTTCGAGCGCCGTACCTGGCGCCGTTATGCCGAGCGCGGCCTCGCCCACCAGCGCGCCTCGGTCTAGCTCTTCAGATGAGGAGATCAGCGGGGACGGGTGTTGGCACATTGCTGCCTTTGGGGAGCTGACCTTGACTCCTCTCGAGACCTGTCAGACGGACAGCGCCATGGCGAGGGTCGCGACGCAAATCCACGTCCACTACCATGGATGGCGTGTCAGGTTGCCGATCGGCGAGAACGGCTAGGACTCTTGAGAGGAATTCTTTTCCAAAAGCGTTGCCTGTTCCCTGAGCGAGTCCACCCAAGCAGCTTGTACCACGCGCCGTATGCCCTGTTTACGACATGAGTAGAGGTGGGTGTTAGAGGGCGTTATGTCCGGCGCCAGTCCCAAGGGCGGAGTCGCCAGGCGTCGTCGCCCTCGACGGAGAGGGCGGCGGCGTAACCAGGCTCTACGACGAGGTCGGAAATGGTCCAACGCCCCCGCATTTCCTGTCCTGCCACGAGCAGCCCGTTCTCGTCGGCACGCAAAGAGGTGGGGAGGTGGGGGGAGGAAGGAGCGTTCCTGGCGCTGCCCGGCGATCCTGAAGCCCAAGAGGCATCGGGCGAGACGTTCGTGCTCCCCAGCTGCTGGGGGACGCTCACGCTCCCAGGAACAGCGTCTATGCCTCCGTCGACGTCATGCATCGTCACGACGGACCGGGAGCCGGGCTCGTGGTCGACGTCGAAGGAGTCCAGGGGGAGAGACAAGCCTAGACCACGTGCTTTCACGTAGGCTTCCTTGCGCGTCCAGATAGCGAAGAAGGCCGCCATCAGCGCGGGGCCGCTGAGGGTGGAGAGCGCCTGCTGCTCCCGCGCCGAGAAGAAGTGGACGGCGATGGAGCGCCAGTCGCCATCGTCATGCACGCGCTCGACATCCACCCCGACCCGACGGCGCTTCGCGAAAGCATACAGGGCGAGATCGTCGCTATGCGCGACGTTGAAACACAAGGACGAGGAGGCCAACAGCGGCTTGCCGTGGGCGTTAGCCGTTAGAGCTACCGCGTCCGGCGCGCGGCCCAGATAGAGCCCGAGCAGAGCACGCAGCACGCCGCGCCCTCGCTTGAAGCGCTCTCGATCGATAAAGCGATGATAGCGCATGGCGCGCGCGGCCTCGTCGGGTGAGAGGGCCGCGCCCAGGACGGCGGACGTCGGGAGGTCCAGCGCGTCGAGATGCACGCGCCAGACATCCAGCGCATCGTCCCCAAGCATGGTCCAAGACGACGCAGCCTCCCAATCGGACGTTTCGTCAGCCATCGCTTTGTCTACGGCGCTCCCCAGATCGTCGTGTGTGCTCCAGCGGCCTGTTGTCCCATTGGTCTGCCGCCGGGAGCCCCCCCGGTCGCGACGTGCCAGCCCGTCGTTCGGCTCTCACGACTTAGGCGGTAGGGCGCCTGCCAGATCGTCGTATGCTGACTCGTCGCGTGCTGATTCGTCGTTCGGCTCTCGCGGCTTATGCTGTAAGGCGCCTGCCAGATCCTGGTGTGCTCGTCTGCCGCCCTGCTCCCCAGACTCTTTAGGTATGCATGCATTGCCGGCGTTGCGCGCGACCAATCGAGGGTCGTGACGCCGGGCGGCGGTGCGTCCAGCATCGCTTGTCGTGCCTGGGTCGCCCGTGCGTCTGAACCGGACTTGAGCTTGTAGAGCGTCGCGCTGTCGCCGTTGGCGCCGTGGAAAGTGAAGACAGCGCGGCCGTGGGCTTTGATCCAGACGATCAGCGCCAGCCCCTTCCGGCCGTGGTCCCAGATCGTCTGCTCGGGACTGACGACGACGTAGGAGGCGCCGCTGGCCCGGAGCGCGGACGGGGCGTCCCACGAGCCCCACGGTGCGCTCGACGCGTCGCCGAGCAGGAATTGCGCCGTCTCGTCCGTCGCGGCGATATGCCGGTCGGCCGGCGGAATTTTCGCGGCCACATAAGCCAGAACTTGCGTGTAACCGTCGCCTCGTTGCAAGTGCGTCACGGCCCAGCGGCCCGTGCTCCAGAGCACGAATAAGGCGGCCGCGCCGATCAAGCCTGGCTTAGCTAGCCCCTTAATCTTGGAGGGAAAACGCTCGTCGGTCAGCAAGAGATGCGCGGCCGCGCCGAGCGCCAGCAACGCGGGCACGACGAGTAGATAGAAGAACTGCTCTTCGAGCGTCCCGAAGGCCACGCAGTAAATGAGGAGAGCGTAGGCGCAGGCCGTCCAAACCCCTACGATGCGTTGAAGAGGCTTGCCGCGCAGCAACAGCAGCACCACCGCTCCGATCCCCAACAAGATGATCGTATACGTCGTGCCGTACTGCACTAATTTCTTGGCTACCGCTGTCGCTAGGGACGTGCCGCCGCCGCTGGCGTGCTTGAAACCCGTCTCTTGCACCGCGCCAGCCAGTCTGCTGACGCCGTGCAGCTTCGTGGCGAAGAACGCCGCTCGATCGTGCCCCGGGATGAGGGTCAAGGGGTACAGCAGATAAGGGAAGCAGGTGACGGCGGCGATAAAGGCCGCGCTGGACCGCGACAAGGTCCAGCGGAACACGAAGAGCACGGCGAGAGGGGCAAGTGTGAGAAACGCCGTCATATCTTTGGTCAGCAGCGCGAGGCCGAAGAACAATCCCACCACGATCTCGCGCCCGACCTGTCGCCGCGCTGTCGGCGCCCCTTCACGTCCCGACGCGTCGAAGCCATAGAGCAGGACCGCGTAGCCGCACAGCACCCAGAACATGGCGGACGTGTCAAGCAGGTTCAAGCTGTTGATGCTGATGATGAAGGGGTCGAACGTATGCAGGAGGGCCACGGTCACGCCGATGGCCCAACCGGCGATGCGGCGACCGATGACGAACAATATCACTGCCGATGTCGCCGAGAGAAAGACGTTGAGGTAGCGGACGGCATGCACCAGGTCGAGCGTGGATCCTACCGGCTGCGTCAGCTTCAGATACGCAGCCTCCAGGTAGAAGAAGGCGGGAGGGTGCAGGAAGAAGGGCTGGCCGTAGAGCGACACATGCCTCGTCGTCTCGACGCTCTGGGCGATGCGCAGATAGGTGATCTCGTCGATAAAGATATCGTAGGAGCGGTTGAGAAAGAGCGCACGCAACAGGAACGCGACGAGACCGATCGTGAGCGCGGTCAGCCACAGCAGCAGCGTCTCGCGCGAGAGCATCGCGCTCGTCATGGTGGAGCGGCGCGTCGCCGTGGGCTGGGCCGGTCTCCGGGGAAGAACGATTGCCACGTCTTTATGCACCTCTGCCGTGCGACCGCTGGGGCGGGAGATCGAGAACGCCGCGCTGTCGCACCGTCGAGCGCGAGACCCGACCGCGCGCGACCGCGTCGTGGTAGTGACTGTCCTGGCGCGGGGCGAGCGCGTCCCAATCATACAATCCCGCGCGTCGTCGTCCGGCGCGACGGCGCTCCGCCAGGTCGGCTGCGTCATACTCGCGGAAAAGATGAACGGCGGCGGCGGCGAAGGCGACTACGTCGAACGGCGGGGCCAAAGAGGTCGCGCCGCCAGCGGCAACTTCCTCCAACGGGCCAACGCGGAAGGCGACAACGGGTGCGCCGGCAGCCAGGCTTTCTACGGCGACCATGCCGAAGGTCTCGTAGCGCGAGGGGATCAGCACGGCGTACGCAGCCGCCATCAGCGCGTACTTCGCGGCGCCCTCGACGCGGCCACGAAACTGAACCAACGTGGTGAGCCCAAGCTCACCGGCACGCGCCTCCAGGCGCTCCCGATCCGGGCCGTCGCCAACCACCACGAGCGGAGGCGTGGCGTCGCCCAACTCCACGTGGATCAGGGCCATGCTCTCTAGCAGAAGATCGCAGCCCTTATGCTCGATCTCGAGCCGTCCCACGTAGAGGTAGTGTCGCGGCGCGAGGGACGGCGCCGTGAAGGCCAAGGGATCGACGCCGTTGGGGATCGCCTCGACCACCGCGCGAGGCCGGCGAGCGCGCAACTTCCCGGCCAACCAGTCGGAGACGGCGATAAAGTCGTGGTAGCAACCGAGGCCGAGAGACTCCACCCAGTCGAACGGCAAGCCATACTCGATGCGTTTCTCGCGCGCGAACAACCACTGCACCGAGGCGACGACGGGCTTGCGCGTGAACAACGGGGCAAAACCGGTGCTGAACGGCGCGCCGAAGTCCTCCACGACGAGATCGTGAAGGTGACGGCGCACGACGGACGGTAAGAGGGCGAAGTAGGTCAGTTGGTCGCGCGTCGTGCCCGTGTGCGTGCCGATAGGGATCCAACGCACACCGTCTTCGACGCGTTCGCGCGCGCCGGGGTAGCCGGCGACGACCGCCGTGATCTCGTGCCGCTCGGCCAGGCGGCGATTGATCTCGTAGGTCCGTACGGACCCGCCGCCGCTGCCGGGCCGTCGCGGGTCTTCGTAGGCCAGATGGAGGATGCGCATGGCGAAAAAATCTCCCTGCCGAACAGTATCGTCTTTATTGTCCCGTTTCTAAGGGGCTCCGCGCAAGGCCGGCGGCGACGCGTGTAGCCGACGACGTTGGGGCCTTGGCCTCCATCAGGCCGGCAAGAAAGACGCCGCAGGCATAGCAGACGACGCCGAGCGCTACGCTCATGGGCAGCGGCGCGTGGGCGTGGGCGACAGCCACTGTGCCCATGGCCCCCAGGACGAGCGACGCGGCGTAGCGCCCCAGCCAGGCCAGGACGCCGCGCACCGCGTCACGGCCCAGCACCCGCGCGTAGGCACGTGAGAGCAGCCCCAGCGCGATCAACGCGGCGAGGAGGAAGGTCGAGGAAGCTCCCACGGCGCTCCAGCGCGGGACGACGACGGAGAGCACGATCGCTTCGACGGAGACGACGCTCAAGAGAATGCGAGCGGGGATGCGAGCCTGGTGCGTCGCCTGGAAGGGAGCGCACAGCACGGCGACGAGGATAACGGCGGCGTTGCCAAGGGCGAGCAGACGTAGGGCCGCGGCGCCGGCGGCGTAGGCAGGGGGGAAAAAGGTTCGCAGCGCCAGATCGGGCGCCAGCGCCAACAGAAACTCCAGCGGCGCCACGACCACCAGGGCCAGGCGCAGCGCACCGCCGATGGCCGCGCCGGTGTGGGCCAGGCCGTCAGAACGCGCCAGGCTCACGAAGAGAATGGGTAAGAGCGCCACGACGAGGAAGTAGAGCACGTTGGCGAGGATGGAGCTAGCCTGGTAGCGCCCCACCACGGCGGAATTGGCGTGGGAGAACAGCTTGAGAGCCATGAGGTCGAGGTTGAGCAGCAGCGCTAGGCCGAGCAGGGCGCCGAAGACGCCGGCGGCCAGGCGGGGCGCCGGTCGCTCGATCGCGCCCCAGGGGACGCCGTAGAGATGCACGAGCAGCCAACAGCCAAGGAGGGCGGAGACCAGCGACCCAAAGAGAAAACCGGCGACGGCGCCGTCGACGCCATAGCCGAGAAGGACGAAGACGACGCCGCTCATCGCCTTGAGCACGATCTCGACGACGGAGAGTGAGGCCATCATGGCGTAGCGTTCGCGCGCTTGGGCGCCGGCGCAAGCGATGGCCTTCAGCGCTATAAAGGGGAAGGTCGCGGCCACGAGCAACGCGGTGGGAGCCGTCTCCAGCCCGGCATGGATAAGGCCAACGCCGTAGAGCAGCAAGACCATCCCACCCATCAGCATCCCGAGAACGACGTTGGCGAGGGCGGCGCCGCGCACGATGGCGGGGCGCCGCTCCGCGGGCGCCTGAACGACGCTGAGCGTCAGCGCCTGACAGAAACCAGAGTTGAGAACGAGGCCGCCGATGAGCAAAATCGTCTGGGCAAAGGCCAGGAGGCCGAAGGCCGCCGGAGCCAGCAGCCAGCCCATAGCCAGACCAAACGCGTAGTTGACGACGCTGACCACGCCGAACGCTAGGAGGACGGTGTAGCGTGACGGGAAAGCGCTCAGGCGACGATACACGGCGCCCCCTCTAGGCAACGGAGTGGAAAATGGATGCGGTCTTCTCTGTAAGTATAGTAGAGGCGTCGGCGCCGCCGTGCAGAATCTGTAGGGTTGAAGACGCGCAACTATCCCAATCGAAGTGCTTAGACCAGGCGAGGGCGCCGACGGAGAGCTTATTTTGCAGTGCTTCGTCTTTCAACATCAGCGAAATCGCCCCGCGAAAGGACGCATCGTCGTGTGCCAGCAGGCCCGTCTCGCCGTGCTGGATGGCTGCCGAGAGGCCGGGCACGTCGTAGGCCACGGCGGGACATCCGAAGGCGTTGGCCTCGATCACCGAGAGCCCCCAGCCTTCGTTCATCGAGGGCGTGGCAAACACGACGGCACGGCGTAGGATCGCGTCCTTTGTCGTCTCGTCGACGAAACCGTGCAATGTCACATGCCGATCCAGCCCCAGCGCTTTGATCTGGGTCTCGAGCGCGGGGCGCGCGTCGCCGTCGCCGGCGATGTCCAGGCGGATGTCCGGGTAGGTCGCGCGTAGGTCGGCGACGACCTGGACGAGACGATCGAGGCGCTTATACTTCTTGAGCCGGCCGATGTAGGCGATGGTGCGCGGCACGCGTTCGACCGCCGCGTCTTCGTGCCGTGCATCGACCCCGTTGTAGACGACGTTGATGCGCTGGGGCGAGAAGCCAATCTTCACCAGCGCATCGCGCGTGGTAGGCGACACGGCGACGACAGGACAGTCGCGGTAAAGGCGCGGTACGATCTTGCTCTCGAGAAACCAGCCGAGCTTGGCCGCGGGCGCGGAGAACTCGCTGGCCCACTGGTGCTCGTGGACGTGATGCACGAACAAGACGCGCGGCGTGCGCGTGAACAGCGGTGTGAAAAAGGGGATGCCGTTGGCGATGTCCAGGACGCGATCGAAGCGCCGGCCGCGCAGCATCAGGTAGATGGCGGCGTAGAGGTACACAGTGAAGCGTCCGCCCATGCGACGGATCGTGACGCCGTCGATCGTCTCGTTCTTGCGCGGGGCTACAGCACGGCCGGGATCGGCGGTGAACAGCGTCACATCGTGCCCCGCCGCGGCCCAGCGTCGCGCCTGCTCCTGGAGATTGCGCTCGGCGCCGCCAGCTTGCTCGTGGAGAAAGCAGCGCCAATTAAGCGCCAGAATGCGCAGGGGAGCGAGGTCGGCGGCGCCTTGACGTTCGTGAGGGTTGGCGGAGCGCGTCGTGCGCGCCTCGAGAATCGACATACGCTGGCCGAACTCACCTGGCCCGACGATGCGGTCGCTCACCAGCGGCGCTTCGTGCCACGGGAACTCAGTCATTGCGCCTCCTTGAATGAACGAGGGAACCAAAGTGGTTCTGTCTAGCAAAATCATCTCATTGGAGGGGTCCGGCGCCATCGTGTGGACCGTGGGTATTGGCCTAGCCTTTTTGGGGGAGAACCCACTAGGACAACGCCGACGCCGACCGATGCGCGCGTCGATCTCGTTACCGAGATGCTACACCATGACGACGAAACAATGACTACACAACCCAGGCGTCCGCGGGCGATGCTTTAAGTCGCTTCACGCGATCCACGACCAGCTTAGTGCTGCTTGAGAGTCGCCAGCGAGGCGGGAGTGGGCCAGGGCCGTGGGGTGGGGGGTGTGGAGGCTCTGGCGATGGTCTGCTTGTAGTTGGCGACGGTGGCGAAGCGGCCGGAGAAGAGCTGCGCTTCGTCGTACCAAGCCATGCCTGAGAGGCCGTAGCGCGTGGCCTGCGCGGCGGAAAAGCTCATCTGCACGACCGAGCCTTCGCCGCTGTTCTCGCCGTAAAGCCCCAGCCGGGGCCGATGCATCGAGGCGAGGTAGGCCAGGTAGTGGACGGGCCGCCACGTCGTCGGATCGGCGCTCGCGTCGTCGCCAAAGGTGCAGTTCAGCCACGTCGTGGTCAGCCAGACGAGCGGATCGGTCAGCGCGGCGACCTGGCGCGCGTAGTCGACGCCGCGCTCGGTCTCGCCGTTGACCTCCGCCGCCGTGGCGCCGTCGAGGTTGCCGGCGACCGCCGCGTCGACCTCGCCCGGACGCAGCCCGAAGCTGGGATAGAGCATCATGATCGGACCGCCATAGGACCGGCGCAACGTGGCGACCTGCCAGTTTTGATACGCGGTGAGGGCGTTCAAGTACGCCGTGAGAAACAGGTGCGCCTCGCCATGAGGAGACGAAGAACCTGGCCTCCAACCGGGCGTGGGCGAGGCCGCCCGTGCATTGGCGTCGTAGGCCCAGTAGCAGAAGTGGTGGCCGTTGTAGTCCGGCGGCGGGTAGGACAGTTCGCCGTAGCGACCGCCGCCCAGCCGCACGGCCACGAACGACGCGCCGAAGTCCGCGATGACCTGGCGCATGTAGGCGGCGATGAGTTGGCGCACGACGGGGTTGTACACCGCGTTGGCGTCGCCGCTGTCGGCTTGCCCCTGGCCGTTGTAGACATCGCCGTACTGGTCGACGTAGGACGAGTGCGGCACGCGCGCGTGCAGCCACGTCGGTGTGTCTTGCACGCCGAGTTCGAGGATGACGCCGAGCCCCGCCGCGCGAATCTGAGCGAAGGTCGCCTTGATCGATGCGACGTAGGAGGGATCGACGCTGGTCGGCGTGGGGGCAAAGTCTTTCCAACTGATGCGCACGACCTTGACGCGTACGCCGGCACGGTATTCCCACGCCAGGTGCGTCCGGTCGTCGCCGATCACGCCCCAGGTCAACTCCTTAGCCGACAGGGTGCGCGCCAGTGGCGCGGCGCCGACGAACGAGGCCGGCACCGTCGTCTTACCCGTGGAGACCAACCTATGCAACAACAGAATTACTACCGCCGTCGCCACGACCGTCCGTCCGACTATTCCTCCGCGCATCTTCACGATGCGTTGACCTTTCATGATCTGAACTAAGACAGCAGCGCCCTCATTGTAGCGGGCAAGGCGCAAAAGCGTGGGGGAGGAACACACTAGGCAGGTACAGCTCTCACGACGCGGCGCCGAGCACGGCGCTCGGACGCCTTAAGATATGAACGACGGGCCAAGAGGGGGATCGTACTCGTCAAGAACGGTGCGCAACGTCTCGGCAAAAGCGCCGATGTGCCGCGTGGTGCAGGTATCGTGCGTACCAGGGATCGTCTTGACCTCGACATCGGCGACGACTCTAGACCAGCCGCGCGTGGGGTCGTCGTGGTGGCGGTGCGCGGCGTGCCCGATGGGCCAAAGCACGGCGACCTTACCCTCGAAGGTTCCCGGCGTGTAGCGGCGACGCGCCATCCAGTAGTCGCGCAGCAGGGTGCGGGCGCGCGCCTCGAAGGCGTGCGGCGCTCCCGTCGGCGCGTGGTCGCGGCCCACGGCTGGACTCCTTTCGGCACGGCGGGCGAGACGCGTGCGCGCCGTGCGCTTCAGTGTGTCCCAGACGAGCATGGCCTGATCGCGGCGGTTGGCGCGCACGAAATCGTGCCAGCGGGCGACCTGGTATTGCAGTTGCAGCGAGGCCTCGTCGGCGCGTGCGGCGTCCCACTCGCGCAGGGCGCCCCACCGATTCATCAGGCGATCGACGACAGGATAGCGTGAGGGGGTCGCCGCCATGGCAGCGATCAGCACCGCCGATTCCTGCCCCTGCTCTTGGAGTTGCCGTGCCATCTCGTAGGCGACCAAGCCGCCGTTGCAGAAACCGCCGAGGAGGTAGGGGCCGTGCGGCTGCACCGCGCGCAGCGTGTCGATGTGGAGCGCAGCGATGCTCTCGATCGAGCGATCCGACCGCCAGCCATCGACGCCGTGGGGCGGGAGGGCGTAGAAAGGGCGCTCCGCGCCGAGCAGCGGCGCGATCTTCAGGCAGTAGTAGCCGCCATACATATCACCGTGCAGAAAGAAGAACGGGCGCGCCTGGCCACCGGCCTGCACCTCGACCACGGTGGCTTGCCGCCCTTCGTCGTCCAGCCCCCCCTCCGCTCGCGCGGCGAGGTAGGCGCCGAGGCGACGAACGGTCGCCCCTGCGAACAAGATGGAGAGGGGAATCTTGCGGCCCCAGACGCGCTCGACGCGGTCGAGCAGACGCACGGCGAGCAGCGAGTGCCCGCCCAGATCGAAGAAGTCGTCGTCGACGCCAATCGCGCGCGGACCGAGCAGGTCGAGCCAGATGCGCGTGAGCATACGCTCCTCCGGCGTATGCGGGAGCGTCTCAGCCGACGACGGCGTGGACGAGGCCACGGAGACCCCAGCGTCGGGCGCGGGCAGCGTACGCCGGTCGATTTTGCCGTTCGTCGTGAGGGCGATGGAGGGAACGGTCACGAGGGTGGACGGAACCATATATTCCGGCAAGACTGCCTGGAGAGCATGGTGCAGCGCCCCGATGTCGAGCGTCCGGCCTTCCACGGGGACAATATAGCCTACGATGCGCTTGTCGCCGGGTCTGTCTTCGCGCACGACGACCGCCGCCGTCGCCACGCCATCCTGACGACGCAGCACGTTCTCGATCTCACCGATCTCGATGCGGTAACCACGCACCTTGACCTGCCCGTCGATACGGCCCAGGTACTCCAGGTCGCCGTTGGCGCGGCGGCGCGCGCGGTCGCCGCTGCGGTAGAGGCGCGCGCCCGGTACGGCGCTAAACGGATCGGGGGTAAAGCGCTGGGCGGTTAGTTCGGGGCGGTTAAGGTAGCCGAGCGCTACGCCGGCGCCGCCGACATACATCTCGCCCGGCATGCCGATGGGCGCTGGACGGCCCTCGGCGTCGAGCACGTGAAGCTGGAGGTCTGACAGGGGCGACCCGATCATGCTGCCGGGGGCGCCGTCGAGATCGCGTATGCTTAGCGGGCGGTAGGTGACGTGGACCGTCGTCTCGGTGATCCCATACATATTGACGAGGCGCGGCACGGCGTCGCCGAAGGACTCGAACCAGGGGCGCAGCGCCTGCAGATCCAGCGCCTCGCCGCCGAAGATCACCTCGCGCAGCGCCAGGGCGCGGGGGCGCCCCCCAGTCGTGGCGACGCGCATCAGCCCAGAGAAGGCCGAGGGCGTCTGGTTCAAGACCGTCACGCGCTCTTGCTCCAATAGAGCGTAGAACGCATCGGGCGAGCGTCCGGCGTCGAACGGAACCACGACCAGGCGTCCGCCGTGAAGCAGCGCGCCCCACAGCTCCCAGACGGAGAAGTCGAAGGCGATGGAGTGAAAGAACGTCCAGACGTCGCGCTCATCGAAGCCGAAAAGGGCCTGAGTGGAGCTAAAGAGGCGCTTGACGTTGTGGTGCGTCACGGCCACGCCCTTGGGCGTCCCTGTCGAGCCCGAGGTATAGATAACGTAGGCCACGTCGTCGTCCGACGCCTCGACCGGATGCCCCTCATGGGCGCCGTCCGTGTCGCTCGACGTGTCCGCGTCCGCGGCGGCGTCGAGCAAGACGATAGAAAGCGCGGGGTCGCGGCCTGGATCGAGAGCGAAAGCCGCGTGCAGCTCCGCCTCCGTCACCAGGACGGACACAGCCGCATCGCGCAGCATGAACTCCGCCCGTTCGCGCGGGTAGGCCGGATCGAACGGCACATAGGCGGCGCCGGTCTTGAGAATGCCGAGCACGCCGACGACGGTGCGGAGCGATCGCTCGACGCGCAGGCCGACACGGTCGCCCTGCCTGACGCCAAGGGCGCGGAGGCGCCGCGCCAGACGATCCGCCGCGTCGTCGAGCGCGCCGTAGCTTAGGGTCTCTCCCTCGAAGGTTAGAGCCGGCGCATAGGGCCGGCGCGCGGCCTGAGCCAAGAACAGCGCGTCGAGCGTTCCAGGCTCCAGGGGCGGCGCCGGTGCATCGGCCGTTCCCTGAGCCATGACCAGTAGGGCGGCGTTCTCCTGCGGGGTCGCTAGCGGCAGCGCGGAGAGGGCGCGGTCCGAGTCGGCGACGACGCTCTCCAGCAAGGTCTGGAGGTGCCCAGCTAGGCGAGAGATCGTCGCGGCGTCGAACAAGGCGCGATCGTATTCAAAGGTCAGGTGCAGACCGTCGTCGTCGCTCCGCACATCGAGCGTCAGGTCGAACTTGGCTGTGCCGCTGTCGATTGAGAGCACGGAGGTCACGGCCCCGTCGATAAGCAGGCCCTGGCGCGCTCCCTCCTGGTAGGCGAAGACCGTCTGGAAAAGAGGGTTGTAGTTTGGTTGGCGCTCGGGCTGAAGCACTTCAATCAATTTCTCAAAGGGCAGGGTCTGATGGGCGTAGGCGTCGAGCGCTGTCGAGCGCAGTTGCCTAAGCAGCTCACGGAACGTAGGGTCGTCGCTGAGGTCGCCGCGCAGCGCCGTCATGTTGACGAAGTAGCCGATCAGGTTCTCGGACTCGGCGAGGGAGCGTCCGGCCAGCGGAGATCCGATCACGATGTCGTCCTGGCCCGACCACCGCGCCAGCACGGCCATAAAGGCCGCCAGAAGCGTCATGAAGAGCGTTGCGCCCTCACCTTCGCTTAGCGTCAAGAGGGCGCGACGCAGCGCGGGAGAAAGATGCGCGTGCTGTACGGAGCCTTCGAGTGAACGTACCGCGGGACGCGGGTGGTCCGTCGGGAGGTCTAGCAAGGGAGCCGCACCGGCCAACCGGCCGCGCCAGTAGGCGATGTCGTCTTCAAGAAGGGCGTCGTTCATCCACTCGTGAGACCAGGCCGCGATGTCCGCGTATTGCAACTCCAGTGGGGCCAGCGCCTCTAGCCCCCCCGTGACGGCCGCGGCGTACAGGGCGCTCAGGTCGCGCGTGAGGATGCCCAGCGACCAGCCATCGCAGACGATGTGGTGCAGCGTCACCAGCAAGACGTGCTTGTCGGGTTGAAGGCGGAGCAGCACGGTCCGGAACAGCGGTCCACGCTCTAGGTCGAAGGGACGGCGCACTTCCTCGGCGATGATGCGACGAGCTATATCTTCGCGCGCCGCGTCCGGCTGTGCGCTTATGTCTCTAACGCTGAGAGGGGAGGCGTCGCCATCCACCGGAGCGACGAGCTGCACCGGATCTTCGTCGTGCAAGGCGAACGTGGTGCGCAAGACATCATGGCGACGCACGAGCGCAGCGATGCTGGCGTGGAGCGCGTCGACATCGAGCGGACCCTCGATCAAGGTGGCCATCGGCATGTTGTAGGCTGCTCCCTGGGATGTCAGCTTGTGGTGTACCCAGAGCTGCTGTTGCGCGAATGAGGCGGGGAAGACGTAAGTCTCGCTCCCTAGGTCGGGCGTCGCCGTCTCTGGAACGCCGGATAGTACTACCATCCGTGTATCCTGAGCGGCGACCGGCGAACGCGTGACGGAGGCGTGGGTCGTCGATAAAAGGCGCCGGTCGCGGTGCGCGGCATCTGGTCCATCTTCATGGTTCTAGTGGATCTGGACGGCGCCGTGGCGCAGGGCGTACACGAGCGCTTCGAGCCGTGAGTGGACGTCGAGTTTGGAGAGGACGTTGACCATGTGCGTGCGCTCGGTCTCTACCGTGATAAAGAGCTTCGCGGCAATCTGCTTGGAGGAGAGCCCTTCAGCCAGCGCGTCGAGCACGTCGCGTTCACGTGGGGTCAACTGCGCGAGGAGAGACTGCGCCTCGCGCGTCCGATCTCGTTCGCGCGTGGCCACGCGCAGCAGCTGGATAATCTCGTTCTGCGAGAGCAGCCACTCGCCCTCGTTGAGTTTGCGCAGAGCGGCCACGATGTCGGCAAGGGGCGCGGATTTGTGCAACACGCCGGCGGCGCCTTCTTCCACCGCCCGCGCCTGGTCGAGCGGATCGATGCTCGCGGTCAAGACTAGCGCCATGCAGGCGGGGTGGACGGCGTGCATCGCCGCGATCGCCGCCGTACCGAGCCCATCGGGAAGATGGAGATCGACCACGAGCAGATCGATCGTCCCCAAGTTCTCGATGGCCGCGCGCGCCTCCGCCAGCGTCCCGACATCCGCCACCACGGTAAAGAGAGGGTCGCGATCGATCACCATCGCCATCGCCTGGCGGAACGATGTGTGATCTTCAACCAATAAGACGTTCGGCACGGCGCCCGCCCCTTCCTATTATGTCAACAACAAACCGGCCAGCTTCTTTCTCCTATCAATATCGGTTTTGACGTCGTCATCGCCATCGCCCATATAGTTTATTCTAGTCTAGCCCATATGGGGGGTCGCTTTACGAGATGCATCATGCCGTCTCGCACACAGACCGGCAGACGTGTTCGACCTCGGCGACAAAACGAACGAGGTCGGGCAAAGTGACGGCGTCGACGTTGCGCCGGACGCCGTCCAGGAAGATGGTCGAGGTCGAGGCGCCGTCCGGGTAGAGATCGACCCAAGCGCGCACACCGTGCAGCGCCGCGCTCGCGCTGCTGCAGAGCACCACGTCGGGCGCCAGACAGACGAGATCGTGGTCGAGATCGTCCGCGACGACGACCTCGATATGCGGGCGAACGAGCCGCAAGGCAGCGGCGATGGCTTCGCGGTAGGCACGGGGATGGTTGGCCACCAGGACGCAAAGTTTTTTCATAACATCAGCATGGACGTCTTTGGTCCGGCCGTCATCAAGCCGACCTCGTATTCTTCTCTCCTCCAAAAGGGGGAGAGACTGGTGGGACTACGCCGTCGCCGCTCGCGTGGACCGCGCGATCGCCAGGTGCAGGGCGACGCGTACGCCCTCGCCAGGCGCGCTCTTCACGGTGAGCGAGGCGCCGATGCCCTCCGTGCGCGCGCGCATAGCCTCGAGGCCGACGCCGCCGCCCGTCAGGTCCACGTCGAAGCCATGGCCGTCATCGGCCACTTCGACGGTGACCTCGCTCTCGTTGGCGGCCATAGTCACCGTGATAAAACGCCCACCGCTGTGGCGACGCGCGTTGGCCAGCGCCTCACGCACGATGTGGGAGAGCTCGGCGGCGATGATCGGCGGGAGCAGCGGTGAGGCGTCGCCCACGACCACGAACTCGATCTCATGATGGGGCGAGACGCGCCGCGCCATCTCGACCAGTGTGGTGAGCAGCGAGAGTAACGAACCGTCTGCGCCATCGTGGTTGTGATGCAGGTTGTAGACGACAGTGCGCAGCCCCAGCGTGGCGCGCTGCAGCGCCTCGATCTGACTGTTGAGATCCGCTTCCAAAGAGGGGTTCGCAGCCTCTTCTTGCATCGCACGCAGGTACTGGAGCGCGTAGACGAGGTCCTGCATCACGATGTCGTGCAGGTCGCGGGCGATGCGCCGCCGCTCGCCGTCTTCGGCGTCGCGGATAGAGGTTTCGACCTTCTTGCGCTCCGTGACGTCGTCGACGACCCAGACGAGGTAGTCAGGTTCTCCAAGCGACGTGCGGGTCAGCGACACCGTGCAATGGAGGATGGCCGTGGAGCCATCACGCCGCTCGTGTACTTTTTCCATCGTGCATGTCTGAACCTCACCGCCGCCTAAACGGAAGTCGTTGGCGCGGTCGAGATCGAGCAGACGCCGGCCGTGCGGGGCCGTGGGGGCAAAAGCATGGGGCGGGGTGAGGCCGTAAAACCGGCGCGAGAGCAACTCCGCGCGCGAGTAGCCCATTAGTACGCATAACTGCTCGTTTACGAGCGTGCAGCGGCCATCCAGCGTCATGTGGGCCACGCCGACGTTGACGTGGTCAAGGATGTTGGCGAGATGGTTTGCCGAGGGCAAGGTCTCCGGTTGTCGCGCCTCAAGCGGCGCTCCCACGTCTCCCTCGTCCTTCGGGCTCGCGTCGTGGAGGACATCCTCCACGACGCGACTCTCACCTTCGACGATGGAGCCTCTCGCGACGAAAGGGACGAGCATAGTGGTCGTTATACGGTCCCACCACTGACCGAAGCGGCGGTGGTATGCCTGCCAAGCTATGTTAAGCGCCATTTTAAAGTGCAATCTCCTCCAACAGTGACCATGATTGGCCCAATTGTCGGCAGCAGTGCGGGCTTCACGCGGCCACTGTAGGCGAGAATCAATAGGCTTTGACACCCCCTAACCGAGTATCGCAGAAATGGACTAGCCCAAGTAGTGGATAGAAAAACAACCCGACGGCGTCATTGTGGAGCGCTCCATCTGTACTACTATAAAAGTGAACGTTATGAAGGAGAAGGCATGATGACTCTTGACCTCGCGACGGCGCCCGACCATGCCGCCAGCACCCACTGGCAGACCAGCCTCCATGGCGCGACGCCGTACCTCACCATCCTGAGCGACTTCCCCCGCTCCCACGGCGGCACCAATACCGCCGTGGAGCGACGGGGCATCACGGGCGGCCTCGCGGCCCTGGTGCGATCGCGGGCCGACGAGGCGTCCATCACCCTGGCAACAGCCGTGCAGATCGTACTGTCGCGTCATCGCGGCGACGACGACGTGGTGATCGGCCTAACGATGCCGGGCGTTGGCGGGATGATGCCGGAGGTTCTGCCGCTCCGCCTGACTCTGGCCGACGACCCGACCTTCCGCACCGCGCTAGAGCGCACCACCACCGCGTTCGCGGTTGGCGCCGCCCATCGCCCGGTCTCTTTAACGGCTTTCAAGGCGGCGCTTCCGCCTATTATCTCCGAGGCCGCGCTCCCGGCGCCGCTCTGCGCCGTACGCGTGCTGGCCTCCGCGACCGACGCACCGATCGAGCGCGCCGGCGCCGACGTCGTCGTGGCCGTCGCGCTTGGTGAGACGGCTCCCGCTCTACACGCCGCTTACGATCCCACCCTCTTCGGCCCCGCCACGATCGGCCGCCTGCTAGGCCATATCGAAGCCGTGCTGTGCGCCGGCCTGTCGCGGCCCGACGAGCCCGTCTCCGTGATCGACCTCTTGACCGAGGCCGAGCGCGGGGACCTCGATCGCTTTAACGAGACCGCTCAGGCGTACGACGCGACGACGGCCACGCCGGGACTGGTCATGGCGCGGGCGGCGGCGACGCCGGACGCGCTCGCCGTGCGCATGGGCGCGGTCGCGCTGACCTACAAGGAACTGGACGAGCGCTCCACCGTGCTGGCCCGCCGGCTCGTCGGCCTAGGCGTCGGTGCGGATGCGCCGGTCGGGCTCTGCCTGGAGCGCTCCCCCGCCATGATCGTCGGCGCGCTGGCCATCATGAAAGCGGGTGGGGCCTACCTGCCGCTCGATCCGGGGCATCCCGACGAGCGCCTCGACTACATGCTCGGCGACGCCGCCGCCGGCGTGGTGCTCGCCGCACCTCGTCCAGCCGCGCGCCTCACGGGGGACGCGCGGACCATTATCGTTCTGGACGAGCGCGGCGCGGCGGGCGACGAGGACGAGACGGCCAGCGACGGGGACATCGTGCTGCCGGCCATTGCGCCGGACGATCTGGCCTACATCGTCTATACGTCCGGCTCGACGGGCGCCCCTAAGGGCGTGGAGATCAGCCACCGCGCGCTGCTCAACCTGATCTGGTGGCACCGCGGCGCCTTCGACGTCACCGCCGCCGATCGCGCCACGCAGGTCTCCGGTCCCGGTTTCGACGCGGCGGTCTGGGAGGTCTGGCCCTACCTCACCGCGGGCGCCGCCCTCGACGCGCCCGACGACGAGACGCGCGCCGCCCCCGAGGCGCTGCGCGACTGGATGGTCCACCACGAGATCACCATCTCTTTCCTGCCCACCGTGCTGGCTGAGAGCGTCCTGGCGCTGTCGTGGCCGGAGGAGACGCGCCTGCGCACGCTGCTGACCGGCGCGGATACGCTGCACAGCTACCCCGTCGCCGCGCTGCCCTTCGTCCTCGTCAACAACTACGGACCGTCTGAATGCGCCGTCGTGACCACCTCGGGGCGCGTGGACGCGGAGGACGCGGCCAACGGCCTCGGTCCCGCGTTGGGCAAGGCCATCGCCAACACGCGGCTCTACGTGCTCGACGCGCGCGGGCGACGCACGCCGGTCGGCGTGGACGGCGACCTGTACGTCGGCGGCGACGGGCTGGCGCGCGGCTACCACAACCGCCCCGACCTCACCGCGGCGGCCTTCGTTCCCCACCCCTTCTCGTCCGACCCGCACGCGCGCCTCTACCGCACCGGCGACCTCGTGCGCCTCCGTGCCGACGGCTCCATCGAGTTCCGGGGCCGCCGCGACAGTCAGGTAAAGCTGCGCGGCTTCCGCATCGAACTCGACGAGGTCGCCGCCGCGCTCAACGCGCACTCCACCGTGGCCACAAGTGTGGTGGTGGTGCGCGAAGACACGCCCGGCGAGAAGCTGCTCGTGGCCTACGTGGCGCGCCGAGGCGACGCCCATCCGACCGCCGCGTTGCTGCACGAGGCCGCCGCCGCCACGCTGGCCCCCTACATGCTGCCCGCCGCTTACGTGGTCCTGGACGCGCTGCCGCTGACGACCAACGGCAAGATCGACCGCGCCGCTCTCCCGGCGCCGCTGGTGGACGTGGGCGACGCGGGCGACGCACGCCCGCGCACGCCGGTCGAGGAGTGCATCGGGGATATCCTGGCTACGCTGCTCAAACGCGATTGGATCGCCCTCGACGACAACTTCTTCTTGCTCGGCGGCCACTCGCTGCTCGGCACGCAGGCTATCGCGCGCATCCGCGACGCTTTCGACGTCGCCGTCAGCCTGCGCACGCTTTTCGCCTATCCGACTATCGAGGACATCTCCGAAGTGGTCGAAGACTTAATCATGGAACGTTTGGTGTCTATGAGCGATGAGGAAGCCGCGCGGTTGTTGGGCGCGGCCGAAGGAGTGGCGTAAGTGACGACCCCGACGAACTCGCCCCCCCTCCGGCCCGCGCGCCGCGCGCGCGCGCCCGTCCTAAGCCTGTACCAGTTGCTCGACCCAGCGGTGCTGGCCGACCCGTACGAGCTGTACGACAAGCTGCGCGCCGAGGCGCCCGTGCTCTGGGACCCGTATCTCCACGCCTGGGTGGTGACGCGCTACGCCGACGTGGTGACGGTGCTGCACCGCTTCTCCGCCGAGCGCACGCCGACTCCGGAGCAGTTCGAGGCCATGGGCCTCGGTATGTTGACCCCGCTGGCCGCCGTGATGGTGAAGCAGATGCTCTTCCTCGATGGCAAGGCCCACGGGCGCCTGCGCCAGTTGGCCGCGCACGCCTTCACGCCCGCGCGGGTGGAGATGCTGCGCGGGCGCATCGCCACGATCGTCGAGGGGTTGCTGGACAAGGTGCAAGAGGCCGGGACGATGGATGTGATCGCCGACCTGGCTTACCCCCTGCCCGCCATCGTGACCGCCGAGTTGCTGGGCGTTCCCTCTACCGACTGCGACAAGCTTAAAGCCTGGTCCGAAGACTTCGCTCAGGTGCTGGGCAACTTCCAGCACAATCCCGACTACGTGCCGCAAGTCCTGAGATCGCTTGAAGAGATGAGCGCCTACTTCCACGACGCCGTGCGCGACCAGCGCGCGAACCCACGCGAAGGGTTGGTCTCCGCCCTGCTCGCCGCCGAGGTCGATGGCGACCGCCTGGACGAAGAGGAGATCGTGGCCAACCTCATCGTCACCATGGTCGGCGGCCAGGAGACGACGACCAACCTCATCGGCAACGGTATGCTGACGCTCTTGCGCCGGCCTGAGGCGCTGCGCTTCCTGGCCGGCCACCCGGAACACATGGCCACGGCCGTGGAAGAGTTGCTGCGCTACGAGAGCCCCAGCCAGCACACGGCGCGCATCGCGCGCGAAGACACGCTCCTGGGCGGTAAAGTGATTCAGAAGGGGCAGGCCGTCATCGCGGTGGTGGGCGCGGCCAACCGCGACCCCGCGCAGTTTCCCGACCCGCACACGCTCGACCTCACGCGCCAGCCCAACCGGCACGTCGCCTTCGGCTGGGCCGCCCACTTCTGTTTCGGCGCACCGCTCGCGCGTCTCGAAGGCCGGACCGCCTTTGAGACGCTGCTGCGCCGTATGCCTGCCCTCGCGCTCGGACCAGAGCCGCTCGTCTGGCGCGACAATCTAGGTCTGCGCGGCCTGACCGCGCTGCCCGTCTCGTTTTAGCGATCTCTAGACGCCGCTGGACCTGCCGTGAGGGCTCATGGCCGGCGTCGGACTTGAGCGGCGCGGAGGCTCACGTGCCGCCACGCTAGACCATGGAGGACCACATGCCCGAGCCAGCGCCGCTGTCTGACGCTAAACGCCTTTTGCTGGAGCGGTACCGCCATGGCGGCGCCGCGTCGGGAAGCCTGGTACGGCCGCCGCACTTGGCCTCGACATACCCGACCACGGCGCCGCTCTCGCCCGCGCAGCACCGCCTTTGGCTGCACGCGCAGCTCGAACCGGAGAGTCCCGTCTACATCCTGCCGTGTTCCCTGCACCTACGCGGTCCTCTCGACGAGGCGGCGCTGCAACAAAGCCTCGACGCCGTGGTCGCGCGCCACGAGCCTCTGCGCACCACCATCGAGGTTGCGCCGGACGGGACGCCTTTCCAACAGATCGGGCCGCCCACGGCGATGGAGACGCCCTTTACCGACCTCTCACGCCTCGACCCGCTAGAGCAGGACGCGGCGTTGCGCGACCACGAGGACGCGGAGGCGATCCAGCCCTTCGACCTGGCGCGTGGGCCGCTCTTCCGCGTCGCGCTGCTGAGACGCGGGCCGGAAGAGCACGTACTGCTCCTGACCGTCCATCACATCGTCTTCGACGGATCGTCCATCGACGTGCTGATGGACGACTGGTCGGCGCTCTACGCGGCCTTTGCCGCGGGCAAGGCGCCCGCGCTCGAGCCTCTGCCTACCACTTTCGGCGCCCTGGCCTTGCGCGAAACGACCCCAGAGCGCGAGAGCGCGCGCGAGGCGCAACTGCCCTACTGGACGAAGAGCCTCGCCGCTATGGAGCCGCTCAAGCTGCCCTTCGTAAGATCCCACCCGACGCGCGCGCGCGCGGGCGCGCGTCTGGATTGGACGCTGCCTACGCCGGTCGTGGCCGACCTCAAGGCGTTGGCGCGGCGCGAGGGCGTCACGCTCTACATCGTCTTGCTGGCGGCGCTGCACGTACTGCTGCACCGCTACACCGGCGCCGACGACATCCCCGTGGGTTCACCCGCCGCCGGGCGCTCCGAGCGTGCTGGCGAAAAGCTGATCGGCTTCTTCGTCAACACGCTCGTGCTGCGCGGCGACCTAGGCGGAGACCCTACCTTTACCACGCTGCTCAAACGGACGCGGCAGACGGTCCTCGACGCCTTCGAGCATCAGGACATCGCCTTCGAGCGCGTCGTGAGCGCGGTGGGGCACGAGCGTACGGTAGGGGCTACGCCGCTGTTCGACGTGCTTTTGAACTACTCGACGCCCCACCGCCATCTGACCGCCGGTCCGCTCGACGTACGGGCCCTCTGGCGGCTGGAGCAGACTACGAAAGTGCCGCTCACGCTCTACGCGAGCGAAGAGAACGATGTCCTCGCCTGTACGCTCTACTACGATCGAGCCTCCCTCGCGGCAGACGACGCCGCGCGGGTGCGCGATCACTTCGCGGTGTTGCTCGGCGACGCGGCGCTGCGGCCTGACCAACCTCTATCGGCTCTGACGCTGCTCCCGGCGGACGAGCGCCGCCAGATCGACGCCTGGAGCCAGGGGCCTAGCATACAGTACGGCGGAGAGACGATCCACGACCTGATCGCGGCCCAAGCCGCGCGCGTTCCCGGCCGCGTGGCCGTCGTCGTAGACGACGATATGCTGACTTACGGCGACCTCGACCGGCGCTCCGACGAGTGGGCCGCCGCGTTGCGCGCGCGCGGCGTCGGGCGCGACGTGCGCGTGGCCCTCTATCTCGACCGCTCCACCGACCTCGTGGTCGGCCTCCTGGCCGTTCTCAAAGCTGGCGGCGCCTACGTGCCCATCGACCCGGCCTTCCCGCCCGGACGCGTCGCCCATATGCGGCGCGACTCCGGCGCCGCGCTCGTGCTGACCCACCGCGCGCTCCTCCCTGCCCTGGGCGCCAGGGCGGCGGACGTACTCTGTCTCGACGATGGGCCGCCCCTCTCCCCTACCGGCGCGGCAGTAGGGATGGAGAGTGGGCCCGAGGGCCTCGTCTACGTCATCTACACCTCTGGTTCGACCGGTCTGCCTAAGGGCGTGGCCGTCGAGCACCGCCAGCTACGCAACTACGTGGGGGCCATGCTCGACAGGATGGCCCTGCCCGACGGCGCGCGCTACGCCGCGGTCTCGACCGTCGCCGCCGACCTCGGGCACACCGCTATCTTCCCGGCGCTCTGCGCGGGCGGCGAACTGCACCTGATCTCGACCGAGAAGGCCGCCGATCCGGCGGCGTTCGTGGACTACTGCCGGCGTCGTCCACTCGACATGCTCAAGATCACGCCCTCGCATCTGGCCGCCCTCCTCGACGCCGACGGCGCCGCGGCCCTTCTACCGCGCGCCTGTCTCGTGCTCGGCGGCGAGAGCAGTACATGGGCGCTCGTGGCCAAGGTGCGGGCGCTGGCCCCTCCGTGCCGCGTGCTCAACCACTACGGTCCCACCGAAACCACCGTCGGGGTGCTGACCTGCGACCTAGGGGCCGAGACATCGTCCAGTGAGGCGCCCGCGCCTCCTCTGGGGCGTCCGCTGGCCAACGGCCTCGTCCACGTCCTCGACCCACACGGCGCCCCCGCGCCGGTCGGCGTACCCGGAGAACTCTTTATCGGCGGGGCCGGCGTGGCGCGGGGCTACCTGGACCGGCCCGACCTGACAGCGGGCCGGTTCGCGCCCGACCCCTTCGCGGCGGCGCCGGACGCGCGGATGTATCGCAGCGGCGACCGCGTGCGCTGGAACACGTCGGGCCAATTGGAGTACCTGGGCCGTCTCGACGCTCAGGTCAAGATTCGCGGCTACCGCGTCGAACTCGGCGAGATCGAGGGCGTCCTAAGCCGCCTGGCTGCCGTGGCCGCCGCGGCGGTCGCGCTGCACGATGACGGACGCGGCGACGCCGCGCTGATCGGCTACGTCGTGCCCGAGCCCGGCGTGGCGCTCGACCCCAACCTGCTCTCGACGGGGCTGGCCGTCGACCTGCCCTCCTATATGTGTCCGCAGGCCATCGTCGTCCTGGCGACCCTGCCGCTCACGGCCAACGGCAAACTGGACCGCGCCGCGCTCCCCAAACCTAACGCGGACGCCGGGACAGGGGAGCCTGGCGAGCCGCGCACTCCGACCGAGCGCGCGCTCGCCGCCATCTGGTCCGATCTGCTCGGCGGTCGCGCGATCGGACGCAGTGACGATTTCTTCCTTCTCGGCGGCCACTCGCTGCTGGTCATACGCGCGCTGGCCCAGGTGCAAAAGGACCTCGGCGTCTCGCTGCCGCCACGCGCGCTGTTCGACCGGCCCACGCTGGTCACGTTCGCCGCGGCGGTGGACGCACAACGGGCTCAGCCACCGACCGGCCCGACTACGGCGCCGTTGAAGCCCGCCGCGCGCGTGGCCTACCGAGCGCCGTCCCGCCCCACCTCCCCGCGCGCGTGACCGGTCGTCGCACGACCATAGTTAGAGCGTCCCCGACCGTCGTTCGGCTCGGTTCAGAGAGATCTGCCCGACCTGCTATGCTGACGCTGAGTGACGGCGCTGCATTCTATCGTGGCTTGCACCGCGATAATGTTCCCCTTGGGCCGCGCGGCTCCCGCGACGCACCCCTATCCATGGAGTGAGGTTTACCGGCCGTGGAAACGCCCTTGCCATCCGTCACCATCGTCGTCCCCTGCTACAACGAAGCCCAACGCCTCCCGTCGGAGATGCTCGCCACCTTCACGATGCCCGAGCGGCATCTGAGATTCCTCCTCGTCAACGATGGCTCCACCGATGGAACTATTGCCGTGCTCGAAGACCTGGCGCGACGCGCGCCCGAGACGATCGAGGTGCTCGACCTCGTGTCGAACCAAGGCAAGGCCGAGGCCGTGCGCCAGGGCGTCATGCACGCCTTTCAGAGCAAGCCGGACTACATCGGTTTCTGGGACGCCGATCTGGCTACGCCGCTCGACGAGATCGCGGGATTCTGCGATATTCTGGACACGCGCCCCGACATTCAGATGGTGCTGGGCGCCCGCGTGAAGCTGATGGGCAGGGCGATAGAGCGTAAAGCGTATCGCCACTACTTCGGACGCGTCTTCGCCACGGCGGCGTCGCTGGTCTTGAACCTCCCTATCTACGACACACAGTGCGGGGCCAAGTTGTTCCGGGGCACGGAGACGACGTGTGAAGTCTTTGAGACGCCGTTTCTCTCGCGCTGGGTGTTTGACGTGGAGATCATCGCGCGCTACAAAACACGTATGGGCAAGCGTGGACGCTCGATCGTCCCGGCGATCTACGAACGCCCGCTGCACCAGTGGCGCGACATCGGCGCCTCCAAGGTCCACGCGGGCGACGCTGCCCAGGCCTACGTCGATCTGGCGAAGATATTCCTGCGCTACCGCCAGTCCTAATACATCGATGCTTCAGAAAGGAGCCGCATGACGCAGCCCCAGCCCATCCGCGTCGCCGTGGCGCGAGACCGCGAGGCCTGGAACTCCTACGTGGCCGCTGCCGGGGGCAGCGTTTTGCAGAGTTGGCAGTGGGCTGAGTTCAAGCGGCGTCAAGGATGGCGCGTCGTGCGCCTCGTGGCCCTGCGCGATGGCTCGCCCGTCGCGGCGATTCAGGTCTTGGTCCGCAGCGCGCCCTTTCTTGGAGCGTTCTTCTACGCCGCCGAAGGTCCCGTCTTGGCGCCCGACGCCTGGCGCGGCGACCCCGCTGGCCTGGCCGCCCTGCTGAAGGAGGTTCGCCGCCGTGGCCGCGTCGCCGGCGCCCTGGTGTTGCGCGTCGATCCCCTTATCGACGCTGGCGGCGCGCCCGCGCGCCTCGCCGGCCTCGGCTTCGAGCGCTCTCCCAGCGACGTGCAGCCGGCCGCCACGGCGGTCGTCGACCTCGACAAAACGGAAGAGCAACTCTGGCGCGCCCTGGCGCGCGATGCGCGCTATCGCATCGGACGCGCCCGACGCGAAGGTGTGGTGCTGCGCCCAGGGACCGACGCCGATGTCGACGCCTTCGCGGATATGCTGGCCGACACGGGCAAGCGCAAGGGCTTCGGCGTGCGCGGCGCCTCCTACGTCTACGACCTCACGGCGATGCTGCGCGACCGAGACAGCGGCGCCTTCCTTATCGCCATGCAGGGCGACGAAGCCGTCGGCGCCACGATCGTCACCACGTTCGGCCAGCGCGCCGCCTCGCTCTACACGGCCAGCAACGCCCAGGGACGGACGGTCGGCGCGCAGCACGTGCTGCATTGGGAAGCGATGCTGGAAGCCAAGCGCGCGGGCTGCGCCATGTACGACTTCCGCGGCGTGGCCACCACGGGCGACGCCTCCGGCCACTGGTCGGGCCTGACCTTCTTCAAGCAGCGCTTCGGCACGCGCCACGAAGACCTCGCGGGCGCCTGGGACGACGTCTACCGCCCCCTGGCCTTCCGCGCCTTTCTCCAGGCACAGAGCGCCCGCCGCGACCTGCCCCGTCTGCTCCAGCGCCTCCGCGCCCGCAACACCCCCGAGACCACCCCTCCCGCATCCGACGCCTCAACCCAGGACAGCCCCGTCCCCGCGTCCAGCGACTCAACGTAGAGAGCGCATACCGACATTCTGGCATCCCTCAAGAAGGGCCTCAACGGTCAACGCACGATCCACGTCCTCTCTTATTTCGACGTAAACTAAACTAGATCTAGTTCAGAAGGAGGGATAATGCGTCAGATCAACATCCACGAAGCTAAGACCCATCTCTCACAACTTGTAGAGGACGCGGCGCAGGGCGAGGAGATCGTGATTGCCAAGGCAGGCAAACCGATGGCGCGCTTGCTCGGGATCACGTCCACGCCTGCCCCTCGTCGCCCTGGTCTGCTCAAAGGGAAGATCAGGATCGGCGACGATTTTGACCTTCCGCTTCCCGAGGACATGCTCGCCACGTTCGAGGGAGGCGCGTGATGCGCCTGCTGTTGGATACGCATATCCTTCTCTGGTGGTTAGTCGACGACCCGGCGTTGCCGTCGCGCGCTAGAACACTCATCGCGGATCCAACCAACACGGTTTTCATCAGCCCACTGAGTCTATGGGAGATTGCGATCAAGTCGCGTCTGGGGAAGATCGAGGCCAACGTCGATGAGGTGCTCGCGGCGGCGACCGACGGAGGCCTCATCCCTCTCCCCTTCACAGCGGGTCATGCCAGTGAGACCGCACGCCTACCATATCATCATCGCGATCCGTTTGATCGTGGCTTGGTCGCGCAAGCGCGGCACGAGCCTATGCGCCTCCTCACGCACGATGGGGTAGTCGCCGCCTATGGGGACAGCGTCCTTCTTGTCTAAGCCTCCATGGCGCATCCCTACACTTTGCCCACACAGCACTCGTTCACGAGCGCACTAGCTCTATGACGACTTTGCCAAAGAGCGCGGGCGACGTTGCGGCACGGTAGGCATCTTTCGCTTCCTCGAAGCCGAACGTCCGGTCAATCGGCGGCTTGACGCCGGTCGCGTCGACCGCCTCGACAAGATCCACGTACGCGGCGGCGCTGCCCACGGCGACGCCACGGATTGATGCGCCTTTGCTCATCAACGGCAGGAAATTGGGTGGAGCATCGGCCATAGTAAAGAGACCCATGAAGGCCACCTCGCCGCCGTAACCGACGGCCGAGATCGACTGATCCAGTGCGGCTCCGCCAGCGGCGTTGACGACGCGTTTCACCCCACCTGTACGTCCAAAGACGACCTCGCCCCAGTTCGGCGTAGTTTGGTAATTAACCGTATCCGTCGCTCCAAGGGCGCGGAGTCGCTCCCGTTTTTCGTCCTGACTTGAGGTACCGATGACCTCGGCGCCGGCAGCGCGCGCAAGCAGCAGAGCGAAGAGCGAGACGCCGCCCGTGCCGAGCACCAAGACCTTGTCACCCTTTCCGATCTGTCGAGTATAGGGACGGTCTCCATTGAGGGCCGTCCACGCGGTCAGCGCCGCGCACGGCAGCGTGGCCGCCTCGACAAAGCTCAGACTCTTCGGCGCTGCCGCGACTCGGTCAGCCGCTAGGATCACGTACTCAGCCAGCATACCTTGCTCCCCATCCCGTGGAGAGCCGAGCCCAAACCCCATACCCGGAACGGGCGGGCCATCATTCCAGTTTTTGAAGTAGAGGCTCGTTACCCGATCGCCAACGGACCACCTAGCGACGCCTGAGCCGACGGCATCGATTTCACCGGCTCCATCAGATAACGGAACTAGATCCTCGGCGACTTGCGCGCCATAATTACCAGTAAGGATTATCTGGTCGCGGTAGTTGAGAGACGCCGCGTGAACGCGCACGCGCACCTCAGCCGGCCCTGGCTCAGGGAGAGGCGCGTCCTCGAGAACGAGTCCGTCAAGATTGGTTGCATTTGCCGTTAGAATCCATCGTCGCATAGTGTACTTACTCCCGTTGCACTGATTTGCTCGCTGTTCTCGCGGTTTTTAGGAGGGGTTGAGACCTAGCGCCCGATCTAGTATCTCGGGGCTGCTCAAACCGCCGCGCCGCTGGCGGAGACGCCATACCTATCCTCATTGTCTGCCTTGACGGCTGTGTTCGCCGGTGCGTCGCCGCCGACGCATCTCCTGGTCGGGATGAAGACCGTGCTCACGCTCACCTTACGAGTATGCGTAGCCACAAACGTATCAGGCAGAGGTGAACTTGTCCCTAGGTTCAGCAGGACCACCTTAGGATGGCCGCGACCTTGTCCGCGTCAGGCGCAGGAGCTGCTCAGAGTCCGATTGGCTTGACCCAGTGTGTTTGGAATTCACCATCGAGAAGCCCCGAAATGTATCCCCAGTATGTCGCCATGAACGGTTGTTGCACGTGTCGTAGGAGGTCAGGGCCGGACGCCCAGCACTCGTAGAACATGAACGCTCCGGGGTCTCCGATGACGGCATGGACCTCGTACTGCTGACATCCCGCGTCGTTTCGTATGTCGTCGATAGAGGCCCGAACTTGGTCGAGGAGCGTATTCTCTTGCCCCCGTTGTGTTCGGGTGAGCCCGTATGCCGCGACGGGAGTCTGGGAGGTCGCGCTATCAGCGGGGATAAGCTCGTCGAGTACTGCTTTGGTGCTGTCCGTCATTGTTTTCTCCTGTTGACTGGTAGTTGGCGATCGCTTCGAGACCGCGAGCGGTCTTGGAGCGACGTCGGTCGTGCATGTGGTGGAGTCCGGCGGGTGATCGGCCCCGTTTCATGTCTGTGGGCCTGGTTTAGGGATCAGACGACCTCCGTCTGGCCGCCGTCGACGACGAGGTTGGCGCCGTTGACGTAGGCGCTGTCGTCGGAGGCCAGGAAGCCGATGGCCCTGGCGATCTCTTCGACGGTCCCGAGCCGGCCGGCGGGGATGGTGGGTAAGATCGGCGTGAGGCTCTCCAGCGTGACGCCGGCCGCGTCGTAGGCGGGGGTGAAAATCATGCCGGGGCTGATGGCGTTGACCCGGATCTTGCGTCCCTTCAACTCGTTGGCCCAGGTGCGGGCGAAGGACTGCAGGGCGGCTTTCGTGGCGGCGTAGACGCCGAGCGACGCGCTGCCTCGCTCCCCCTCGATCGAGCTCATGAGGACAATAGAGCCGCCCTCAGGCATCAGCGGCAGCGCTCCCTGGACCGTGAAGGCGGTCCCCTTCAGGTTCAGCCCGAAAGTCGCGTCAAGGATCTCGTCGGTGTAGCCCTCGATCGTGGCATAGAGCGCGGCCCCGGCGTTGGCCACGACGACGTCGAGCCGGCCCACTGTTTCCTTGATCGCGGCGAAGAGCCGGTCGAGATCGGCATGGACGGTGATGTCGCACTGGATGGCGCTGGCCTGCTCACCGAGCTCGGCTTTCGCCTTATCGAGCTCCTCCTGTCGGCGGCCGACGATAAAGACGGTCGCGCCCTCGTCGACGAAGTACTTCGCGGAGCCGAACCCAAGCCCGCTGTTACCGCCGGTCACCAGGATGTTCTTGCCGTCAAATCTGTTGCTCATTGCGGTCTCCATTCGTTGAGAGGATGTGATATCTGAGTGCGTCCGCCAGGCCACCTACACCGGCCTGGCCATAGAAAAGGACCCATGGACCGCGTGCGCCGCGACGAGGCAGCTGTGAATCCGGCGCCTGCTGGCACGCGGTCCGCGCGGGGATGGCGGCGGCCATGTATTGGCTGGCCGTTAAGGGATCAGCACCAGCCGGCCGCGCACGCCGCCGCCTTCGAGGGCCTTGTGGGCCTGCGCGACCTCTTCAAGGGGATAGGTCGCCGCGACGCGCAGGCTCAGGCGTCCCGCGCCGGCGAGGGCCGAGAGCTTGGCGAGGCGCGCGCCGTCGCTGTGAAAGGCCACGTTGTATGTACGCGTCGCCCGTCGGGCCTGCGGGGCCGCGTTGAGCAGGGACACGAACGCACCACCATGGCGGACAGCCTCGAACGCCGCCACCCCTTGATTGGCCGCGTCGAGGGTGCCGTCGACGCCGCCGGGTACGATCTGGCGCACGGTTGTGGCCAGAGGCGCGTCTCGGAGCACGAACAGCTCGGCGCCAAACCCGCGGACCACCTCCTCGTCGGCGGCGCCGGCCTGCGCCACGACTCTCAGCCCGTGCATCACGGCAAGTTCGATGGCGAATCCGCCCACCGCGCCGGCCGCGCCGGTGACCAGCAGCCACTGGCCGGGCGCCAGGTCCAGGGCGTCCAGGGCTTGGTCGGCAGTCGTGGCATTCAGCGGCAGGGTGGACGCCTCGGCCATCGTCGCTCCGGCGGGCGCGGGCGCGATCGCCCATTCCTCGAGAACCATGTACTCTGCCTGCGCGCCCAGCGGCAGATCCACCCGCTCCTGCAGGCCGACCACCACGTCGCCCACCGCGAACGCCCGGACGCCCTCGCCGAGGGCCTCGACGACGCCGGCGACATCGAGGCCAACCCCGAACTGCGCCTGGGGCGCCGCCGCGCCGTAGCGCACATTCGCGCCCGAGCGGACAAATGCGACATCGGCCGGATTGACCGCGGCCGCTCCTACCTTGATCAATACCTCACCCGGACCTGGGGAGGGCGCCGGGGTGTCGATGATCGCGAGCACCTCTGGACCACCGAATTCCTTGACGACGACTGCACGCATGTTCTGCTCCTTATCTGCTCCGCCCCGATGCCACGGTTCCATGACTGGGGAGTGTCCCTCTTGCGGGGAGTCGCCGCCGACTCTCCCGGTCGGGATGACGGCGGCCCGCGTTCTCAGGCTCACCTGTCGTGATTATGTGTCGCCGCGAACGGTTCAGGCAGGGGCGAGTTCGTCCCTGGGTCCAGCAGGACCACCTTAGGGCTACATCGAGCCACTATACTCAAAGGCATGGGTAACAGCATCGGCGAGTTCTTGCGGTCGCGACGGGCACGGATCAGCCCGATGGATGTCGGACTGCCCGCGGGGGCAGGACATCGGCGGCTGCTGGGGCTGCGTCGGGAAGAACTCGCGCAGCTTGCCGGCGTGAGCGTCGACTACTACGTACGCCTGGAACAGGGCCGGAGCGCGCACGTGTCGGACGCGGTGCTGGACGCGGTCGCCCAGGTCCTGGGGCTGACCGAGGTCGAGCGGGAACACCTGGGCAACCTCGCTCGCCCCAAGCTCGATCGTGGGCGATCACGGAGGCAGTCGGTCAGTGCGGGGATTCAGCGCCTCCTCAACGCGATGCACAACGTGCCTGCTCTGGTGATAGGCCGCCGCATGGACATCCTGGCCTGGAACGAGGCGGCGGACGCCGTGTTCGACCTCACAGCTATGCGCTCGGTCGCCCGCAACAGCGCCACCCTCGTATTCCTCGGCCCGGACACACGCACGCGCTACCTGAACTGGGACGTGGTCGCGGCCGAGGTAGTCGCACATCTGCGCCTGGAGGCAGGCCGCTACCCCGACGATCCCCTTCTCGCGTCGCTCATCGGGGACCTGTCCATCAACAGCGACGCGTTCCGTCGCCTGTGGGCGCGCAATGACGTCAAGCAGAAAACCTCCGGCGCGACACGCGTCGCCCACCCGTTTGTCGGCGAGCTCGACTTCGCCTACGAGATCCTCACGCTCTCGGCCCAAGTCGACCAATTCCTGACCGCGTACACCTTTGTCGAGGGCTCACCCACCGACGAGCGGATGAAACGGTTGCTGAGTTGGGCCGCCGCCGAGATCACTGTCCAGACCATCGTCGGATACGAACCGTTCGGCGTGCAGTCCGATCGTGTCGACGCTGGTGAGATCGGGTCTGCCGACGATCACCGCATCGAGCCATAGATGATTGCCGACGCTCATGCTTGATCTGAGCGTCGAGGCTCCTCCACCGACGTACGCGCCACGCTTGCCAGGGTCCACCAACCGTCGACATGACGGAGTTGCATATGCATATCCCATCTTTGGCGTAGTATAATTAAGGCAGTTGATCCTATCTCTTCGTCTTTTCACGATGGACGAGTTCTTCGTCTATATCCTCGAAAGCGAGAATCTGTCCACGCTGAAAGCAACCGAGAGCCCGTGGGTCAACTCATGGAGGGAGAAAATGTCAGACGCGAACGACGACGGAGCGTCCGTTAAAGGAACGAACAGGGACGAGCGCAGAGAGCGAGATAAGGGGAAGCAAATCTACCATCCGCCCGTCCTCTACCTTGGCCACCGCGCCAAGAGGAAAGAAGACGAGCGGCGACGCAAAGCTCTCGAAAGAAAAGCCCGTGGGAAACGTCCCCACGGGCTTTCTTTGCGGCTTTTTAGTGGAGCGGGAGACCAGGCTCGAACTGGCGACATCTTGCTTGGAAGGCCCACCCGAAGGAATCAGGAGGTAACGTGGATTATCACTTTGCGTCTAGAAAGCAACGGTCTTCAGCGATAATCGTATGTTGGTATTATCATCTGTCAAGTGATGCCGAGTCGTATCGGGCAGCATTTGAGAGTCCGCGACATCTACAATAACGTGGAAAGACCGGGCTGCAAGACGTACGCGAAGAGATCAAGCATAAAGTTTCATTACGTCCTGTATGATACTTGAAATTGTTCATCTACCACCTGGTAAACCTACCATGGCAGGGAAGCTGCACGTATCCGCGATTGAGCTAAGCCACGTGGCTTGATGCATCAGTATCACTTTTGGTACAGCATAAGAGCATCATAAAATAGGTGCTGTTACCATCTTTTTGGGGAGTGGCTAAAAGTCAGGTGATGGTACAATAGGGGCACCGCTGCCCACGACGGTCGACACGGCAGAGCGCGATGAACTCTTTACCTTCATCGGGGCAAAAAAACGACGCCTACCTCGTAACAGAGGTCGAGCGGAAGACCCGGTGTATCCTCGGCCGGCAGGTTGTCTGCGAACGGGATGTCGAGCGCATGCAGGAGATGGTCGAGGGCGCTCCTCCGGCCACGCCGGACTATTCTGATGCGTTTGCCCTCTATGAGCGCCTCGTCTACTATCCTGAGCGCCAGGGCGTGGCCCCCGGCAAGAGCCAGACGTACAGCGTCGAGGCGGATAACGCCGAATTGCGGCACTATCTGGCGCGTCTCGGGCGCCGTAGTCGCTGCTTCTCCCGCTCAATCGACGCCCTGCGCCGCGCTGTCAAGCTCTTTGTCTACGCCTGGAACCGTCGTCAACTCCACCGCCAGGCGTTTCCGTCCTATGCCTATCAGGTCATGGAATTCGTATGACCCGCTATTTAGCCACTCCCCTCATTGACATTGACTCACAGGCTAACTCGGCAAAAGGGTTAACAGTCAATGCTTTTACGGCGGCTGACCGGGTCCTCGTGGTCGTCTCTCCTGGCTACTTCGAGCTTGATTCCATCGTGCAGATCAGCAAGACGATTAAGGAAGTCAAGGAGATGTTCAATCCTTCCCTTGACTTGGCCGGATTCCTCTTCACCATGAGCGATCCAACGATTAATAGTAAGACATCGCTCCAAATCTTGCGCCAGACCTATACCGTGTGTCTGTAGCCTTCCGGCTTGGCCGGTCTGACGCCGAATGGGCAGCCACACGCTTCGGCGCGTTCGATCCCTACACCGTCAAACATGAAGTAGCAGATCAGCAGGCCGTGGACCGGACACATCCGGTCTTTTTTTCAGTCCAAGAAACCTACGAGCGCGTGACGCAGACCCTGGAACATCTTGCACCACACGAAGCCTTGGTGAAAGTAGGCAAGCAGGTGGTTCCCATCACCACGCGCGCCTTCCCCACGCCACGGGCAAGTCGCGCGGAGATCGCTCGGGTAAAAGACGATTACGCCCAGCGTCTGATGACGCCACGACGCGAGATTACCGAGCAGATCGACGGAACCCCAGAACCGACTGTCCCGAGCTATGCGCCCGTGTCACGGCGCGTGCCAATAGGGGCTACCCGGCGACACGATCTCTACGAGGTGAACAGGCGTGAGGACCCAGAGGCCGCATGATCCCCCCTCATCTCAGTCGCCCACCACCGCTTGGCTTCCCCTAATGCCCCACGTGAAACGTCTGACGACGATGGTCGAACAGAAACGCCAGGCGCTTCGCAGAGTACACGGGAACCGGTGGGGCAGGGGGCAAGCCCCCTAGAAAGGAGTCAAGCCCGCTTCGCTGGGGCTCCTTCGCTGCGCTGCGGCCCTACGGGCGACACCGTTCGACCCCCACTGCTTCCAGCGTGGGGAAGCAGCAAAAATGCTGCTTCCTCTTTCAACCACACACAGATTGCACCAAGAATTGGAGGGTCATGGCCATGGACGAGTACACGAACCGGTTAGAGGAAGCACGCACAACCAAGCAGCCCTTACTGCTCTCTGCCCCTGACGCAGCGCACTTGCTGGGCATTGGGCTCACGTTCACCTGGCAATTAGTCCACAGCGGGCAGTTGCCCTCGATGCGTCTAGGAAAACAAGTCTTGATCTCGCGCCACACGCTGGAGCAGTTTGCGACCGGCAGTTGGCGTGACCAGAGTAGCGCGTAACAACCCCAAGAGGAGACGACATGGCACGGGGGAACATTGACAAACGGAGCCTTGATGATGGCAGGGTCCGCTACGATGTGATCGTTGACATGAGGATTGACTCGATCAGCGGCAAGCGGCGGCAGCGCAAGAAGACGTTTCGCACCAAGAAGGAAGCCCAAACGGCCTTAACCGGATGGCAGGCCGAGATCGACAAAGGCGCCGCGATCGACGGGTCGCGCCAGACCGTAGCAGAACTCTTACGCTACTGGCTGACGACCTACGCTCGGCACAACGTGCGCCCGGTCACGTTCGATGGCTACGAGCGCACGATCGAGAAGCGAATTATCCCTGCACTCGGTCACGTGCCCGTGCAGAAGTTGACGCCCGACCAGGTACAATCCCTCTACAGTAGCCAAATCAAAGCTGGGGCCGGACCAAGCACTGTACAGCTATGTCATCTTCGCCTCTCACAGGCCCTCACGCAAGCGGTCAAGCTGGGGCTCGTCGCCCGCGACGTCACCGACGTCGTCACCCCGCCACGCGTGACGACCAAGGAGATGCAGACGTGGGACGTGGTGCAGGCGCGCCGCTTCATGGAGGTCGCCCACCAGAGCCACTTTGGCCCGATCTGGACGCTCTCACTCATCACAGGGATGCGACGTGGCGAACTCTTGGGGCTGCACTGGCAAGATGTTGATTTTGAGCGTGGGGTCCTGCATATTCGACAAACCCGCGGCGTAATCCGTGGCCGGCGCTTTATCGGTCAACCTAAGAGCAAAAGTGCCCGGCGAACCGTCCCCGTGCCGCCGCAGATGATCGCCGAACTGCGTGAGCACAAGCGGAACCAAAACGAGCGCCGCCTGTCCATGGATGCCCCGTGGCACGATCAGGACCTCGTGTTTTGCACATCTGAGGGCAACCCTATTAGTCCGCGAAATCTGGTGCACGATTATGACTATTGGGTGACGTTAGCCAGAGTGCCGCGCATTCGCATCCATGATCAGCGGCACACCCACGTTACCAGAGCTCGTGAAAAGTCAGGACGAGGGGAGGAAAGACGCGCACTCGGGGAGCGCGGGCCTCCCGCCCGTCCCCGTGTCCGGTCTGGGACGGGTGAGCAGCGCAGCGAGCGCCCGCGCTCCCCGGACGACTTTTCACGAACCCTGCCCACGTTACCCTTGCACTTGAGCTTAGCGCAAACATCAAGACCGTATCCTAGCGGGTCGGCCACGCCAAGACCTCGATTACCATGGACATCTACGCGCACGTCCTGCTCGAGCAGCACACCGAGGTGTCAGACAAAATTGGCGGCGCGTTGTTCGGCGACACGAAGCAGGAAAGGAGTGAGCAGCAACCTGTGACAAATCCGTGACATCTAAGAGGGCTGCTGAACGCTCTCTCACGAAAAAGCATTATGCAAACAAAGAATCCTGGGTTTGCACCCAGGATTCTTTCTTTTTGTTGGAGCGGGAGACCAGGCTCGAACTGGCGACATCTTGCTTGGAAGGCGAGCGCTCTACCAACTGAGCTACTCCCGCGATTGGCAGCTACCCTGACAGTGTACAAAGATATACAGGCTAATGGCAACTTCTTCGTGTACTGCGTCCCGCACGCGGCTTGACGCGCGGACTTAGAGTCATTATGCTACGAAGTAGAGACCTTCGGGGCAGGGTGCAATTCCCGACCGGCGGTATGGTTCGCGCTACGACGCCTTATTACGCGTCGCGACGTAGGATCTAAGCCCGCGAGCACGGCGTGTCACACACGTCGTCGCAGACCCGGTGAGATGCCGGGGCCGACGGTACAGTCCGGATGGGAGAAGGTTCTTGCGGACGTGGAGCCATGGCGGCGCCGCGACCGTGTCTGCTTAGCCTCTTCGGGCCGTCGTGCTTCAAGCTACGACAACCGTCGGACTGTGCTGCAGTGCATGGTCGCCGCATCTTTCATACTCACACTAGCGCGTCATCATAGTCGTGCTGACCTCCCCGCATCCTCTTTTCTCCCATCCCTGCTCGTGCATCCGCACCTCGATGTCGTACTCTGCTTTGGGATGTCGTCGCCACGACGGCCTCCCCACTCTCGGGTCAGCAGGACGGCGAACATGACTATGATGCAGGAACGCGCGGCTACTCGCGTTGGACGTCAGGCGGCGGGTGATGCGTCGCCTTCCACAGCAGCGCACGGTAGGGTGGGGGGACGCCCCCACCGTCGATCGCGCGGCATCGTCTTCTCCTTTTTGCTGACCGCGGCCTCCCTCGCCTTCTGGACCGGCCTCATCGTCGCGCTCTGGGAGTGGGCGCGTCTCTCCGGCGCGGTCCCGTCGTTTATCTTGCCCGCTCCAAGCGCCGTGTGGGGAGAGTTCTGGGCCGAGATAGCCGATGGCTCACTGCTCTCCAACGCGGGCGTGACGTTGCAAGAAGCCTGCGCCGGATTCGGCGTCGCCGCGGTCGTCGCCGCGGTCTCCGGCTACGCCATCGTGCATAACCGCGTGGCAGAAGCGATCGCTACGCCCTTTATCGGCGCCTCGCAGGCCGTGCCCGTCGTGGCGGTGGCCCCTCTCATCGTTTTGCTCGTGGGCACGGGGTTGCCGCCTAAAGTCATCGTTTGTGCCGTGATCGTGGTCTTTCCCCTGCTCATCGGCGTCATCACCGGCCTGCGCGGCGTAGCGCGCGACTACCACGACGTGGCGCGCGTTTTCGGCGCCTCGCCCCTGCAGACGCTTTGGTACGTCGATCTGCCCCTGGCAGCGCCATCGCTGCTGGCCGGGGGGCGCGTCGGCTTGACCCTTTCCTTAACCGGCGCCATCGTCGGCGAGTTTGTATCCGCCGACAGCGGCCTCGGCTCCGCCATCCAGACCGCTGTCGGCAACGCACAAAAGGCGCCGGCCTTTGCCGCGCTGCTGGCGCTCGTCATCATCTCCATAGCCCTTTTCGGGCTCATCACATTGATCGAAAGGTTGGTCCTCCAATGGCTCGACGCCGTACCGTCTTAGTCCCTATCCTCGGTGGGGTCGCCCTGGCTTTCGTCCTCACACTGAGCGCCCTCCAACCGGGTGCGACCGCCGCGGCGCGGGCCGCGAGCGCGCGACCCGCCGCGTTGCGCGCCGTCAAGATCGGCATGGGCTACATTCCCTCGGTGCAGTTCGCGCCGTTCTACGTAGCCCAGCAGCGCGGCTACTACCGCCAGGCCGGCCTCGACGTCGCATTCGACTACGCGCAGTCGCCCACCCTGCTCCAGATCGTGGGCGCGGGCCACGAAGACTTCGCCGTGGCCGACGGCACCGACGCGATCGCCGCGATTACCGCGGTCCCCGTCGCCGTGCCGCTGACCTACGTCATGGCCGAGTACCAGCGCTTCCCCGTGGCTATCTTCGCCCTGCGCAAGAGCGGCATCCACGCCGTCCGCGACCTGCGCGGCAAAACCATCGGCGTCGCCGGTCGCTACGGCGCGACCTACACGGGCCTGCTGGCCGCGTTGCGCAGCGCGGGTTTGACGCTCAATGACGTCCACGTGACCACGATCGGCTACACGCAGGTCGAGAGCGTGGCGGCGGGCCGCGTCGACGCGGCGGTCGGCTACAGCGTCAACGAGCCGGTGCGCCTGACGGCTCTGGGCTACAAAGTGACCACCCTCGAGGTCAGCACAGAGGCCAACCTCGTCTCGCCCGGCATCGTGACCGGCATCGGGGAAATAGCGCGCAACCCCGCCCTCGTGCGCGCCTTCGTACAGGCGACGTTGCACGGCCTCGCCGACACCATCGCCGACCCGAAGGCCGCCTTCGCCATCTCCCGCCGCGCGCCTGGTCTGAGGCTGAGCGGCGGCGATGTCGCCGTCCAATACGACGTGCTGACGCGCGCCATCGACTTCTGGCATGGGGCAGGGACCAAAGTCCATGGCCTTGGCTACGTCGATCCCACCCAGTGGAGCGCCTCGGCCAAACTGCTGCACGCGCTCACGCCGTCGACGCCGGGCGCCCTGCCCAAGACGGCCTATACCAACGCCTTCGTCGCGGGAAGCAAGAAGGTTTAGCTTTTGGACCTTCCCGCGTCCTTGCGCCACGGCCTCGACCGTGAGCTAGAGAAAACCCCGGCCCGCGTCCTCGCCGCGGCGGCGGAGGCCCTGTCCTCGCGCTACCGCGCGGGCGCCGGCGAGGACGGGACCACGCCGCACCTGCGTTCGCCCGGCGACGTGACGGCCTACGCCGCGTTTCGCCTGCCAGCCACGTTCGGCGCGATTGGCGCGGCGCTCGGCGCGGTGCGAGAACGGCGCCCTGACTGGCGACCGCACGCGATCCTGGACGCTGGCGCGGGGCCGGGCACGGCTCTGTGGGCGGCGACAGCGCTCTGGCCTTCGTTACAGGAGGCCACGGCGATAGAGCGCGACGACAGCATGATCGCGCTGGGCCGGCGGCTGGCCACGGATGCTGGAGGCGAGGCCCCGGTACGCGGCGCGGCGACGTGGCTGCGCGCGGACCTCACCAGCCCTTGGAAGACGCCATCCACGGCGTACGACCTCGTCGTCGCGGCCTACACCCTGGGCGAGGTCGCACCGCGCGCGCGCGCCGAGGTCTTGTCGCGCCTCTGGGCGGCCACGACGCCGGACGGCGTGCTGCTCGTGGCCGAGCCAGGGACCACGGAGGGGTTCGGCGTCATCCTTGCCGCCCGCACACAGGTGCTTAGCGTGGGGGCGAACGTCGTCGCGCCCTGCCCACACGACCGCGCTTGTCCCATGGGCGAGGGCGACTGGTGTCACTTCGCCCAACGCGTGGCCCGCTCCAAGCTGCACCGTCAGGTCAAGGGCGGCGCCCTGGCCTACGAGGACGAGAAGTACACCTACGTCGCGCTGACGCGCACGGGCGTGGGCTCGCCTATCGCGGGCCGCGTGCTGCGCCACCCACAGGTCAGGCCAGGGCGCATCACGCTGGAACTCTGCGCTCCGGATGGACTGGAGAAAACGACGGTCACGCGCGCCGACCCGCGGCGCTGGCGCGAAGCCCGCGACATCACCTGGGGCGACGCCCTCACCCTCGATCCCCGTTGAGGATGAGTCTATTCGACTCTCTATGCAAAGGGGTGCCGAAAAATTGACGAACGTATGCGTGGTGACGACGGATCTTGTCCTGGCGCAGGCGCCAGGACGCGTTCTTCGCGACGCGGGTGAAGCTATTCTTCAAAATAGCAGTCTTGTCGATGTCTCACGGAGGGCAACCCTTGCTAGAGCAGTTCCGCACGACGACGCATACATCGGCATACGGGAGCCGAGACGCATAGAGGAGATCGTCGCCGGCATCATAAGCTTCTTCTAAGACGACGAAAAAGACTCGACGCGCACTTGCGCTATAATAAAGGAAGTGTAATGTCTGTCTTGACGCCTGACTCGATCGTTATAATCGGAGGGGGATCAGCGCGGTACGGCAGGGTATAGTCGGCGTCGGCGCGGTGTAGTGAGCGGCGCAGCCTCGTAGGTAGAAGGAGGAGCAGTGGCGGAAACGTTCCCGCAGTTGCTGCAACGGGTTAAGAAAGACATTAAAGAGGTCGACGTCGCGGGTGTCCAAGAGGCGCTGACCGGCGCGCAGCCTCCTCTCCTCATCGACGTGCGTGAGCGCGACGAGTACGAGGAAGGCGCGATCAAGGGCGCGGTGCATATCCCGCGCGGCTATCTCGAGATGCGGATCGAGAACGAAGAAGCTGACCGCGACGAGCCGATCGTCGTGTACTGCGCTGGCGGCGTTCGTTCAGCCCTCGCCGCGCAGTCGCTCCAGACGTTGGGCTACACCAACGTGAGATCGCTCACCGGCGGCTTCGGAGCCTGGAAAGACGCTGGCCTGCCCTATGTCGTGCCGCGCAAGCTGAGCGAGGACCAGCGTGGGCGCTACAGTCGTCACCTGCTGATCCCCGAGGTCGGCGAGGCCGGCCAGTTGAAGCTGCTCGACGCCAAAGTGCTGCTGCTCGGCGCGGGCGGCCTGGGCTCTCCCGCGGCGCTCTACCTGGCCGCGGCCGGCGTGGGCACGCTAGGCATCGTAGACGCCGATACGGTCGACGCCTCGAACCTGCAACGTCAGATCCTGCACAACACCTCGCGACTCGGACAGTACAAAACGGAGTCCGCGCGCGAGACGCTCAACGCGCTCAATCCCGACGTGAAGGTGGTGGAGCATCGCATTCACCTGTCCGCCGAGAACGTGCTCGACCTCATCATCGACTACGACCTCATCATCGACGGCGCGGACAACTTCCCCACGCGCTACGCTTTGAACGACGCGGCTGTGATCTTGAACAAGCCCGTCGTGCATGGGTCTATCTTCCGCTTTGAGGGCCAGACGACGGTGTTTAAGCCGTACGAGGGACCGTGCTACCGCTGCCTGTTCCCCACACCACCTCCCTCGGATCTGGCCCCGTCGTGCGCCGAGGCCGGCGTGCTAGGCGTGCTGCCGGGCATCATCGGTTCGCTGCAAGCGATCGAGGCCATTAAGCTGATCTTGAACATAGGCGAGCCTCTTATCGGCCGCCTGCTGCTCTACGACGCCCTGGAGACGAGCTTCCGCGAGCTGCGCCTGCGCCGCGACCCGGATTGTCCTGCCTGCGGGACCAACGCGACGATCAAAACGGTCGAAGACATCATCTTCGCCTGCCCCGTCCCGGCCTAGGGGCCAACGCTTCTTTCAACGATTAACGTGCGCCCGTCTTTTCGCGAAGGGCGCTGCTTCTTGCCGCGACGACGTGGCGGAAGCTTAGGGAGACAGGTACACATGGCGACGATTCAGATCCCACCCGTCCTGCGCGCCGCTGTCGGCGGCGGCAAGAACGTGGAAGCCCACGGCGCGACCCTGGGCGACGTGCTCGGCGACCTCTACGACCGCTACCCCGCGCTGCGTGAGCAGATCAAGCCGGGCAACGACGGTTTGAGCCGCAACGTCAACATCTACGTCGACGACGAAGATGTGCGCACCTTGCAGGGCGTGGCCACCAGCGTCGGCGACGATGCGCGCGTCATCATCCTGCCGGCTATGGCCGGCGGCGCCTCCTAGGCCGGCCGGCGACCTCATATGCGCTACGGTAATCTGATCGACGCGATCGGCAGGACGCCGCTCGTGGAGATGCCGCGGCTCTCGCCCTCGCCTTCGGTGCGTCTGTTCGCCAAGCTCGAAGGGCACAACCCTACCGGCTCGGTCAAGGACCGCATCGCGCGGAGCATGGTCGAGCAGTCGGAGAAAGACGGGTCGCTGCGTCCGGGCATGACCATTCTCGAATCCACCAGCGGCAACACCGGCATTGCCCTGGCCATGGTCGGGCGCGTCAAGGGCTATCCCGTGCGCGTGGTTATGCCCGACAACCTGACGCCGGAGCGCGCTGAGTTACTGACGCTCTTCGGCGCGGAGATCACGTATTCTCCCGGCGCGGAAGGGTCGAACGGGGCCATCCGTGTGGCCCAGCGGCTCTCCGAATCCGGCGCGTATTTCTACCCCTACCAGTACGCCAACGCGGCGAATCCCCTGGCGCACTATGAGACCACGGGGCCGGAGATCATAGACGACCTGCCCAACGTCGATGTCTTTGTAGCGGGGCTGGGCACGGGCGGCACGCTGATGGGCGTGGGGCGCCGCCTCAAAGAGCACAACCCCGCCGTTCAGATCGTGGCGGCCGAGCCGCTGCCTGGCGAGTCGGTGCAGGGGCTGCGTTCGCTGGACGACGGCTTTACCCCGCCGATCCTCGACGCCGCGCTGCTCGACCGCAAGATCCTGGTCTCCAACCACGACTCGGTTGTGGGCACGCGACTGCTCGCCGAGCGCGAGGGCATCTTCGCCGGCGTGTCCAGCGGCTCCAACCTCCACGTGGCCTTGCGCGTGGCTCGGGGCATGGAGCGCGGCAATATCGTGGTGCTGATGTGCGACGGTGGTTGGAAATATGTCAGCGCTAAGCTCTGGACGGACGACCTGCCGTCGCTCGACGAGGCCATGGAGAAGTCGATCTGGTGGTGACGAGGGCAGGCGCACTATGACGACTCTAGAACACGCTGACGCTCTTATACTGCCGCGCGCCTATGTCGAGGCCATGGTGCGCCACGCGCGGGCCTTCACGCCGCAGGAGTGCTGCGGCCTGATCGCGGGCAAAGAAGGCCGCGCGATGCGCAGGTACGAGTTGCGTAACGACAACCCCAGCGTGCTGCGCTACACCGCCAACGCCATGGATCAGCTTAAAGCCATGAACGAGATGGACGCGCACGACTGGGATCTGCTCGCGATCTACCACTCGCACACGCACACGCAGGCATACCCCTCGGCCACGGACATCCGCCTGGCCTTCTACCCCGAGGCGGCTTACGTCATCGTCTCGCTCCAGGAGCGGGACGCACCGCGTGTGCATGCCTACCGCATCCTCGACGGCGTCGTGACCGAGCGACCGGTCGTCTTCGGCGACGAGCTGCTCGAGACCTAACCGAGCGGAGAACAGCGCCCGTTTCCGCGCCCGAAAACCTTTGTCGCTCTCTTAAGAGCGGCGTAACATGTGCTCCGCGACGTGGCGCGTTGCGGGTGAGGATAAGCGAGATGGTGAAAAAGCCCTCAAGCAAGCGCGGGAAGACGCGCGCGGCGTCCCCGAACAAGGATTCATTCCCCGGCGCAACGCGGAGCGAGCGACCACGCGTGAGCGCCCATGCCCTCGACATCGTACTTAAACTCGAAGCCGAGGGCCTCGCCGCCGCGCTGCCCGCCTACCTGAACCTGCCCCTCGCTCCCATCGTGCGCGCCCTGCCTACCGAGTTGCCCCAACTCTCTCTGCATACCGAACGCCTCGACTCGCTCTTCGAATTGGCTGACGGTACGCTCCTCCATCTGGAATATCAGTCCGATCACCGCCCCGACACTCTAAAGCGCTTTTTCCTGTACGATGTCGCCGTCGTGCAGATGTACGATCGTCCTCTGCGCACCATCGTGTTCTACGGACCCAGCGTCACCGCGGCTGACGAGCACCTCGACTACGACGTCCTCAAGTACAACGTGACCGCGTTCTACATGGGAGCACGCGACGGGGAGGCGATCTTGCACGCACTGCAAGAGAAAGCGGCGCGAGGAGATGTCTGGGACGACCGCGACCGGCTGGACCTGGCCTTCCTACCGCTAATGAAGCTGGAGCGTCCGATGGAAGAGGTGGTGCGCGCGACGCTGCGCCTCGTACCTATGCTGCCCGAGGACGTGCGAACGCGGACGACGGGTGTACTGATGGGTTTAGCGTATCATTATCTGGGAGAGGGCATATTTGACGGGCTGATAGAGGAGTTGAAGAAGATGAGCGCATGGGTAGAGATACTGGACCGCAGTATGGAAGAGGGGCTGGAGGAGGGTTGGCAAAAGGGTCTGAAACAAGGGCTGGAACAAGGGCTGGAACAGGGACTGGAACAAGGACTAGAGAGGGCTCGACGCGAAGATGTCTTGAAGGTATTGGAGGCGCGCTTTGGGATGCTGCCGCTCACGTTGACTACACGCCTGAACCAGACCGCTTCCGCGCAACTCGATAAATTGTTCGACGCCGCCTTAACTGTGTCCGACGTTGAGGCGATGACTGCTCTGCTTTCTACGTCTTCCAACGAAGCTAAGGCATAATTCTTGTCGTATGCTGGCTCCGTCGTGATACGCCTGGCACGCCTCCATTCTCCTTCTCTCCTGAATACGCCCTCCGTATCTATGGCGCCGTCCTTTAGCGCCTCGCATCGAACTCCGCGAAGACGCCCGTCGTATAGCGGGGCGCGCCAGACTTGACAGCGGAGCCCACGCGCACGACACTTGACGATATGAATACACGACCTCTTCTCGGCTACGTCGCGCGCAGCCATCTGGCCGATGTCGACCTCGGCATCTCGCGCTACGGCAACAATGAAACCTACGCCAATGCCTTATCCGACAACGGCGGCGCGCCCATTATGATCCCCCCGACCGGCACCGCCGCCGCGCTCGACCGCATCTACGATGCGCTCGACGGGCTGCTGTTGACCGGCGGTCCCGATGTCGATCCCACCGCCTACGGCCAGGCACATGGTCCGCTTACGGACACGGGCGACGAGCCGATGGAGAAAGCTGAGTTCGCCCTCCTACGCCGCGCCCTCGACGACGGCAAGCCTGTGCTCGGCATCTGCCGCGGCCTGCAGGTGCTCAACGTCGCGCTTGGTGGGACGCTGTACCAGGATCTGGCCGAGGATATGGGGACGACGCTCGTCCACCCTGCCTATCGTGACGGACGTTCCTTTTTGGTTCATGGGGTCGCGGTCATCCCCGGCAGCCTTCTGTACGAGATCGTTGGCCGCGACGAGATCGGCGTCAACTCGCTGCACCACCAGGGCATCCATGCCCTCGCGCCGACGCTGACCGCCGTGGCTGTCGCGCCGGACGGACTTGTCGAGGCCGTCGAGCGCCCCGACCGGCCCTTCGTCGTAGCCGTACAGTGGCACCCCGAGGAGATGTATAAGAACGACGGTGCGTGGGCAGGTCTGTTCCGCGCCTTCACGGAGGCCGCGGCGGCATACCGCGTCAGCGCGAGCGAACGCGCGCCGAGCGCCGTGGGCAGCCGGTAGGTACGGAGTGGACGATCGCCCGCTCGGCATCTTCGACTCCGGTATAGGCGGCCTCACTGTCTTACACGCCCTACGGCGTCTGCTGCCGGACGAGGGCGCCATCTATTTCGGCGATGTCGCGCGCCTGCCCTATGGTCCGCGCCCTCAGGAGCAAGTGCGGCTTTTCTCGCACGAGATCGTGGCCTTTCTACGTGAAAGGCACGGCGTAAAAGCCGTCGTCATAGCCTGTAACACGGGCTCCGCCGCGGCCCTAGAAAGTCTACGTCAGGCACACCCCGCTCTGCCGATCGTCGGCGTGATCGAGCCGGGCGCGCGCGCCGCTGTCGCGGCCTCCACGAACAAACGCATCGGCGTCATCGCGACGCAGGGCACGATCGGCTCGGGCGCCTACACGCGCGCCGTCCACGCTGTCGCACCGGAGGCCGTGGTCTTTCCGCGTGCCTGCCCGCGCCTCGTGCCTCTCGTCGAGGCCGGTCAGACGACGGGACTAGCGGTCGACGCCGTGCTCGACGACGATCTGACCAGCCTCGTCGACGCCGGCATCGACACGCTGATCCTGGGCTGTACGCACTATCCTTTGCTGCACGGCGCGGTCGCGGCATCGTTGCGCCGCCTGTCCGGCCACGATGACATCACGGTGGTGGATTCCGCTGATTCCACGGCGCGCGAGACGGCAGCCCTGCTCGACGCGCGGGGGTTGCGCGCGATGACGGGAGCTGCGGGGACGTTACAACGCGTCTACACGTCGGGGTCGCCCCTGGAGTTTCAGGCGCTGGCGGCACGATTGTTCGGCACGCATAGCGGCCTCGTCGAGCACGCCGCGTCTGACGCGGTTCCCGTGGCCCCCGTGTGACCGTGCGCGAAGGCGTGGTCAGCCCAGCGCCCGGACGCCATGAGCCATGACGAAAACACGCCTCGACGTCTTACTAACGGCGCGCGGCCTCGCCGAGACGCGCACGCGCGCTCAGGCCTACATCATGGCCGGGCGCGTACGCAGCGGCGACCGCATCTGGTCCAAGCCGGGTGAGATGATCGACGACGACACGCCTCTTGAGGTCGAGCAGCCCGAGACACAGTACGTTAGCCGGGGCGGAGAGAAGCTAGCGCACGCGCTCGGCGCGTTCGAGGTCGACCCTAGGGGGCTGGTCGCGCTCGATGTGGGCGCCTCGACCGGCGGATTCACTGACGTGCTGCTGCGCCGGGGCGTGGCCTGCGTCTACGCTGTCGACGTGGGCTACGGAGAACTGGCCTGGACGCTGAGGCAAGACCCGCGCGTGATCGTGCTGGAACGTACTAACATCCGCTACCTCGACCGTTTGCCGCGCCAAGCCGACGGCGAAGAGGCGCTGACGCCCGCACTCGCCGTGATCGACGTCTCGTTTATCTCTTTGGCTAAGATACTGGCGACGGTCGCGGCGCTCTTGACGCCAGACGGGAGCATCGTCGCCCTCGTCAAGCCTCAGTTCGAGGCCGGGCGTGGGCGCGTGGGCAAAGGCGGCATCGTGCGTGACCCTGTCGTCCACCGTCAGGTCTTGAATGACGTGCTGGGCGCCGCCGCCTCGTTGGGTCTCCACGCGGCGGGTCTAACCTCATCCCCCATCCTCGGTCGCCAGGGCAACCGCGAATTCCTGGCGCTCTGGAACAAAGAGTCTGGCGCCACGCCCTTCGACCAGGCTTCCACGATCGACGCGATGATGAAGGACGCCTAATCCGGGCGGCCCCGCGCGATCGTGTTTCCGCGTCTCACGTCGATCCGTTCCTTCGCCGCGACTACCCCGAAAAGGGGATGGAGGAACGCGCGCATCTATTCTATCCTTGAATGAAGGGTAGAATAGAGGTGGTCGAAACGGACACGATAAGTGACGGGGTGGGGAAGCACGTGCGGGAGTGGAGCAGCGACGCGGGGTACCTTTCCACGGGCGAGGCTGCCCGCCGCCTTGGGGTGTCCACGCCGACCGTTCGCCGGGCCATGCGTCGCGGCGTGCTTCCACTCGCCTATCGAACCCCTGCCGGCTACGCCCGCTTTAAGCCCTCCGCGGTCGAGGCCTTTTCTCATCGATTGGCGCGTCCGCTTGAAGAGTGCGGAGAAGGTTCTGCCAAGGTGATAGAGGAGAACGTGTCGCCGAGTCCCGAGGAGAGTTCCTACCTCCCGCACGCAGCCGTCCATCTGGTTGAGCCAACGCGACCGGACGACGCCCTCACGGCCGTAGCGGATTGCCTGCACGCGATCCTAGATGTGTCGAGCGCTCTCACCACGGTCGACGACGAGGAAGAGTTGCTCGCGCTCATCGCGGCTTCCGCTTGCCACGGCCTTGGCTTCGGCTCCTGTATGGTGTCCGTGCGTGATGCCGCTGGGGACTTCCGCCGCCGCGCGACCGCGGGCCTTGCGTCGGAGCAGGATCGTCTCCTGCACGACCACACTCTGTCCTCCGCCGGTTTCGCCGCCTTGCGCGACGCGGCCACCGCCATCGGCCCCATCCTCTATATTCCCTCCGACCACCCTATCCAAGAGCACCCCGCCGTCCACGCCTCCATTATGCCCACGCAGCCGACCGCGCCCATGGGCGCGTGGCAGGCTTCTTCGATCCTTATCGTCCCTCTCGTCGATCTCAACGGCGACGTTCTCGGTTTTCTTAACCCGGACGATCCGCTCGACGGCCAACTGCCGGGGCAGTCGCAGGCCGCCGTGCTCGACGCGTTCGCGCACCTGGCTGTGGTCGCCCTCCAGGTCGTGCGTGGGCGCGCTGTCGAGCGGGTGCGGGCGCAACGGGCCGAGGTGGAACGGCGCCAACTCGCGGGGCTCCTGCAAGCCATGACCAGCGTGCGCGGCTCCTTACGGCTCGACGAGGTGCTCCAGCAGATCACTAGCGCGATGACCAGCGGCGGCTGAGTTCGACGTCGCCGTCGTCTACTTGCGCGACAAGGAGGACAACCTGCACGTGCGCGCGGCCATCGGCTTGTCCCCGGAGGAAGACGCGCGTCTGCGCTCTACTCCGGTCCCGCTCCACGTCTTCCAGCAGATCATGCAGCCGGAGATGCGCGTGAGCCGCTCGTATCTCTTCGACCACCGCCGTCACCTCTCGAAGGTAGAAATCGACGCGGCCTTGAGTTTCCCCGCGTTGCCTCCCGACTGGCAAGAAGGTCAATGGCATCCCGAGGACGCGCTCACGGTCCCCCTGGAAGATCGCGAGGGACACTATATCGGCCTCGTGTCCGTGGATGGGCCGCGCGACCGAGACTACCCCGACCTCGCCCGCATCCAGGCCCTTGAACTCTTCACCGATCACTGCGCCATCGCCGTCGAGCAAGCCGCCCTCTACCGCGACATGGAAGCCCTGGCCACGACCGACGCATTGACCGGCCTGCCCAACCGCGCCCTGCTGCATAATCGTTTGCGAGAGATCCTGGCTGCCGCTCCGCGCGGCCAGGAACCCTCGGCGGCGCTGGCCCTCCTTCTCCTCGACCTCGATCGCTTTAAGTGGATCAACGACACGCTGGGCCACCACACGGGCGACGCCGTCCTCGCGTGGGTCGCGGACGCGTTGCGGGGGGTGGTGCGCCAGACCGACCTTGTGGGCCGTCTGGGCGGCGATGAGTTCGCCATCCTCTTGCCCGGCGCTGACGCCTCCGGCGCCGAGGAAGTCGCGCGCGCCATTCAGACCGCGCTCGACGCGCCCATCCTCGTCGAGGGTCAGGTGCTCTCGGTGGGAGGGAGCATCGGCATCGTGCTCTCCCCCGCGCACGGCGTCGCCGTCGCGCCCCTCTTTCAGCACGCCGACGTGGCCATGTACGAGGCCAAACGCGCCGGACTTGGCTACACCATCTACTCCCCGGAGCACGACCACCAGGACGCGGCGCGCCTCGCCCTCGTCTCCGACCTACGCCGCGCCATCGCCGCGGGCGCTTTGGTGCTGCACTACCAGCCGAAGATCGCGCTCCAATCACGGCAGCTCCATGGGGTCGAGGCGCTGGTGCGCTGGCCGCATCCAGAGCACGGTTTAATCCCACCTGACCGCTTCATTCCGCTGGCCGAGCAGACGGGTCTTATCGTACCGCTGACAACCTGGATGTTGGAGGAGGCCTTACACCAGTGCCGCGTCTGGGCGGACAACGGTCTAACCGTGGAAGTGGCGGTCAACCTCTCGCTGCGCAACCTGCGCGACCCCCACCTTGTCAAGACGATCGAGGACGCGCTGCGACGCCATGGAACACCCCCCGCGCGCTTGCGTCTGGAGCTGACTGAGAGCGTGGTCATGACCGACGTGGAGGAGACCCAGGTCACGCTCGCGCGCCTGGCGTCTCTCGGTGTACGCCTCTCTATCGACGACTTTGGCACCGGCTACTCCAGCCTGGCCTACCTCTCGCGGCTTCCCGTCGACGAACTCAAGATCGACCGCTCCTTCGCGCGACGGCTGACCACGGAGGCCACCGACCAGACCATCGTGGCGTCGACCATCGGGCTGGGCCGTTCTCTGGGCCTGAGCGTCGTGGCCGAGGGCATCGAGGACGCTCAGACCTGGGCGCTGCTCCAGCAGTTGGGCTGCGACGTGGGGCAGGGGTACTACATCGCGCGCCCGCTGCCCGCCAGCGAGGCGACGGCATGGCTCCGACAAGCGGGCGCGCCCGCCAGCCAGGTCAGCGCCTAAGGGGACGAGAGCGGCTGGTACACTGAGGCCAGCGCCCCTTAACGCTGCGCCCACGGCAAAAGAATGGCGCATAGGGGGAGCCCGGAGGCAGCGTGACCACGACGGACGCCGCCGCGCAAGAGCCGCGGCCCGAGGCGACAGCCATCACCACGACAGCGATGCCCCGCCTTAAGAGCGCGGCGGTCTTACTTCATCCCAAAATTCCACGTTCGCGGGAGATCGCCGAGCAGGTCTGCGCCGCGCTCGATGACTGCACGCTGCAAGTGGCGCGCGCCTCGGTCTGGGACCCCGAACGCCTGCGCGAGCTTTTGCCGACCGTCGACGTGGCCATCACACTCGGCGGCGACGGCTCGATCCTGCGCGCGGCGCGCGCGGCCGCCGAGTTCGGCACGCCGATCCTGGGCGTCAACCTTGGCAAGCTCGGCTTTCTGGCCGAGGTCGAGCCGGTCGACGTGGCCGTGCGCATCCCGCCGCTCGTCGCGGGAGACTACTGGATCGAAGAGCGCATCATGCTGCGCATCGAGCACTGGCGCGACGGGGTCAAGCTCAACACGTATCAGGCCCTGAACGAGGCCGTGGTGGGGCGCCGCTCACTCTCGCGCGTCGTGCGCGTCCCCGTCCTCCTCAACGGCCACGAGGTGACGACCTATAAGGGCGACGGTGTGCTCGTGGCCACGCCCACGGGCTCGACGGCTTACTCGCACGCGGCGGACGGCCCCATCTTGCACCCGGAAGTGAGCGACCTCATCATCACGCCCATCTGCGCCCATCCCCGACCCACGGGGTCGCTCGTCGTCCCCGCGGCTACCAACATCACCTTGATCGCCAAGACGGACCACGAGGCGGCGCTGAGCATCGACGGCCAGGACGACATCCTCATGCACGATGGCGACTCCGCCGTGATGAGCATCAGCACGCAGCGCGCACGCTTCATGCGTTCGCAGCCACGCGACTACTTCTTTCAGACCCTCTTGCGGAAGCTGCGTTAAGAGGGCCGCGCCTGGTGAAACGGCCCAGCATCATCGTCGTAGGCGCCCTCGTACTGGCGGCGCTCGCTCCCGGTCAAACGGCGGCAGCGCGACGCCCGACCGCGCCGCCGTCCCGCGTGTTGCAAGACCACTTCGTCGTAGGACAGCGGTACACCTATCACCTCCACGACGACGAGACGGAGAAGGGTCAGGCCACGGGTCAGGCTCCCGTGGCGCAGGAATACACGATCGACGGGCCGCTGACCTACACGGTCTCGTCCGTCGACGCCGCGGGCATGGCCACGGGTCTCATGCGCGCCGATCTCACCATCGTCACGTTGAACAATGGCGGCGCCGTGTCGAGCATGAAACAGGAGCCGCCGAACTTCCCGGCACACCGCGTTCTGCTCTACCCCGACGGGCGCATCGTCGATCTTACCGCCGACATCTACCCGGTTAACTCCGTCGCTGGAGCCCGCGATCCCCTTCACGCTTATGGACTGCAATCGTACGGCCCGCTGCTCACGCGGGCCGTTGCCGCCGACCAACCCTGGACCTCGTCCTACAGCGTACCCGTCACCACCACCGTGGGCGGCATCCTGCTCGACGCGCCCGCGTCGCCGTGGACGAAGCTAGGGCGTACGGTCGTGACCGGCTACGGCATGGACGGCAGTCGTCCCGTCGCGTCGCTCGCCTCGACCTTGACTTCGCACTATGCCGCGGAGGCGCTGTACCATGGACAGCCCGTCGCCATGACCTATGTGGAGAGCAACACGATCGTCTCGTCGTTCGACCTGGGCTACGCACGGTTGCGCTCGTCCAGCGTGAAGAGCTCCTCCGCTATGTCGGCTACGGTTACGGGCGCCGGAAAGAGCGTCGCCATCGCCTTGCGCACGAGCGGACGCGAGACGCTCACCGCAACGCCCTAATCTGCCCTATCAGGGACAGGATGCGTCAAGAGGGCGCCCCTTTTGATACCCTTAGAGAAGGGGTCGCCGCACGGGCATAGCCCGTTTTCTCACGGTGAATGTCGATAGGATTATGCTCGAAGAGCTGACGATCACGAATTTCGCCATTATCGACCGCCTCGACGTCCGTTTCACCCATGGCTTCAACGTGCTGACGGGGGAGACGGGCGCGGGCAAGAGCATTATCATCGACGCCGTTGGGGCCGTCCTGGGTGGACGCGTCAGCGCCGAGATGGTGCGCACGGGCGCACCGTCAGCCCGCGTCGAGGGCGTGTTCACTCTGGACGACGATGGCCCTGTAACCGCCGCCCTGCGCGAGAACGACCTGCTCGACGACGACGATGGCGCGGTGATCCTGCGGCGCGAGATCAACGCCAACGGGCGCTCGACCGCGCGCGTCAACGGACGCCCCGTACCCGTGTCCGTGCTTGGACGCATCGGGACGCTGCTCGTCGACATCCACGGCCAGAGCGAACATCTCTCGCTGTTCCGCGTCGATGAACACGTCGAATGGCTCGACCGCTACGCCGAGAACGGTCCCTTGCGCGCGCAGGTCGCGGCGCTGGTGGGAGAGGTGCGACGCGTGCGGCGCGAACGCGAGGCGTTGAGGGCGGCTCAGGCCGACGCCGCGCGCCGCCTGGACCTGTTGCGCTACCAGGTCGAGGAGATCACCAAAGCCGATCTGCGCGGAGGCGAAGAAGAAGCCCTCGCGGCGGAGAAGCGCGTGCTCGGCTCGGCGGAACGTCTGACCGCGTTGGCCGGCGGCGCCTCGGATCTCTTGAGTGGAGACGACAGCGAGGATGCACGCGGCGTGCTCGACCTACTCAACGAGACCTCGGCCTCGCTGGACGAGCTAGTCGATCTCGACGAGAGCCAGCGTGAGACGCTGGACGCGGTCAACGGCGCCCTCTATACCCTGGAGGAAGCGGCGCGCACGCTGCGCTCCTACGCCGCCAATATCGAGGCAGACCCGGCGCGGCTAGGCGAGATCGAAGAACGCCTCGACCTGCTGGGCCGCCTCAAGCGCAAGTACGGGGCGACGGTCGACGACGTGATCCGCTTTGGTGAAGAAGCGGCGCGCGAACAAGACGCGCTCGTCAATAGCGAGGAGCGCCTCGACGAGTTGGCGGGCGAGATCGACGCACTCAAGAAACGCATCGGCGCCGTGGCCGCCGACCTCTCGGCCCGCAGGACGGCGGCGGCGGAGTCGCTGGCGGCGGGCGTGGAGAAGGAACTAAACGACCTCAACATGACGCGCGCGCGCTTCGTCGTGCAGTTGGCCCTGTCGCCCGACGAGGACGGCGTCGCGCTGCCTGGCGTGGCGGGGCGCGTGGCCTTCGACGAGCGCGGCGTCGACCGCGTGGAGTTTCTGCTCTCGCCCAATCCGGGAGAGGCGCCCAAGCCGCTCGTCAAGATCGCCTCTGGCGGCGAGGCGTCGCGCGTGATGTTGGCGCTCAAGACGATGCTCTCCGCCGTCGACCACACGCCGACGCTCATCTTCGACGAGGTCGACACCGGCGTCGGCGGACGCAGCGGCCAGGTGGTGGGCGAGAAGCTGCGCCTGCTGGGACGCGCGCATCAGGTGCTCTGCATCACGCACCTGCCTCAGGTCGCCGCGCTCGGCGCGGAGCACCTGCGCATCGTTAAGAAGATCGACGGGGGGCGGACGCGTACCGAGGTCGAGCTTCTTGTCGGCCACGCGCGCGTGGAAGAACTTGCCGCCATGCTCGGCGGTTCACCGCCGCCGCCTACGGCGATCAAGACCGCCGAGGAACTCCTGGCGCGGGCCACACGCGCGGATTCCGTTCAAGGAACGTCCGTCGCGCGCGACGAGACGCCGCGCTTATTTGCTTCGGACGACGATGGACCTCCGCCTCTGCCGCGCGACGGGGCGCCGCCGAAACCACGGGCTAAAAAGGTCGCCGCCTCGTAAGGGATGTCCCGTCCCGTCGGCTTTTGGCTCTCTTGCCGCATACGTCGATCTAAAGCTCAGCTACTGACGTGTTTCGTAGTGCCTCCTCGCGCTTTTCGCGCCGCTGTTACTAATTCCGCCGCCGTTCGTCTATGCTAGTAGACACACGAGACGTGTTTCAGACTACGGTTGTGGACCGTTGGGAGGGCAAGATCATGCACCGGCTTCTAGGCAAGAAAGCAGCTATCGTCATCGTCGCGCTGTTCGCGGCGGCAGGCGTCGTGAGTGGGACTTCACAGAGCATACACGTACAGGCGCAGCACACCGTTACAGTGGGCGTACATATCCTACAACGCAGCGTCCCGTCGAGTTTGAGCGGCGTGCAACGTGGCGTCTCACGCACAGCTTGCGCGGTTCTCGGGGCCTATCATATCGGTCCCGACCTCGCGGAGGCCCAATCAGGCACGTCGTCCGGCCCAGCGACGCCGACCGCGTCGTCCAAAGCGGCGACGCCAGCCCGCGCGGGGACTATCTATGTATCACCCGCCTTCTTATTGCAAGGGACATTGACCCTTTCCAGCTACACGGGGTGCGCTCAGTCTAACCAGCCCACGCTGGGGACGTTCTCGATCGAACGCGGCGCCAGCAGCTCGCCTATCGAGCAGCCACGCGGTCAGGGCATGGGCACAGCGTGCCCTCTAAAGGGGTCATGCGGGTTCCCGGTCGCCGGCATCATGAATGCTGCTGGCAGCTTCACGCAGGACGCGGCGCATGCTGGTGATCCCCTCTACGTCACGGTCAGTGCTGTCATCACCACGACGCGTCGAGGACCAGAACGAGGGATTCCCTGTTCGGTTCAGAGGGGATGCCCGCCATCTATCGCCATCACCTCCACGATCACGATGACGAACGTGACGGGATATCTCCAGGCGACGACCTCGAACGATCGATACGTCGTTCTCTCGTTTCTCCCACCACCGGCGTCAGCCGCCGGCTTGGCCCCAGCGCCTCTGGCCCTCTACGGCCGGCGCGACATCCCCGTCAGCCCCAACCCCGCCCGGGCTACGCCGACAGCGCGGCGGCAGGGGTAGGCTTCGTAGATCCTTTAACGATCGTTCGCGCGACAAGAGAGGGATCGTCGTAGGTGGGGACGTGGCCGCAGCCCGCGAGTTGGATCACGCGGGTGTGCTCCGGTAGTTGGTCGGTGCGCCGCGCTTGGTGCGGCAGCAACAAGAGGTCCCACTCGCCCCAAGCCACGGTCACGGGCACGGTGATGCCCTGCCCGTCGGCGAAGCGCGCCTCGTTCGCGGCCGTGAGGTGCGCCTCCACGCCGGGCGCGACGGCCATGTTGGTCAGCATGGCCGTCGCCGCGTCGGCGGGGATCAACCAAGGGCGGGCGAACAAGCGCGTCAGCGTGATCGTGCGCGCCATCACCGAATCCATCACCGGTTTGCGCGCCGGTCCAAGCAACCGCGATCCGCGGTAGGCCAGCTTCATCGTCGTCGCGGTGTGGATCGGCGCGCGCCAGCGCCAGAGGCCGGCAGGATTAAGCGCCGTGACCGATCGCGCGCGTCCCATCTTGGCCAGTTCCAGGCCGACCCAAGCGCCGGTCGAGTTTCCCGCGATATGCACCGTCTCCAGATCGAGCGCGTTGAGAAAGCGCGCGACGATGACGGCAAAGCCCTGGGGGTTGGGCGCCGTCCCGTCGTTGATGAGGGGCGAGAGGCCGTGGCCCGGCAGATCGACGGCGATGACGTCGCGCTGCTTCGCGAGACGGTCGAGCAGCGGGTCCCAGACGCGGCGGAAACTACCGGCGCCGTGCAGCAACAGCAGCGGTTCGCCTTTTCCAGTGCGTTCATAGTTCAAGACGGGCGTGCCAGCCATCGCGATGGTAGTCCCCTTTCCTACTTGCAACGCGGCGATGACGCGGCCTCGTGACGGTGCGGCGACATCCTCGTCCGCATGGATATTTATGGTGAAGCGTTAGGGGCAGTGTAGCACGCCGACGCCGCACGACCGATCACGACGCCGACGCGGTCGTAACCCCGTTTTATTGAGGTACGCGAAAACGGGCGAAACCGTCGTTTAGTGAGAGAGAACGCCGCGTTCCCGCACGTTGGCGCCGACGACCGTGCCCAGACGCTTGACAGCACGACCGTCTTCACGTTAGCGTAGCAGTAGGCGTGCAGGGAGCCGGTCGCCGAGCCCCCATCGAAGATGACAGACGGCCGGGTGCGTGTATGGTCAGCCGCGCCGCGTCTGCCTCAACCGTCAACGTCCTATGTAAGGAGACACCGATGAGCAATCCACCGAATCCTGCCGGAGGTTCCGGCCAACCCAACCCCCAGGTCGAGCAAGCCAAGCAGATGTGGAACAACCTGAGCCGTGGACGCCAGATCGGGCTCGTCGGCGCGGTCGTCGGCCTGATCGCGACCTTCTTACCCTGGTACGGCATATCCGCTGGGAGCTTCGGCAGCAACTCATGGAGCGCGTGGGGCGGAGGGATCTGGAGCCTCTTAGCCATTCTGTCCCTCTTAGTAGGGGGCGCCGTCATCTTGACGCCCCTGCTGATGGGGCCGAACAAAACGGTGCGCGGCATGATTCCCTCGCTGCCGCCGACGGTCACGGATGCTCGGATCGTGCTCGGCGCGGGCGTGGCCGTCGTCGTCTTCACGTTGCTTTTCATCGTCACGTCGGGGCATAGCAGCGCCGACAGCGCCGGCATCAGCATCAGCGCGGGACCGTCGTTTGGAGCTTACGTCGCCATTATCTGCGGCGCGGCCATCGCCTACGCGGGCTACACCTTGCAATCCGAGGTCTAACACGGACGCGCGACCATGACCGTTCTCGACGAGTGGCGGGAGGCGGAACCGCTCCCGCCCGCCGTCGAGGATGCGGTGAAGGCGATGGCGATCCAGCCTGCCGCCGTGTTGAACCTCATCTTGCCCACGCCGCCCGGCATCAACGCCTGGTGGGAGCCCTTCAGCCTACGCGTGCGCGGTCGCTCCGTGGCCTCCCTCCGCCTGACTAAGGACGCGACCGCCTACAAAGCGCTGGCCGAGCGTACGCTTCTGGCCAAGGGCGTCGATCCCGTCGAACTCGAAGACGTCTTTGACAACCTCTGGCTCTCCGTCGCCGTCACGTCCTACCTGGCCACGCCGCTGGAGCGCGACGCCGACGGCCCCGTCAAGCCGTTGCAAGATGTCCTCTGCGCGCTCGTCGGCGTCGACGACGCCCGCGTGCGCCTGAGCAGCGGGGTAGTCCGCCTCGATCCTCTCGATCCGCGCGTCGCCGTGACGCTGCGCGGCTACCAGGTCTGGGACTCGTCGGACGACGATGGCGGCCCGTACTACACCGTCCAGACGCGTCACACGGCGGCGGGACCGCGCACGGAGCCGCGTCTCGTCACGCCGCGCCGCGCACCCGCGCCACGCGCCACGCGCATCGTCAACGCACTCTAACACCCCTTGACGATGCGCGTGATGAGCGTAAGGAAAATCAGACTTACGCGCGACGGACGAACGAGACGCCGCCCCTATGTTGATAGTGGGGTAGAGGGGCTGTTAGGTGATCTTGAGCAGCGTGGCAAGTTGGACGAGAAACACGTCGGCGGCGGCGGCGGGCAAGCGTTCGATCATCGTAGCAACGCGCTCTTCGTGCAGCACGGCGCAGTCGTACTGGGCGGCCATACCCTTCTCGGTAAGCGACACGAGAACGACGCGCCGGTCGTCGACGTCGCGGGCACGGCGGACCAGTTCCTTGTGCTCTAGTGCATCGACGATGCGTACCACCGTGGGGCCAGTTACACCTAGGTCGAAAGCGATCTGCTTCTGTGATTGCACACCCTTGTCGGCGATGAACGTCAATACCTGATACTGCGCCAGCGTCAGGTCGCACGGTACGCCATTGCTGCGCTTAAAGTCGTCACGAAACTCGCGATTGAGCTTCGTCAATAACTCGGCCAGGCGTTTAACCTGCCCCGGATCCTGCCTTTCCATTTTCACAATTACTCCGTTTTACGGCGGCTATGCTGGCGACAACTCTACCAACTAATGATAGGACTATATAATAGAGCATCTTGTCTTGTCAATAGTGTATGTATAGCGGCATGCATTTGACCAGAACACATATCTATCACATGCGGGCGCCTCGTTACTGCCCGATCACTTGAAGTATATGACCGATCAATGCATCGGTCGTCACGCCCTCGGCCTGCCCTTCGAAATTGAGCAGGATGCGGTGGCGCAGCGCGGGGTAGGCGAGCGTCCGTATGTCGTCGATCGCGACGTTGTAGCGCCCTTCCAGCAGCGCTCGGACCTGTCCGGCGGTAATCAGGGCCTGGAGGCCGCGTGGTGAGGCCCCTGCGCGGGCATAGCGGCGTACCTCGGGTGTGGCGTCCTCGTGCTCGGGATGGGTCGCCAGGAGGAGGCGCACCGCGTAGGTGCTGACCGCCGAGGCGACGGGCACGGCGCGGGCGACGCGCATCAAAGCCTCCAGCGCGGGGCCGTCGATGATCGGCACGACGGTGGGCGGCGGAGCGATGGTTCGCTCGACGATGCCGAGCAGTTCTTCGGCACTGGGAAAGGGAGCTAGGATCTTGAATAAGAAGCGGTCGAGCTGCGCCTCGGGCAAGGGGTATGTGCCCTCCATCTCGAGAGGATTCTGTGTCGCCAGCACGAAGAAGGGACGCGGCAGGGCATGTGTCGTGGAGCCCACGGTGACGGTCCGCTCTTGCATCGCTTCGAGCAGCGCCGACTGCGTCTTGGGCGTCGCGCGGTTGATCTCGTCGGCCAGCACGACGTTGCCGAAAATGGGGCCTGGTTGGAAGCTGAAAGCACGCTTGCCCGCCTCGTCTTCGCTAATGATGGTGGCGCCGGTGATGTCCGCCGGCATCAGATCAGGCGTGAACTGGATGCGCGAGAAGTAGATGTTGAGCGCCTGGCCAAGCGTACGCACGAGCAGCGTCTTACCCAGCCCCGGCACGCCTTCGAGCAGCACGTGGCCGCCGGCCAGCACGGCGATGACCACGTCGCGGACGACGGCGCGCTGTCCGACGACGACGGCCCCCACGGCCTCTTCCAATCGTCGCCCGCTGTCGGCGAACGCCGCGATGGCGCCCGCGTCGATCTGCTGCATGGCTTCTCCCTTATGTCAACGGTTTAAGGCGGCGAAATAGCGCTTGACGAGCGCGCGCCCGTCGGCGGGGTTGGCGGGGTTGGCGACGTAGTCCTGCACGCCGCTCTGATAGCGCGGCGCCGCCGCGCGCCACGGCTGGAGGCTTCCACCCGTCGGCGCCGCCGTCGACCCCTTGCCGTGGGTCGATGGCCCCTGCCCTTGGACGCCGGGGACGTAGATGCGCGCGTTCGTCGAGCGCGCTCCACCTGTCGAACTTGGTCCCCGACCACCGCCGCCGCGACCGCCGCCCGCCCCGTGGCCGGAGCCCTGCCCCTGCCCCGTTCCCGCGCCTGAACCTTGGCCGGAGCCCGACCCCTGACCCGAGCCAGCCCCGGTCCCTTTGCCCGACCCTGAACCCGTGCCTCGTCCAGAGCCTTTCGCGCCCCCCCCGGTCGCGGATGGACCCGTTCCGGCCGTCGTGTTTCCTTGCCCTGTTGTTTTTTCGGGCAGACCGGCCACGGCGTTACTCGCCGAATCGAGGGCGCCCGTTGATCCGGCCACGACGTTCTGAAGCGCGCTGTCCGCCGCGTCGGCCGCGCCCTGAGCACCGGCCCGACCGAGCGCCGCTTGGGCGCCGGCGCTGTCTCCTTGCGCCAGGCTGGTCGCGGCGTTCTGGAGAGCGGCGGCTAGTTTGGGTTCGGATAGCGCGGCGTTAGCGGCGGCCTGGAGCGCCTTGGCCAAGGCAGCGCGGTCTGTGGACGGGGCCGTCGCGGCCAGGCGTTGCGCGGCGGCTTTAATAGCCCCTGGATCGCTCCGCGCGAGGGCGGATGCTAGCGCCTTCGCCACCGGCGACGAGGCAAGGGCGCGCGAGGCCGCGGACAGCGCGGCGTGCTCCGCCGCCGCCGCGGGGTTGACCAGCGCGGCCAGCGATTGGCGTGCTGCCGCGATCGCCCGTTGGGCCGCGGCAGGAGTCTGGGCAGAGGCCAAGCGACGCCGCAGGAGACTGAGGATGCGCTGCACGGCCGCTTGTCGCTTCTTGCCAGCGGGACCAAGTGCGGCTAACGTCGCCGGTGGGAGCACGGAGGCGGTGTGAGCCGCGGCGACGCGCGTCGCCGCGCGGGCGATGGCGGCGCGCGCGTGGATGGCGACCGTACCGGTGGTCTCCGACGTGCCGCGATTCGGGACGGCGAAGGTTAGTAAACACAGAGCGACGCCGGCCGCGGCGAGGCCAAGGTCGCGCCGTCCAGGACGCACCGGGAGGCGCCGGGCGAGGTCGATGCGCGCCACACGGGCTATGAGATCGGATCGCTGAAGAAAAAGGATGGGGGCGCCGCCATCGTGCTCCGCGGCCGTGGATAGCCGTTCGTCCAACCCAAGCAACCGATCGGCGTGGTGCAAGGTAGAGCGGCGGTCGGGCTGGCGCCGCCGGGCCACGCCGCCGCCGGCCAGCAGGCCGATGACGATGACGCCAAGGGCGATCCAGAGCGCATCGTCCCAGCCGCGCCAGCGCCCCACGGCCAACGTGGCGGCGGCCAGGAACAAGCCCGCCACGCCGCCGCGCAGCAGCCAGGGAAGCGTGTAGCGCCAGACCATACGCCGCCGCACGCGCTCCAACAACGCGGGAAGCAGGCTGGAACCAGCGTCGAGCGGCGGTGTGGTGAGGAGAGGGCCGCTGCTAAGGTAGTCGGGGGGAAGAGAGGCGGAGTCGCTCACGATGCCCGCCCCGTCACGGCGGACCGCGGCGCCCGGCGGCGGGGCTGCGTGCGCGGCCGCAGCGCCACGATGGCGAGGCCAAGGAAAACCAGACCTAAGAGGATGTTGGTCACGATCTGATCGCCTACGAGCCCTAGGCCGATGGGGTTGAAGAACGGGACGCTGTTCGTGCCCGGGAAGATCCTGTTCGCTGAGCCATTACCGATATTCGAGGACAACGCGCCGATAAACCCCGTGAGCGGATCGAAATACGCGGCAAAGGGAAAGGTAGGAGGGACGCCATTCGCGCTGTTCACGGAACCACTGTAGGCGACGAGCGCGACGATGCCGAGACCAACGGTGAGCACCAGCGTGCCGATAAGGCTGAGCAGCGTGGAGGCCGTGGCGCGGCGGACCAACGTCGAGATGCAGAGCGCCATCGCGCCAAGGAGGAACGTTGTGGACAAGAAAACGAGGTACATGGCCACGATCTGCGTCACGTCGACGCCGCCAAACAAGAAGACGAGGCTGAAGAGCGGCACGGAGCACAGGATCAGCAGCACGTTAAAGGCCAGGCCCGCGAAGAGCTTGCCCAGCACGATGGAGGTGGAGGAGAGGCGCGTCACCAGCAGAAGGTCGAGCGTCTGGCGCTGGCGCTCACCGGCGACGGCGTCGGACAGCGAGGCCGGCGTGACGAAGAGGATCTGCGCGATCTGCGTCACGGACAGCGCAGCGAACAGAGCCAGGCCTATTCTCGATTCGTTGGCGTAGGACGACGTGAAAGAAGAGTTTTGGGATCCCGCTAGCACCAGCAGCGAGACGGCGGCCAACAAGCCGAGATAAGCGGTGACGACCGCGGCGGTGCGCCATCCACGCATGCGCGTGGTCAGTTCCTTGGCTAAGACAGCGTTAAGTCTCCCGCCTATTATCATCGTCTTCCCTCTTTGCGCTACGCCTGAGTCGTCTCGGTCAATTGCATGAATATCTCCTCCAGCGAGGACGCGGAGGGGGCGAAGCTCTTAATGGGCAGCCCGGCCTGGATCAGGGCGCGCAGCAGCGTGGTCATCGCCGCGTCGTCGCCGTCGAACAGTGCGTCCAGGTCGTCTCCGATGGCGGATACCTGCGTCACCCCCGGCTGCGCGGCGAGGATATCCGCCGCCCACTGCCGTGCCGCGGCGTCGCCGAGCACCGTGACGCGCACGCCGCGCGCACCGTGCAACGTGGACAAGATCGTGCCGACGGGGCCTTCGCGCAGCACCTTGCCCCCTTGGACGATGCCGATGTGCGTACACATCTCCGCCAGTTCCAATAAGATGTGCGATGAGACGAGGATGGTCTTGCCCAATCGCTGCAGCTCGCGCAAAATCTCACGCATCTCGTAGCGCGCGCGCGGGTCCATGCCCGAGGCAGGTTCGTCGAGCAGGAGCAGGGCGGGGTCATGCACCAGGCAGCGCGCTAGCCCCAGGCGTTGCTTCATGCCGCGCGAGAGACCCTCCACCACGACGTCGCGCTTGTGGTGCAGGTCGACCAGCTCGAGCAGGTCGGCGTTGGTGCGTCGCGCCCGCGCGGGCGGCACGTTGTAGGCGGCGGCGTAGAAGTCCAGGTACTCCGACACCGTTAGATTGTCGTACACGCCAAAAAAGTCGGGCATATAGCCCAACTGCGCGCGGACAGCGCGCGGGTCGGCGCCGATCGGCTGCCCGGCGATCCAGGCCTCGCCGCGGTCGGGCGCGAGCAACGTGGCCAGGATACGCATCGTCGTCGTTTTACCGGCTCCGTTAGGTCCGACGAAACCGTAGATGGCCCCGCGCGGCACGCTCAACGAGAGGCCGTCGAGGGCGCGCGCGGCGCCGTAGGCCTTAATCAGACCGTCCGTGCGCAGCATCGGCGCCTCTGACGCTTCCGGCTGGGGTAGAGTAGGCGTGGTCGAGGTCGTCATCTACGTTGTCTTTCCCGTCATACCAACCAGCACGTTCTGATCGGGGTTGCTCAGCGCGATCGTCGCGCCCGGCGTCGCCTCAAGGCGCACGAGCACCTGCCGTCGTGGGCCAAGGTAGGCGCCAGGCGTCTTAAGCGTCGCCGCCCCCTTGGTAAGATCGATCACATCCCAGGCCCCCGTGGACCAGTTCCAAAGTCGCCCGCTCGTGGCGTTCAAGGTCGACGAACCGCTGACGCCGACGGTCAGCGTCGAGACGGCGAAGGTGCGCCCTTTTTCGGCGGCCGGCGGAGTAAACTGCATATCTATGTGGTCTTGCGTATTGAGACTAAGCCCGTTGCCATTGCCGTTGCCGCCATAGCTCGACGCCACGGTCGAGCCGAGCGTAGAGACCAGCACCGCGCCAGGCGTCAACGCTATCGAGCCTGGTCCCAAGGTAAGTCCCAGCGGAGCGACGATAAGATCGACGGCGTCGCCGCGCGGCGACGCTCCGTCGATGGTCAAAGACGTCAGAGAAGCCTGGCTCCAGCAGACCAACGCCAAGGGCGACGACGCCGAGACGGCGGAGCCGCTCGGGAAGACGGCGTGAAGCATGTTGTTGAAGCGAGCGACGCCGTCCCGCCCCGAGTGACTGGGAGTGGGGGCGCCAAGATAGGAGGAGCCAAGCGGGCCGTTCAACCCAGGAGAGTTCGACGCCCCCCCTATAGCGGCGTTCAGCATGAACGGCGCGACGGCCACGCTCTGGCCGGGGCGCACGACCGCGATGGACGCGCCGCCGGCGCCGGCGCTCGTCACGGTGCAATCGCGCAGGGTCAACGCCGTGCCGTTGACGATCTGGCCCTTCACCATGCCGCCGCTCAACGTGAACTGTCCCGTGAGGGCGCCGGAGATCGTGATGCGTTGGCGCAGGCCGATGTCCCGCTGCGTCCACGTCTGGAAGCCAGCCAGCGTCGCCGCGAACCGTGGTCCTTCGTCCATCTTTGCAAAGATGGCGGACGCTCGAGACGACCCGAAGGAAGAGAAATTGCCTTCGACATCCCACCCCAGACCGGGTGCGGCGAGGGCCGCCAGCGTGTGGTCTCCGGGCGTGGGCGAGACGACGCCGATGTAGGAGTCCACCGTCTGGAACGACCCACCTGGATCTATGAGCGCCACGGTGTCGACGTTGGCGATGACCGTGGAGCCGTTGTGAGCGTAAGCGATGGCGAACGTCCCGACCCCGAAGACGACGGCGCCGATAGGGATGGTGAACCAGCTCAACTCTTGGCGGCGCAGCCTACGCAAGACGATGTAGTTGCCCGGTCCGAGGACGAGCACGTACAGCACGATTAAGACGATGTAGATCGAGAACGAGGGCAAGCCGTCGGGGGAGATCGTATCGAGGTCGTTGGCGATGGCCGCGCCTTGACTGGACTGCGGGTTCTGACCGGCCTGGACCGCGTTCTCTACCAGGGCGTCGCGCGGCCCTACCAGACCGGGGGCCAGCGCGCGCTCCCAGAAAAGGCTCTGAACCGTAAGCGGCCAGGCGTTCAGCGGCGCCAGCGTGGGTTCGACCGCGCTATAGAGCAGGTGGCCGCGCCCCAGGGGACGATCGACTATCAGGGCCGTGCCCGCGTGCGACGCCTCGACCACGGCGTCGGCGGCGGGAGAGGCCACGCTCACCGCCGTGGGGCCGCTGGCGCTTACCGATCTGCCGGTCAGCGTGGCCAACTCGGGCAAGGCGCCCGTGACCGTTGTCGATTGCAGCGTGGCGGCAAGGAGGTCCGCCGGCAGCGGCGCCATCGTCTTGCGCGCCGACGACCCGCCGACGACGAGAAGGGCGCCGCCGCCGCGCACCCAATCGCGCAGGGCGGCAAGTTGATCGGAGCCAAGCGTGCTGGACGAGTAGTTGTCGATCACAATGAGATCGAACATATCGAGCACACGGGCCTGCGCGACGAGCGGCGCGGCGGCGTCGAACTGCGCGACCGAGAGCGGCGTGTCGCCAAACTGAAGGGCGCGCAACGTCGAGCGCACGCCGGCCGTATCGTCGGAGAGGACGCCGACCGAGAGGGCGCCCGGCGGCTGCTCCGTCGCCGTCGTCTGCACGCTGTCGACGACCTGTCCGTTCACCACGAACTGTACGGGGAGCCCGGCGCCGCTCAGGTCGGTCGCGCGCACGTACAAGACAACGGCTTTGCGCGCTCCCGCCGGCAGGTCCACGGTCAGTGTGAGGTTCGCATTGGAAGACCCCTGGGCGACAGGGACGACGAGCTGCCCGTTGAGCGCGTTGGCTCCGTCGTTGCTCAGCGCGACGTGCAGCGGCGTCCAGACATCGCCTCCCCGCACGATGGAGGGGCCAGTGACGCGGTAATTGCCGCCGCCCGCGAAGTTGTAGCCCGTCTGAACGGACATGACGAGGTTGGCCGGCGCGCCGACAGGGTGACGTGGGGTACGTCCCACACCATGAAGCGGAGAGGTCGCCAGAGCCGGGCGAGAGGCGATGCACAGCACGGCGACGGCGAGGCCGACGCCTATCCCCGCCGCGCGTGGGGTCCTCGACCATCGTGGTACAACGCTCATATCACCCTCTATCTTTCGCCTCGGCATCGACGATCACCGCCCTGTCCCCCCACATAATGCGTTGTCCCGGCGGTCGCGGCAAGTGGCGCCGCGCGAGACAGCCCCTTGGGGACGTCGTGGGCCGGTGGATACGACGTCGCTCTAGGCTGGAGAAGAGGAGCGCGGAACAGGACAGCGGCCTGGGGAGACTGTTTCAGGCGTCTCTCCAGGTTGTAGACCGCGTCGAGCATCTCTCCGGTCTAGGGCATGGTGAACTCGGAGTAGAGAGCGGAGACATCGAGGGTGGGGTCGATCGCGGCGAAGGCGATGGCGGTGGAGCGCGCTCCATCTTGCAGCGTCACACGCGGTGTAAAACCGGGATCGCGGAGCTGCGCTACGAGGTCTCTCAGCGCGGCGGTCACGGACGAACGGTAGACGGCTTCTTTCGACCCCTTCAGCGCCAGCGTGGCCTTGACGCGCCAATCGACGGTGTAGTCGTTGCCCGCGCCGCGCGTCTGGCGCGCCGCGCCCTCGTAGCGCTCGACGAGGTCGAGCTGGATGTCCGGCGTCGCAGCCAGGATAGCGCGCTCGCGTTCGCTGACCGCGGCGTCGAGCGTCAGACTCATAGCGATCCAACCGTCGATCTCGATATAACCGCGATCGTAGGCCAGCTTGCCCGTGGTCTTCTCCAGGCGCGAGGGCTTGTCGAAGGCATGGTAGTACGTGCCGGTGGCGCCGTTCTCGTAGGTGACTGTCGCCAACACCTTGTCTTCCTGCGACGTGCCAGGACGCGTGGTCAACGTGCCTTGTACCGCCACGGGCAAGGCGCCGACGAGGAGGCCGTAGATATCGAAAAAGTGGACGCCGTGCTCGACGAGGATGCCGCCGCTCTGCACAGGGTTCCAGAACCAGTGCGTGGGCGGCAGGGCTTCATCGCCGGCGAAGTTCTGAAAATCGACGCGCTGGAGCATGCCGAAAAGGTTCTGGCTCGTCCAGTCTTCCAGCACGACGAAAAGCGGGTTGTAGCGGAGCACAAAGTCGACAGTGGCGGGCGCGGTCGAGCGGGCGGCGGCGGCGAGCAGCGCCTGCGTGTCCCCGACCGTAGTCGCAATCGGCTTCTCCATAAACAACGCCTTACCCGCGTCGAGCGCGTCGACGCCCATGACGCCATGAAGATGGGGAGGAGTGGCCACGACGACGAGGTCGACAGCGTCGTCTTTCAGCAGGGCATGATAGTCGAGATAGACCGACTCCGCGCCCAACATGTCCGCCGCGTGGCGTGTGCGCTCTTCGTCGATGCCCGCGATGGCGGTGATGCGCGCGCCCTCTATCTCCGCGATGGCCGAGGCGATAAACAGGCCGAAGGCGCCGGACGCGCCGATAATCCCGATCCTGACGTCTTGCGTCGTCATGGTCCTCACCTCCCCAAGGGCGTCTACTCAACTACACTATGCATGATGCCCGATGACGTCCGGGCGCCGCGCACGACTCTTACAAGAATTTAGGACTAAAGGAAAAGGAGCAGCACATGGACGCAACGAAGCTCACGCTCGGCCCGATGGACAACAACGTCTACATCGTGGTCTGCCCCCAGACGAAGGAGAGCCTCGTCATCGACGCCTCGTTCGACGCGGACAAGATAGCAGAGGCCATGGCTGGGACGACGCCGCGCTATATCATCCTCACGCACGGCGACGGCGATCATATCGACGCGCTCGACGCCCTGAAGGCGCGCCTGAACGTCCCGGTCGGCATCCATCAGGCCGACGCCGGACGCCTCTCGGCTCCGGCGGACTTTTTCATCGAAGACGGGCAAGAGATCAGTGTGGGCCGGGTAACGCTCAAGACGCTGCATACGCCCGGCCATACCCCTGGATCGGTCTGCTTTTATGTCGAGCCGGCGGCGACGCTGTTCAGCGGAGACACGCTGTTTCCCGGCGGTCCGGGAGCTACGCACGACAACAAAGACGACTTCGCCCAGATCGTCGACGGCGTTCGCGCCAAGCTGTTCGTCTTACCTAACGAGACGGCCGTGCGTCCGGGCCATGGCTCCGACACGACGATCGGCACGGAGAAACCACACCTTCAGGAGTGGATCGACCGCGGGTACTAGCCGAGACGCCGCGGCGTCGGCAGCGTTCGCCCGCAAGAGGGCCATGGCGGTTATGCTTAATCCCGTCATCGTCACGGCCCTCCTCAACAAGCGCGCTCTTGGCGTCGGCAAAAAGTGTTTGCACCACACATCCGAGCGGTGATCCAAGGAGACGGCTCCAGCGTATCACTGTTGTATGGCTTTTACGGCGTCGTCGCGTCCCGTACAAGGGATGGCGTGGCCCATAAAATGCGTATTTGAGGTCCGTCCATAGGCGTATGGACATGCATGCCCCTGAGGGGTATGATAGTGAGGTAACAAGCGGCTACGGCCGCGGCGACCGGAGGAGGCGCCAACCATGTTTGGTTTTTCACATCTACCTGAACTGATCGTCGTTTTGGTCATTGCACTTATCGTTTTTGGCCCCAAGAGGCTGCCGGAGCTTGGTTCGTCGCTTGGTAAGGGCATTCGCGAGTTCCGTAAAGCCACGACTGAGTTGCAGGACGGCTTCAAGAGCGACAGCGCGGCTTCTCTCTCGAACGAGGCTCATAACTACGCCGCTCCCGCCGCGACGACGCCCGTGACCAACGCCGAATACGTCGCCGCGACGCCGCACACAGAGCACGAGCCAGTCGCTAAGAAGTAGTGTGACGGTGCTCCTCCTTCGGGGAGGGCGTGCCGTCCGCTCTATCGATTCGAAGGATCGTGCCTCCGGTGTGGCGCACGATTCAACACAACCTACGTAGGCAGCCTCGGCTTAGGGCCGCGGCTGCTTCTACACGGTTCGACGCCCACCATCACCGTACGTCGATCTAATCCATTTGTAAGAATGTCGATCCAGGATAGGAGGAGACGATGGCCTCGGTCCGCAACATACTGGCCCTCAACGATCCCGATCCGAAGGAAATGTCGGTCGTCGATCACCTCGACGAGTTACGCGGTCGTCTTATCGTCTGCGTCGCCGTCATCACGGTCGGCTCGATACTTGGCTGGTTCGTTTCGCTCGGGGTCTTCGATCTCCTAGCTCGTCCCTTGCATCCGTATCTGGCCAAGGCAAGCGATCCGCTAGGAACGCGGTTCGTCTTCAACAGCATAACCGATCCCTTCACCTTGAAGCTCAAGCTCTCTATCGCCGTTGGTGTAGCCCTTGCTCTACCTGTGCTCCTGTATCAGGGATGGATGTTCGTTGCGCCCGCTATCTCGGTGAACGCGCGACGGCATGTCGTGCCCTTCGTGCTCGTCGGCATCGCCCTCTTTCTCGTAGGCGCGACCGTGGGCTACAACGTCTTCCCGCTCGTGGTGCGCTTCCTCGTTGGCCAGAAAAACGGTTTCACTGGCACTGAAATTCTTGCGCAGATAAGCGGCTACGTGTCGCAATTTGTGCTCGTGCTGGTAGTCTTCGGAGCGGTCTTCGAGATGCCGGTCGTCCTCACTTTCCTGGCCTTGATCGGCGTGGTGTCGTCGCGCTTCCTGCGTGCGCGTCGGAAGGGCGCGGCCATGATCGGCCTCATCGCGGCCATGGTCATCACGCCTGGCGCGGACCCTGTCACGCCGTTCGTGACCGCCGCCATCGTCTACCTCCTCTACGAGTCGAGCATCATCGCCATCCGCCTGATGCACAGGTAGCAGGCGGGCCAAGCGTGCTACAAGTCAGTTAAGAATCCTTGGATAAGGCTGGACGGTGCTGTTATACACATATAATATAGGAACAGCGCGCTTTATCTGCTTTTACCGCACCTCATTCTTAGCTTGTAGCGCTTCACTGACCTGCAGGGCGGACGAGACGCCCATAGCCCGTCTCATTCGCTCCACGCCCGATGCCTCATCGCAGCGAATGACGGATGTCGGGAAGGGCTGGAGGAAACGATGGTTGATGCAGGCGTTGGAGCGAGGAGAGCGCGCTGATGGCGGCGTACGACCAGCTTTTCAAGGACCTGCTGCGAGCGTTCTTCCCTGACTTTCTGGCTTTGTTCCTGCCCCGCGTCGCGGCGGGCCTGGACCCAACAGCGCCCGTGATTTTCCTTAACCCGCAGGTGTTCGCCGATCTGCCTACTGGCTTGATGCGTCAGGCCGACGTGGTAGCCCAGATAGCTACGCGAGACGGCTCACCTGAGACCGTGCTGATCCACACCGAGACGCAGGCCCAGGCCGACCCATTGTTGCCCGAGAGGCTGTGGGCCTACAACGCCATGCTGCGCTTGCGCGAGAGCAAGTCCGTGATCTCCGTCGCGCTATTGCCCTTTGCTGACGATGGCGAGGAAGCGACGCGCAAGGTGGTGTTTTCTGAGACGCTCTTCGGCGACGAGTATCCCCTCCTGGTCTACTGGCAGGTGGCGCTCAAGGGCGTGTCAGCTGAGGCATACGTCGGGAGCGGGCCGGCGTTGGGCGCAGGGCTGGCCGCACTGATGAAGCCGTCGGGGGATGACCGCTTGGCGCTGCGGAACAGCGTACTGACGCGGTTAGGAGAGTTAGTGCGGAGTGGCGGGCTGGACGAAGCGCGGATGCTGCTCTTGGTAAACTTGGTGCAGACGACGTTGAAGCTACGCGCCCGCGAGGTGCGACGGGCGGCACAGATGCGAGAAGGGGAACATGCGATGGAGATGAAGATCGTCGACGAGATCGAGATGACCTGGGCGGACAAACTGCTCCAGCAGGGCCGCGAACAGGGCCGCGAACAAGGCCGCGAACAGGGCCGCGAACAGGGCCGCGAACAGGGCCAGAGGCGAGGAACTCTGGCTGCGCGTCGCGAAGACATCGCACGGGTGCTGCAGATACGCTTCGGCGCCGCACCAACAGAGGTGCAACAGCGTTTGGAGACGGTGGATCAGCCACACTTAGACCGCCTGTTCGATGCATCGTTGCGCGCAGCGACGCTCGACGCCTTCGTGGCTCTGATGCAGGAGTTCTGACGTCTCACGGCGCATAATTCTTGCCTATAGGCAGACGGGGTTGTGCGTCGCCGCTGAACATAGGCCAGCCCGTTCCGGGCACACCGCGACGCGGAGATCTACACTCCTCATAGATCGTTCGCGGACCGTCCCTTGCGAAGAGCAGGGCGTCCGAGCGGAACGACGAAAAGGTCCCACATCGAGATGCGGGGCCTCTTCGTCGCTTTATTACGCGACGCGATCAGCGCTGGTAGCGGACGACATCCCCCAGCACGGCGTCAATCCGGGCCACGACCTCGTCGGACAAATGTAGGTTGGCGGCGCGAACGTTCTCATCTACTTGACTTGGCCGCGACGCGCCGATGATGGCCGACGAGACGTTGGGCTGGCGCAGCGTCCAGGCTAACGCCATCTCCGTCAGGGGCCATCCGCCTTCGCGCGCCAGCACGGCCAGGTTCTGGACGGCGGTCAGCGTCTCGTCGTTCATCAGATATTGCATGAACGCGTTCGACTCCGGATCAGCCGCACGCGTGGAGGGCGAGGGCGGCTGACCCGGCCTATATTTTCCGGTCAACACGCCCTGAGCGAGCGGCGAGAAAACGACCTGACCGACGCCCTCGCGCTCACAGAGCGGCAGCACCTCGCGCTCGATGTAGCGCTGGAGCATGTTGTAGATGGGCTGGTTGGAGACGATAGGGTCGAGCTTATGGCGGTCGGCGAGGGCTAGGGCGTCGCCGATCTGCGTGGCCGTCCATTCGGAGACGCCCGTATAGAGAACCTTACCCTGCGTCACCAGATCGTCGAGCGCGCGCAGCGTTTCTTCGAGCGGCGTCTCGGCGTCGTAGCGGTGGCACTGGTAGAGATCGATGTAGTCCACGCCCAGGCGCTTGAGCGAGGCGTGACACTGCTCCATGATGTGCTTACGCGAGAGACCATGGTCGTTCGGCCCCTCGCCCATGGGGAAATATACCTTGGTGGCCAGCACATAAGAGGCGCGCGGGAAGTCGTGCAACGCCTTGCCCACGACAATCTCCGTCTCACCGCGCTTGTAGGAGTTGGCGGTGTCGAAAAAATTGATGCCCAGGTCGTAGGCGCGGTGGATGCAACGCACCGCGATGTCCTCCTCGACCGATCCGCCGTAGGTCAGCCAACTGCCCAGGCTAATCGTGGACACATGCACTCCCGCGCGTCCCAGGCGCCGATACTCCATAATGTTCCCTCCCTTTATCTACGTCGTCGGGCGTATCGCCGGCGCGAAGCGATCCTCGCCTACAGCGTACATCGGATGCGCCGGTCGGAGCGGAAACAGGACACACTGCTGCCTAAAGCCAATGGAGAGGACGCGACCACGAAGGACTAACGACGCGGCCTGCTGTCGAAGCGCCCTGACGCCTACCGCTACAGACGACGTTAGGGCGCCTCGCCCTGCTTCACGAACCTTGAAGGCGCCGGACGCGGACACGTTGCTGAAGAAGGCCCTCGTTCATCTGACCATTGTACGGCGCGACGACGTCCCTCCCAACGACAGCACGAGCGGCAGCAACACACCCAGCGTCAAGACAAAGAGGCCAAGCGCCGGAGCAGCCGTCCCGATAGGGCGGCGGCGTGCTTCGTGTGCTGCGATGCACGGATCGAGCAGTTCCCACGCACGCTGACGGCGCTCCAGCAGCAGAAAGGTCACGGCCTTACGCGGTTATAACGAGGGGTGTAGAAATGTGACGATATCTACGTACTCTTTTGTTTATGACCGCGGGCGCCTTCAGCTGTCATGCTTCCGTAACATTCGCTCAATAACGGTGTAAAGTTCCCTTGCCATACTCGAAAGTAGCTCTCCGTGGCGTTTCCACATTCAGCGCGCCAGAGCCAGACGGGTGGACGGGGATCGAGCGAACGGCGAGGCGAGGCTGTCGAGGAGTCTACTGTCGAGCACTGTAATGTCTTATAACGTGAAGGAGACGAGCGTGAGTAATACGACCCCTGTCCAGCATAGACCGGGAAAACTCTCCGGGCATGTCGCCCTCGTCACCGGCGCCGGTTCCGGTATGGGGCGCGCGGGCGCGGTCGCTTTCGCGCGGGAAGGCGCTTCGGTGGTCATCAACTATCATGGCGACGAAGACGCTGCCGAGGAGACGCGGCGTCAGGTTGAGGAGGAGGACGGAAGCGCCATCGTCGCACGGGCCGATGTCGGCGTAGAGGATGTCGAGCGTTTGTTCGCGCGGGTGGAAGAGACCTTCGGGCCGGTGACGCTTCTGATGAACAATGCCGGCGTCGACGCTAGTGGGATGCAGGTCGCCGCCCTCTCGCTCGACGCCTGGTCCGCTATGATCGCATCCAATTTGAACGGACCCTTCCTGTGTGCGCGCCGCTTTATCCGCGCCGCGCGCGCACAAGGGGGGTGGTCAGGCATCGGGTGAAATTATCAACGTTACGTCCGTACATGAAGAAGTTCCGCGTGCCGGCGGCGCCGACTACTGCGCGACGACAGGCGGCTTGCGCAACCTGACGCGTTGCCTCGCACTCGAGCTTGCGGAGGGCAAGATCACGGCGAACAACCTGGCGCCGGGTATGGTGCTTACGCCCATGAACCAAGCAGCCCTCGACGATCCAGCGGTGCTCGACAAGCAAGTACAGAGCATCCCGGTCAAGCGTGCGGCGCGTCCCGAGGAAATCGCGGCGCTGGCCGTCTACCTCGCTTCGAGCGACGCGGATTACGTCACGGGGACGACCATCTCCATTGACGGCGGCCTGATGCGCAACATGGGGCAAGAAGCATGAGCAACTTCGAACTCGAGGAAACGGTCCGCGTTAGGCTGGAGCGCGTGGCGCCACTCGCCGCTATGTACGTGCTGAGCCCGTACGTCTGGCGCGAGGGAGGGCAGGGTCCGTACCATCTCCTGGTGCGCGCGGTCAATCACGCCGAAGATTCCCGTCAAAAGGTCGCGCGCATCTACTACGGACGAAGCGACGACGGGCTGTGTTTCGTCATGGATAAGGATCCTATCTTCTCTCCCGGTCCCGGCGCCGACGACCACGACGGTTGCGAAGATCCCTCCGTGGCCCGTCAGGACGGCGACTACTACGTGTTCTACACCGGGTGGAACCAGAGCACGGAAACGGGACAGCTGCTCGTCGCGACCGGCCCCGACCTCACGCGTCTAACCAAAAGAGGTCCCGTCCTGCCTCCCTCAACACGCTTTCAGAGCACAAAAGAGGCCGAGATCGTGCCGTCCTCCCAGGGCGGTTGGAGGCTCTTTATCGAGTACGCCGCCGCGGGCAGTTCCCAGATTGGCCTGGCCTCGGCGCCCACCCTCGACGGCCCGTGGACCTATGACGAACCGCCCTTTGGCGCGCGCCCGGACCGTTTCGACGCCTGGCGCCTCAGCACCGGCCCGGTCGTCGATGGGATGTCGAAGCATCCGACCATGTTCTACAACGGCGCGACACGGGACGCGCACTGACGCATCGGCTGGGCGACCTTCGACGCGACGCTGCAGAACGTGGTGGACCGTTGCGCAGAGCCGTTGATCGTGCCGCCTTCCCCGGAGGGCGACGCGACCGACATCGCCTTCGCGGCGTCGGTGGTGGAACAGGGCGATACGATCTGGCTCTACTACTCATTGAGCGACGCGACCCTCATGCGCGCCACGATCAAACGTCGCTAGACGCGCAACCCCTCCTGGACACGGCGCCATAGACGACGTAGACGCAGATCACGATCGAGCAGGATGGCGGGGGCGTTTCTTATGCCCCCACATTCACGACGTCTCCTTCCGCCAGCCACCCCTTGGCCGAAGAGCCAAAAGATGCGAGGCGTACAGTCCAGCGCGGCGGGAGAGCGCGTAGAGACGCCGTGTTACACTGAGGAGCCGACGCCGACGCGCCCTATGCGGCGATGCAAGGCTGTGACGGCGATTCGCTCCAACGCACAAAGTCTGAGGGTCGGAGTGACCAGCCTCTCACGATGGGGCGTCCGCCTGCTCGCGTGACGACGCGACGACGCGCGGAAGCGCCGGTGCATCGTATGTCCGTGCGTCGAGGCTATCTATTCGTGCATAATGCGGACGCGTACGTATCGTGGACGGCGACGACGTGAATCAGATTTTGCCGCCGCACCCGTGCAAGGACACGTGGGCGTTCGGTCGCTGGTCTGCCTCAAGGAGACGAACGTCGCCGGTATAAGCGAGAAGACGACCAGGGGCAAGCAAGAAAAGGAGCGTGACACGACGATGGAGACGACGACACAAGAGGGCGTCGGATTAGAGCAGGCGACGCTGGCCCTGGTGATTGGGCTGACATCCGGTACGGACGATCTGCGCGGCGTGGCCGCGGAGGTCGACGCGGCGCTGGATGGGTTGCTGACACGCCTACGGGCTGGCGGCGAGATCAAGGGCGCGGCGGGCGAGACGACGGTGCTGCATACTCTTGGCCGCCTTCAAGCCGAGCGTGTCGTCGTGGCCGGCCTCGGCGGCGGCGCGACGATCTCGGTTGAGGTCATCCGGCGTGCCGCCGCGGGCGCGGTCCGCGCGGTGCGTAAGGCGGGGCTCACGTCGTTCTCCTCCGCCCTTTATGGCGCCGAGGCGTTGGGCGCGGCGGCGGCGGCCGGGGCCATCGTCGAAGGCTCCACGTTGGGTCTTTACCGTTTCGATGGATACAGGGCGCACGAGGAGACGACGACGCCCTCCCTCACGCTCATGACGGGCTCGTACGACGCCGACGCCGTGGCGGAGGGCGTACGTCACGGCGCGGCGCTCGCCGCGGGCGTGACCTTCGCCCGCGATCTGATCAACGAGCCGGCCAACGTCTTGACGCCGACCGAGATGGCGCGGCGCGTTGAAGTGATGGCCGAGGAGTACGGCATCACCTATCAGATGCTCGATAAAGCGGCGATGCGCGAGATCGGCATGGAGGGCGTCCTCGCGGTCTCCGCCGGCAGCGACCAGCTTCCCGCCTTTATCGTAGCGCGCTACGGAACGCCGCGTGAGGGAACCCCGGCGCTCGGGCTGGTAGGCAAGGGCATCACCTTCGACTCGGGCGGCATCTCCATCAAGCCCGCCGAGAACATGCACAAGATGAAGGGGGATATGGGTGGGGCCGCCGCCGTGCTCGGCGCCCTGCGCGCCATCGCCGCGTTGAAGCTCGACGTGGCCGTCACCGTGCTCGTCCCGGCGGCGGAGAACCTGCTGGGCGGCTCGGCCACGCGGCCAGGCGACGTGGTGCGCGCCCTCAACGGCGTGACCATCGAGGTGCTGAACACCGACGCCGAGGGACGCATCGTCTTGGCCGATGCGCTCTCCTACGGCGTGCGCGAGGGACTGTCCCCGCTCGTCGACGCGGCTACCCTCACCGGGGCGGCCGGCGTGGCGCTGGGCCTGGCCTACACGGCGGTCTTCGCCAACGACGAGAAGGTCGCGGGCGAGATACTTGAAGCGGGGACGACGGCTGGAGAATACCTCTGGCGCATGCCGCTCCCGGAGGTGTATGAGGAGCTGATCAAGGGCGAGACAGCGGACATCAAGAACTCGGCGGGGCGCTACGGCGGCGCCATCACGGCGGCGCTCTTCTTGCAGCACTTCGTCGGCTCCACGCCGTGGGTGCATCTCGATATCGCGCCGCCCTCCTGGTCGGACAAAGACGAGGGTGAGCAGACCAAGGGCGGGTCGGGCGCTGGCGTGCGCACGCTGGTGGCCTTCGTGGAGAGTCTGGCCCACGCGCGCAGTCAGGCCGGATGACGGCCGTCCGTCTGAACAAGCTGCTGGCCAACGCTGGCGCGGCCTCACGGCGCGGAGCCGAGCGCCTGCTGGCCGAGGGTCGCGTCGCGGTCAACGGAGCCGTGGTCATGGAGCTAGGCGCACATGCCGATCCGATGAAGGATGTGGTGACGCTCGACGGCACGCCATTGGCTTTCGAGGGAGGAGGCGCGCGCAAGGTCTACTTGATGCTCAACAAACCGCCCGGCGTGGTGACCACGGCGCACGACCCGCAGGGCCGACCCACCGTGCTGGACGTGATGGGCTATCCCGAGCGCCTCTTCACGGTGGGTCGGCTTGACCGCGACACGGAGGGGCTGCTGCTGCTGACCAACGACGGCGATTGGGCGCAGCGCGTAGCTCACCCTAGCGGCGGTGTAGAGAAAGAGTACGAGGCCGTGGTGGACGGGACGCCGGACCACGAGGCGCTGGAACGTCTGAGCGAGGGCGTCGTCTTGCCAGATGGTCACGTGGGGCGCGGCGACGCCGTCGTGCTCGCATGGCTGGACGGCGGCGCGCTCGTTTCGTTACTCTTACACGAGGGTCACAAGCGCCAGGCGCGCTTGATGTTCGGCGCGATCGGCTTTCCCGTACGCCGCCTGGTGCGCGTGCGCGAAGGCGGTCTCCACCTCGGCAATCTGGAGACCGGAGCCTGGCGTGAGATGACGCGCGCCGAGGTCGCCTCCGTGGCCGAGCGCGCAAGGGACAGAGACCAGGGCCAACGGCGAGAAGGAGAAACAGGTGAGAGGCGAGGCAACGGGGGCGACGAGCGCCGCCATCCCATTGACGATCGCGATCGACGGCCCGGCGGCGTCGGGCAAATCGACAGTGGCGCGCGCGGTGGCCGAAGCGCTGAGTCTCCTCTATCTGGACACGGGGACGATGTATCGCGCCGTGACGTGGCTGGCCCAGAGCCGCGACGTGGCCCCCGACGATGAAGACGCCGTGGGCAGGATCGCCGAGACAGCGTCTTTCTCTTTCCCCGGACTCCACGCTACGCGGACGGCTAATCCTCCCATCTCAATCGACGGCATCGACGCGACGTCCGGCATTCGGGGTGCGGCCGTGGATGCCGCCGTCTCCATCGTAGCCGCGTTCCCGCGCGTGCGCGCGGCGCTGGTGCGCGAACAGCGCGCGCTGGCGCGGTCGCAAGGCGTCGTGATGGTCGGGCGCGACATCGGGACGGTCGTGCTGCCCGACGCCGCGCTCAAGGTCTATCTCGACGCCAAGGCGACCGAGCGCGCCCACCGCCGCTACGACGAGCGCATCTCGCGCGGTGAGAAAGCGGACTACCTCGACATCCTCGACGCCATGGAGAAGCGCGACCGTCTCGACGCCGAGCGCGCCGACTCGCCGCTGCGCCCGGCGGACGACGCCGTCATCGTCGACACCACCGGCGTGGAGACAGCGGCGGTGATCGAAAAGGTGATAGTGCTGGCGCGGGGCCGCGGCGCAGCGGGGCGCGCGACATCGTGAACGGAGCCATCTACCGCTTCCTCTGGCCAACCGTGGCTTGGCTGCTCCATCATATAGCGATAGTGACGGTCGAGGGGCAAGAGAACGTCCCGCCTGGTGGGGGAGTCTTGATGGTGTCGAACCACTTGACCAACTTCGACGTCTTCGTGATCGGCATCCACTTCACGCGCATGCTCAATTTCATGGGCAAGATCGAGCTGTTTAAGAACCCGGCTTTTGCTTGGTTCTGCCGCCAAATGTATGTCTTTCCCATCCGGCGCGGCGAGCCCGACCGGGGCGCGCTGCGCTATGCCGAGGAGATGCTGAAGCGCGGCCGGGTCGTGGGCGTCTTCCCGGAGGGCCACCGCTCACACGGGGAGGGCGTGCAGCAAGGCCAGCCGGGCATCGCACTGCTGGCGCGGCGCGCGGGTGCGCCCATCTTACCCGTCGCGATCACGGGAACGGAGCAACTCAGCCCGCCCGCCGTGTTCCGTTGGCGGCCCTGGAGACGGCCCCGCATCACGGTCACGATCGGCAGGCCTTTCATCCTAGCCAAGGAGCGCGGGCGCGGCGAGAACCGGGCCGCGACCGACGACATCATGATCCACGTCGCGCGCCTGCTGCCTCCGGCCTACCAGGGCGTCTACCGCGACGCGATCGCCGTCGAGGCCGGCGCCGCCCAGAACGCGCCAGCGACGGCGCCGTAGCGTCTGGACGCTCGTTAGCGCTGACCGGCGGGGCGAGGGCGCCGTTAGACGCCCTCCCTATGATCGGCGGTATTACGTCCGAGGGCGGGCGGCGCGCCCGTCTCCTACTCCGAGGCGCGGTCATCATATGTCTCCACCAAAGCGGTACGCCCGTCCACTTAGTAGAGGAACGCGGAGAGACGCGATAAGGACGGGAGCAAAAACATTGCTCCCGTCCTTTCGTGGTTGGGTCAGGCGTTCACGCGACGGTTTACCTGCCGCGGCGGCTAAAGGTCCTCGGTCTACGGACCGACAAGGACAGGCACGCTTGATTTCAGCGTGAAGCGCCCACTCTTGACCACGACACGCACGGTGGCGGGGATCGGGGCGGCCGTTTTGAAGGTGAGCGGGATGGCGCGGCGGAACAAGCCGAACGAGTCTGCGCCGCCATGCACGCTCTTAGAGTAGATCACGGCGCCGAGCTTCGGCTGCTTGACCGGCGCGCCGGGCGTCGGCGCGACGGAGTTGGTGATGACGAGGGTGGCCGAGACCTGCGCGAAGGGCACGGTATGCACCGTCACCGTCAACGGGCCGGTGATGCTGACCGTCGGCGGTGCATCGATCGTCACCGACGGAGCGCACGCGCCGGACGTATTGCCAGGAGCCTTACTGATGCGCGCGACAAAGGCGTCCGCCGTGGGCGGCGCGTAGACCGCACCACCGCGCGTTGAATTGGCGATGGGGAAGTTGGGCGAGAGGGTCTGCCCCGCGATAAAGGCGTCGCCGCCGCCGTTCACCACGATGGCATTGCCGCCGTCGACAAAGGTGCCACCGAGATAGCTGGAATAAAGCAGGTTCGAGCCGCAGGAGTTGAGCTTCGCCACGAAGGCGTCGAGCATGCCGAAGCCGCCGCGGTTGCCGCCCAGAGAGCCCTGCAACGCTCCCTGGAGAGGGAACAACGGCGTGTTGAACGAGGCGGAGCCGGTCGATCCCGTCACATACGCATCACCCGCGCGGTCGAGGGCGACAGCGTTGGCGACATCGTTGCCGATGCCGCCGAGATAGGTGGAATAAACCAAGACGCCACGCGCGTTGAACTTGGTCACGAACGCATCGATGCCGCCGCCGGAAGCCGGCTGGACCACGCCGATCGTGCGGGGAATGCCGCCGTTCGTCTCGCCGACGACGAAGGCGTCGCCCGCGCCGTCCACCGCGATGCCGTGCGTCTTATCGGCGGCGGTCTTTCCGAAGTAGGTGCTGAAGAGGATTGACTTGCCGGAGGGGTTGAGCTTCAAGACGAATGAGTTGAAGTCCGTGCCGAAGAGTTGCGGCTGCAGCGCGTGGGCGGGCGCGGGGAAGTCGGGCGAGTTGGTCTGGCCGGTTATGTACGCATCACCGGCTCCGTCGATGGCGATGCCCGAGGCCGTATCGCTGAGGCTGCCGCCGAGATAGGTGGAGTAAAGCAGGGCCGAACCGGTCGGGTTGAACTTCGTCACGAAGGCGTCGATCTGCGTGCCCAGGGTTCCCTTGCCGAAGCCGAGGGCTCCTTGAAGGGGATTCTTCAGCGGGAAATTGTAGGCGTACGTGTAGCCGGTGACGAACGCATCGCCGGCGCCGTCGACGGCGATGCCCGTGGCGACATCGTCGCCGACCGTGTCGGCGTTGTCGATCGAACCGCCAAGATACGTAGAATAGAGCAGCGACAACCCATTGGGGCTGAGCTTAGTCACGAACACGTCGTTACCGCCGTGATTCGTTTTCTGGAAGGCGTGCGCGGTGACGGGGAAGTCGAGCGAAGAGGTATAGCCGGTTACGAGAGCACCGCCGCCCGGAGTCACGGCGATGCCCGTGGCCACGTCGTTATTGGAACCGCCGAGGTACGTCGTATAGATCAAGCGCGACTGGCCGGGGGCGAACTTAGCCACGAACGCGTCGGCGCACGGGTTGGTCGAGTTCGACGGGCAGTTCGTCGGCACGCGGTTGAGCTGGAGCATCTTGGTCGAGGTGATGATCGTGCTGTAGGTATATCCCGCTATATACGTCCCGCCCGACGGATCGAGTGCGATGCCGTTCACCACGCTGTTCGAGCCGAAGAACGTAGAGTAGCTCAGCACGGGGTCGACGACGAGCGGACGGTGGACATCGTAGCGCCCGAGGCGGAAGCTAAAGGTGTGGCTGCCGGCCAGAACGTAGGACACGGCGACAGGAAGGCGGCGTCCATCCCGCATCTGATAAGCGGCTGGCGCGCGCAAGCGCAAGGAGTCGCCGTTGGCCGCCTGGAGATCAAGGTCGCCTCGAGCGTCGAGGCGGAGCGTCTGGGCGCCGTCCACGCGCTCTACGATCTGCCGCGCCGCCGCGCCAGGCGCCACGTTCAGGTCATATTCGATGTGCCCCTGCGTGCCATAGTAGCGTAGATCGACGCCCGGATAGACGCCTTTATATGAAACGCCGGTATAAGTGGCGACGCGCCGGCTACGGACGCCCGCCTGGCCGCCACACATGTAGGAGACCGTTTCCTGCCGCGGGTTCTCGCCGTCCAGCCGCGCCCCCACGTTCGCGCCGACGAAGCGGAGGCTCATCGTGCTGGGTCGCGCGGCGCTATGCCTCGGCGGAGCGGCGCCGCCTATGAGCAGGACGGCTCCACGGGGGGTCAAAAAGAGGTTGTAGCCGCCGCCGCGCGCGGTGAAGCGCACGCCGTCGAGATCGTGACGGTCGCCCTGACCCGCCTCGAAGACGAGCGGGAGGGAATCATAGGACAGGCGCGGCGCGTGCGAGGCCCGGAAAGACGTTGCATGCGTAGGAGCAGCCAGCGCATCTCCAGCGGTGATCCGTGCGCCAGCGCCGCCGCCGGCGACGAGACACCCTAATGCACAGAGTGAAGCAACGCGATACCTCCTTGGCGATCTACGGGGGGACTGTGTGCTCGTCATCTATGGACGCCCTTTCGTGCTCAGCTTACCCAAAAAATAGCGCGGGTCAACCATCACCGTCACCGTCACTATCGGCTTCGTCGAAGACACTCTTTAGGCCGCTGTAGAATATGGGCCTGGCGCACGGAAAAGATGAAGCATCCAGGCGCCTTCTGTCCTGGTAAGCCGCCTTTCTACATACGACGATACAGCTCGATACGACGATACAGCTCGACATTAGCCATTACGCCTTGTGGTACAGATTTAGGGGTCCGCGGTCAGGCGCTTGACCGCGGCGGTACGACGTCGAGCGGCGACCGCTAGCCCCTGTTCCCGCACTATCCAAATACGATCCTTCCCCCATTTAGGTCATGACGCGCTGGCGACCGCCGGTCGATACTGGTTGAAACAAGCTGAGTGTGTTGGGGGAAAGTAGGGGTATGGACGTAAAAATGTCGCGCGCGCGGCTATCGTTCTGGTCTGTGTACGCGGCTTGCGTCATCCTCGTCCTCTGGCACGTGCAGGCGCTCACTCTCATGAGCATGCCGCTGGGCCAGAGCCTCTCGATGATCGAGGGTGTCGTCATCTTCATCGTGGTTGGGTACGCGGCCGAACGGACCGTGTTGCCTGTCGGACGAAAGGCGACTCAGGATCTAGCCGCGACCGTTCACATCGCCGCACTGCTGCTTTTTCCCGCGCCCTTCCCCATGGTGATCGCATTGCTGGCCGCACTCGCGGCCTCGGTGCGCCGTGGTGAAGGGTCGAGAGCGCGGCGCATCGCGTTGACCTTCCGGCCGGCCAGCGTCGTAGGTCTTTCGAGCGGCGTCATGTCTTCAATTCACCCGGCGGCATCCCTGCTCAAAAATGGGTATTCCGAGATGACGCTTCCGCTGCTGGGGTTGCTCGTCCTGACGTACATCGTCTTCGACAATGCCTCTATCATCGTCGAACTTATCGTCCGTGGGCAGGATAAGCCGTTGCGCATCTGGCTGCGTATAGCCCGCCGCGCCCTTCTCCCCGAGCTCACGGCCGCGGCGACCGGGCTTCTCGTCGCTATCGTGTGGCACGACGATACGCTCCTGGTCACATTGTTCGTCGCCCCTGTTTTCGCCTTGTACGTCGCGCTCAACGCCATCGGCGCCGAGCACACCAACGCGATGCTGCGCCGGCGAGGGGAGCAACTCGAAACCGTCGTGGCCGTCGGGCAACGCCTACGCGTGCAACATGCTCCGCCCGACCTGCTGCGCCCCGTGGCCGAGGCCGCGCGCGATCTGTTCGCGGCGCCCCTCGTGGGAGCCTATTTACGCGACGCCGATGCGCCGACGACGCTCAGACGCGTGGTTGCGACGCCGGCCGATGTCGATCCCGGTCCATTGCTCGTTCCCGCGGCCCTCGCCGAGAGCGGTTTTCAGGAGAGGGGGTACGGACGCGACCGCGTGGTGATCGTCCCGATCGACGGCGAGAACGGCGTCGTGGGGGTGCTGCGCCTCGCCGGCGTCGTCTCGTCCATCGAGCACGACGACCGCGACGCACTGGCGGTGCTGGCCAACCAGGCGGCCATCGCCTTGCAGAACATGCGCCTCCACGAGTGGGCTCTGGCGCGCGCGTCCGAAGATGGATTGACCGCGCTGCTCAACCACCGCGCCTTTCAGATGAGGCTCGAGTCTGAGGCCGCACGTGCTTTGCGCGGCGGCCACGCGTTGAGCCTGCTGATGGTCGATCTCGACGATTTCCGTACCGTGAACAACACGTATGGACATCAGGTCGGCGACCGCGCTCTTGCCGCCGTGGCGGCCGCGCTGCGCTCTCAGATGCGTGGGGCCGATGTAGCGGCGCGCTATGGTGGAGACGAGTTCGCCGTGATCTTGCCGGAGACGCCTTTCGAAGACGCCTTTGCCGTGGGCCGGCGCATCCAGATGTCGATTGCCGCGCTGGTGCTCGACGTCGGTACGGCCACGGTCCGCATCGGATCCTCCATCGGCGTCGCGGCTCTGCCGCATCATGCACGCACGCGCGAAGATCTGATTAAAGCGGCGGACCGCGCGGCCTACGCGGCCAAGCATAGCGGCAAGGGGCGCGTGGCCACGCCCGAAGACGCCGAACAGGCGACGGCCCTAGAGGAGGCCGGGGTCGTCGCCCTCGCGACTGAACTGGAGCACGCCAACCTGGCGACAGTCGAGGCGCTGGCTACAGCCGTGGACGCCAAAGATTCGTATACGCGCGGCCATTCGCAACGCGTCAGCCTGTATGCCGAGGCCGTCGCGCGCGCCCTGGGCATAGCCGCGCCCGATGTCGCGCGCGTCCGGTTGGCCGGGCTCCTCCACGATGTCGGGAAGATCGGCGTACCCGACGCTATCTTAACGAAGTTCGATGCGCTCACCGATGAGGAATTCGCTATTTTGCAGCGACACCCCGCGGTCGGTGAGAGCATGCTCGCCACGGCGCCTTTCCTCCACGACATCTTGCCCGCCGTTCGCCATCACCACGAACGATGGGATGGCAAGGGGTACCCAGACGGCCTCGCGGGGGCGCGCATCCCCCTCGACGCACGCATCCTCATGCTCGCCGACTCGCTCGACGCCATGACGAGTTCGCGCACGTATCGTCCCGCCTTCTCCTTCAACGAGGCGCGCGCGCGCATCCACGAGGCGAGTGGAACGCAGTTCGACGCGCGCGTGGTCGAGGCCTTCGAGCGCGCCATCGCCTCGGGTTTGCTGCGATTGGTCTCCCTCGACGCGACGCGGATGCTCTCTCCTCACGTCGTGGACGACGATCGCCGCGCCGCGGGCTAGCCCCCTCTTTCCTCTCTCCCTACAAGAAGACCACGGCGACGGTTGATCCTTTCTCCTGTTGTCTGACGCCAGCGATTGACGCGTGGCCGTCGACCATACGCCCTCCCCTTGGAAGCGGCGACCGGGGTCGGCGGCCAAGGCGCCGCACGCCTTAGCCAGCGTCTCTCCGTAGCAAAGGGACGCGAACAGCTACACTGGTGGAGGGAGAAAATAGATGCGCATCATTCTTTACACCGGCAAAGGCGGCGTGGGTAAGACGAGCACCGCCGCGGCCACGGCGTTGCGCTGCGCCCAGTTGGGCCAGCGCACGATCGTTATGTCTACGGACATGGCGCACAGCCTGGCCGATTCGTTCGACGTACCGCTCTCGCCCGAGCCCGTCGAGGTCGCGCCGAACCTATGGGCGCAGGAGAGCGACGTCTTCTACAACATCGCGCGCTACTACGGCGAGATCCAGGAGTGGGTGCAGTCGCTCTTTACCTGGCGGGGGCTCGACGATGTGATGGCCGAGGAGATGGCCGTCGTGCCGGGCATGGACGAGTTGGCCAGCTTGTTCTGGATCGCCGAGCACCACGACTCGGGCCGCTACGACACCATCATCGTCGATTGCGCGCCTACCGGCGAGACCTTGCGCCTGCTCGCGCTGCCCGAGAGCGCACGTTGGTGGATAGAGAAAATCTTCCCCATTCAGCGGCGCATCAACAAGATCGCTGGGCCGGTGGTGCAGCGCATGACCGGGATGCCCATGCCGGGCGACAAGGTCTTTGCCGCCGGTGAGGAGTTGTTCGTGCGCCTCGACCGCATGCACACGCTGCTCTCGGACCCCGCTGTCTCCTCGGTACGTCTGGTGATGAATCCCGAGAAGATGGTGATTAAGGAAGCGCAGCGCACCTACACGTACGTCAATCTCTTCGGCTACGTCGTCGATCTAGTGATCTGCAACCGCGTGCTCCCCGCGGCGGCGGGAGGAGCCTACTTCGACGCCTGGCGCGCGCAGCAGGCGCGCTATAACGACATGATCGAGGCGGGCTTCAACCCGCTGCCGATCAAGCACGCGCCCTATTTCGAGCAAGAGGTCGTGGGGCTGGAGATGCTGAAGCGCCTGGGCCAGGAGTTGTTCGGCGACGAAGACCCGGCGCGGCGCTACTACGAAGGCCGCACCTACGACGTTCACCGCGAGGGCAAAGCCTACGTCCTCAATCTCTCGTTGCCCTTCGTGGAGAAAGGACAGGTCTCCGCGCGCCGGCTCGGCGACGAACTGCTGCTGGAGGTCGGGACGTACCGGCGCACCTTGATCTTGCCCCGCTCACTGGCCGACCTACCCTTGGGCAAAGCCAGCATGGACGCCGGCCATTTAAGCATCGTGTTTGGAGGCTAGAACGAGTATGCCGCGGAACTTTCCCGATGAGGACCGCTTCGGTGGCCCGTTCACCCCACGTGAGCTAGAAGCCTTGGAAGAACGCCTCGACGCCCTCGAAAACACGCTGCGTGAGCTACAGCGCAAACACGGTCCCAAGCTGCTCTCGCTCTTCGGCGAGCTCATCACACCTGAGGTGCGCGGCCACCTGCGCGCGGCCAACCGCGAACGCCTCCTGGCCACGCGCTCCTTCCTCGACGCCTTGATCAAACGCATGGAAGACGCCCCAGAGGCCGACGCGCGTATGCACCGTCCCGAGAGCGTCCACATCGAGTAAGCATCCACCCATGAACGCGACCTGCTTTCGAGACCGCAGCGACGACGCCCACGACGGGCGTCGCGGCCTCTAAGAACCTCTAGCGCTCGTGATTCGAGACGGCGAGGGGGACGACGGGAATTGTCGTCCCACCCTGTGCGCGACCTGCTATGTCGTAGGGGCGATCTTGAGGCGGTTCAAGCAAAATCGGCGCCATCCTCCAACGGCGCCGCGCCGCAACGCGCCGCGCAAACGCCAGTCGCGACACATAATCCCGTCATGCACCTCCTTTTGAAGAGTGAAGCCCTGAACTAACGGCGCTGGCGTAGCTAGATAAGGACAGTTGTGCTACTCTACCTCGTAGAGGACAGGGCGCAGCGCCCCCTAGATCGTGCGGGTTATCCCATGCCGTTTCACCGTTTGCTCCCATCGTTTTTGCCGCGTTCGCCCGAGGCCTGGAAGGCGTCCTTCGCGGGCGCGGGGCCGCGCCTTGGCCGCGCCGTCTACGGTTCCGACCTTCATGTTTCCCTTCGCAAGACGACGAGCGCGCTCTATCCTGCCCTACACCCCCTGCTCGCGGCGCTACGCCCTTTCCGGCGGCGCCTCCACTGGCAGCGCTTCGTCGTCGGCGCGGTGCGCCTATGCTCCGTCGCCCTCCTGACCGCGACAGCCTTCTTACTGGGTCGCCTCGTTTTTGGCCCGGCGTGGCCGCTGCTCCCGTCGTTGAGCGTTGTCGGGGTTGTCCTTGCCGGAGGTCTTGTCGCGCTAGCCGTGCGTGCGCCCTCGTGGATGCAGGTCGCGCTCCTGGTGGATCGCGGCCTTTATCTACGTGAGCAACTTGAGACCGCTGTCGAGACGCTAGAGGCGACGCTGCTCCCAACGCCGGGGAGCGTGGGCGCGCGACTACAGGAGCACGCCGTATGCAAACTCCAGGTCGCGCCGCTGCGTGCGTTACCCTGGCCGTCGCTGCGCGGCGAACGCCGCCTCGCCGCGATCCTCGGGGCCGTCACGGCGCTCTTGCTCTGGATGGTGCATAGCAGCACACCGCCTACGACGGGCAATGAAACTTTTGCCGGCGGCGTGGGCGCCGGAGCCGGAACCAGCGCCCGCGCCGCCCACGGTCTGTTGTCCACGACGAGCGGGCGCAACGGCAAACGCATCACCGTGCTCTCATCGGTCCGCGGGTCCGCGGGACAAGTGTCCACGACGTCGCCGCGAACAAAGGGCGCTGGGACGACGGGGCTCGGGCTAACTCCTCTGCACACGTCGACATCGTCGTCGACCACGCCAGCACGTACGGGAACGACCGGGACGACCAACACCGGGCGGGGGCAAGGACAGGCCCAGAGCCACAATGGAGCGACTGGCTCGGCACGGGCGGGAGCGCGGCCCGGTGCCGGAGCCAAGCACGTGAGCGCCTCGCCCGGCGCGAATAGCCCCGCCGCGCGTCTGTCTAATCCCGCTCAGTCGCCTCTCGCCTCGCTTCAGAACAGCATCGATCAGGCGCGACAGCAGGGCCAGACCACTAGTGCGGCGGGAGCGCCAGGGGCGAAGAATCAGTCCGCTCCCACTGGCGCGACTAGACGAAAAAACACGGGGGCTTCTGGAAAAGCAGGGCGCAACCGGACGCCGTCCGCGGGAGCGGGGACGCGCGGGGACGCGCTCAACCGCTCTACCAATGGGGCGCACGGAACGCAAGGGTCCCCGATGGGCAATCAGAATCAGCCCGCGGGGAACGAGGCCGTGGCCGCGCGGCGGGGGCAAGCGGGGGCCGGCCAAGGAACCGGCCACGGGGCGGCGGCGCACGCCGCCGCGGCCAACGGAACCGCTCGGCTCGGTCAGAACCAGACCATCACTCTCGTTCGCGCCTCTGGCAAAGCGGGGCAGACGCTGACGATCGAGGCGGATGCGACCCAGGGCGGGACCGGCAGCGGCACGCTGACCCTCGGCGGGGGAGGAGGGGGCGCCGCATCCAGCCCGCTCGTCACCGTGCCGGGCTACGTGGCCTCGGACGACAATACGGTCGCGCCCGCTCTCAAGACGGCGATGCGTGGGTACTTCACGCCGAAAGCGACGGGCCAATGACCCCGGAAGAGTTCATCCGCGTGGCTGGCGCGGTAGAGAAAGAGGTCTCCATGGCCATCGTGGGGCAGCAGGCCGTCGTGCGCGGCGTGCTGACCGCCTTGATTGCCGGTGGGCACGTGCTGCTCGAAGGAGCGCCGGGACTGGGCAAGACGAGCCTGGTGCGCGCGTTCGGGCAGGCCCTGGCGCTCGACTACGGCCGGGTGCAGTTCACGCCCGACCTGATGCCGGCGGACGTGACCGGGACGACGGTGCTGATGGAAGACGAGAGTGGGCGGCGTGCGCTTTCGTTCCAGGCCGGTCCGGTGTTCGCCAACCTGTTGCTGGCCGACGAGATCAACCGCGCCACGCCTAAGACGCAGTCGGCTCTGCTCGAAGCGATGCAGGAAGGAACAGTCACCACCAGCGGCGTCTCGCGCTCGCTGCCGCGGCCGTTCTACGTGTTGGCCACGCAGAACCCTGTCGAGATGGAAGGGACGTACCCGCTGCCCGAGGCGCAGCTCGACCGCTTCTTCTACAAGTTGCTCGTGCCCTATCCCGTGCGCGGCGAGTTGGCCGCGATCGTCAGGCGCACCTCCTCGCTCGTGCGCGAGGGCGACGGCGTCGCGGCGTTCCCGGAGCCGCGCGTCGTCGCGGACGGCGCGACGTTGCTGGCTATGCAGCAATTGGCCCTCGAGACGCCCATGACCACCTACGTGCTGGACTACGCCGTGCGCCTGGTGCTGGCCACGCAACCGGCGAGCGAGGACGCGCCGCCCGCCGTGCGCCGCTACGTGCGCCTGGGGGCGTCTCCCCGCGGCGCACAGGCTCTCACCATGGCCGGCCGCATCACCGCGTTGCTGGACGGGCGCTACGCCCTTGGCTACGACGACGTGCGCGCCGCAGCGCACAACGCGCTGCGCCACCGCGTGGCCTTGAACTTCGAGGGCGAGACACAGGGCCTAACACCCGATGCGATCGTCGACGCGGTGCTGGAGCACGTGCGCGAGAAAGGCTGACCCTCACCATGGCTAAAGCTCCACGCCCTTTCCCGGATGGACGCGCCTTCGCGGACGCCCTTGGCGCGTGGGGCCGCGCCGTGCGCGACCGCGTGGTCCCACCCGACCCCCTGCGTGACGACGATCCGCGCGTCTTGCTCGACGACGCGTTTCTGCATCAGATCGAGAGGTTGCGCCTGAACGCGCCGCGCGCCGCCACGAGCGGTCGCTCGGGTGAACATCCCTCGCGACGCAAGGCTCACTCCATCGAGTTCGCCGACCACCGCGCCTATGTGCCGGGCGACGATATGCGCTCGATCGACTGGAACGTGTACGCGCGCCTGGGCGAACTGTGCCTCAAGCTGACCGAGGCGCGCGAGAGCGTCGATCTGCACCTGCTCGTGGACTGTTCGCCCTCGATGGATTGGGGACGCCCCAACAAACTACTCTACGCGCGGCGCGTGGCCGCCGCCCTCGGCGCGCTGACGCTCTCCGGAGGCGACGCCGTCCACCTCGGCTTGTTCGCGCGCGACCTGTACGCTGTCTCGCCACCGCTACGCGGACGCACCGCGCTCGGTGCGCTGCTCGAACGCCTTTCCGACCCTTTACCTGCCGCGACCACCGACGTGACGGGAGGCACGAACCTGGAAGCCTCCCTCACGGCCTACCGCGGCAGAGGCCATCACCACGGCGTCGCCGTGCTCATCACCGATTTCCTGACGCCGGAGAGTCATGGCGACGCGCTGAACATCCTGACGCGCACCGGTCTCTCCGTCGCGGCCCTCCATCTAGTGGACGCCGAAGAAGAGCACCCGCGCCTCGACGGGCCGATCGAACTGCTGGATAGCGAGACCGGTGCGACGACGACGCTGCGGGCCACGCCCACGCTGCTGCGCGCCTACGAGCGAGAGCACGCGCGCTGGGCCTTGGAGATCGAGGGAGCCTGTCAAGCACGGCGAGCGGCCTACGTGCGCGTGTCCACGCACGTGCCTCCGCGCACGCTGGTGCTCGACACGCTGCGCGGCGCGGGGGTGCTGGTGTGAGCATCCTGGCCGCCGGTTCGCTGGCGCTGCTCGCCCTGCTGCCTCTCGTCGCGGCTATGCATCTTTGGCGCGCGCGCCACCGTCGCTATGCGGTCTCCTCGACGTTGCTTTGGACGCGCGTGCTGGCCGAGTCGCGGCGACCGCAACCACGCCGCCTGCCTCGGCGCTACGCCTTGCTCTTGCTCCAACTCGCCGTGGTGCTGGCCGGCGTGTTGGCGCTGGCGCGTCCCGCCCTCAATGCCGCCGGTGGGCGTCACATCTTGCTGATCGTAGACACCTCGTTCTTAATGACGGGGCGCGACGTCGCGCCGTCGCGCCTGGACGCCGCGCGCGCACGGGCACTCCGTGTCGTCGACGCTCTCGGAAGAGGCGACGAGGCCACCATCGTCGACGCGGGCGCCGGCGGGCGCGTCGCGGCGTCGTCGAGCGACCCGATGGTGCTGCGACGCGCTCTCGACGAGCTGAGCGCCAGCGTCGGCCCTTCGACCTTGAATACGGAGATCCCTCTACTAACGGGTCTGCGCGCTGAAGCGGGAACAAACGCCGTGGTCGACCTCTACGCGCCGCTCGGGACGCCGGCCGCCGTCCTGGGATCGCTGCACCGCGCGCTGCCCGGATCGCATCTGAACATGGTCGGAACGACGACGGACGATCGCGGCGTGGCTGGGCTAACCGTCTCGTGCGCGACGCCTCTACGCGGCGTTCCCTTTTGTGAGGTGGAGGCACGCTTGGTCAATACAGGCGCCATGGCCGTTACCACCACGGTGGCAGCCGCCGCTGGCGGCGCCCAACAGCGTCAGAGCGTGACATTGGCGCCCGGTTCCGTCGCGCCCGTGCGCTTCACCGTTCCAGCGGCGGCGCGCGTCGTCTCGCTGCACATCGACGGTCACGACGCCTGGCCCGGCGACGACGCGGCCTGGGCCATCGTGCCCACCACGATGCCGCGCCGCGCCGTCCTTCTCGTCTCGGACGATCCGGCCTCGCCCCTGGCTAAGGCGTTGCAAGCCCTACCCGGCGTCGCCTTGACCACGGCGCCGACCACCGTCTCTACCCTCGACGCCCTGGCCAAACGAGCGGCCTTGACCGTGCTCGACGGCCCTTCGCCGGACATCCTGCCGCCGGGCGCGCTGCTCGTGGTCGATCCGCAGGGGGTCAACGACGCCCTGGGGCTAGACGGCTCGGTCGTCCCGGCGTCTCTCACGCGGACCGACCGCGACAGCCCCTATCTGCGTGGAGTCGATCTGAGTTCGCTCGTCCTCACCACGGCGGCGCGCGTCGTGAAGCCTAGTTGGGCGCGAACCGATGTCGAGGGCGCGGCCGGCCCGCTGCTCTACCACGGACTGCTCGGCGCGCGACGCGTCGCCGTCATCACGATCGACCCACGCACGAGCGGAGCCTTCGTGCCCGCGTCTCCCTCCACCGGGAACGCCAGCAACCTCTCCTCGTTGCTGGCGTTCCCCGCCTTGCTCGATAACGCCGTCAACGCGCTCACGCTCACCCCCCCGACCACGGTGCGCGCGGGAATGCCCGCGCTCGACACCGGGACCGGGCCTGACCAAATGACGCTGCGCCTCCTGTCGGGCGGGCCCGCGCGCGCCCTGCCCCGCGCGGGCGGAGATATTATCCTCCCCGCACTCGCTCCGGGAGCGTACGGCATGGCTGGGCCGGGCGGCAAGACCACACTCCTGGCGGCCTCCGTCGCCGTACCGAGCGACCGCGCTCTCCCGGCGGTCGGCGGCGGCGCGGCCCCAGCCGTCAGCGTGACCGCGACGCCCTCGACCGCTCTCCCGTCCGACCTCTGGATCATCCCCGCCGTTGCACTGCTGCTGCTGCTGCTGGGCGAGTGGCTCTACGACGCGCGGAGGACGTAACGCTGTGCTCACCCTCTTGACGCCATGGACCCTGGTCCTACTGCTGTTCCTACCGCTCTTCCCATGGGTGAGCCGCGCACGACGTGCCGCGCTCGGTCCGCGGCGCGGACGCCTCGCGCTGTCGCTGCGCTTGCTCATCTACGCGCTCGTCGTCCTGGCCTTGACCGGGCCCGAGCGCACGATGGCGGGGACGAGCGTCTCGACCGTCTTCCTCGTCGACGCCTCGGCTAGCGTGGGTACGGCAGGCGAACGCGCGAGCATAGACTGGGCGACGAGGGCGGTCAAAGCCGCCGGACCGCGCGACGAGGCGGGGCTAGTGCTCTTCGGAGCCGCCCCGGCGCTGGCCGTGCCCTTGGCTCACTACGACGCCCTGCCCGATCCCGTTGCGCCCGCCTCCCGCGCCACGGACCTGGAGGCGGCGCTGCGCCTCGGTCTAGGACTGCTGCCTGATGGGTCGCCCGGACGCCTCGTGCTGCTCTCTGACGGGCAGGCCACGCAGGGCGACGCCAACGCCGCGGCCGCTCAGGCCGTGGCGCGCGGCATCACCGTCGACGCCGTGGCCGTCGGGCAGCCGGCGACGCAGGACGTGCAGGTCGTCTCCGTCGACCTGCCAGGGCAGATGCGCCTGGGTCAGGACGCTCCCCTACGCTTCACCCTACACAGCACCCGCGCGACCACGGCGACGCTGAGCGTGACCGTCGACGGGGCGCCCGCGACGGAGCAGATCGCCTTACCGGCAGGCTCCACGGTCCTCCGCTCCAACGAGCGCTTTACCACGCGCGGGCCGCACACCGTCTCGGTCGAGGTCTCCACGCCCGGCGACCGCCTACCGGGCAACGATCGGCTCGGCGCCGCCACGCTCGTCTCCGCGCCTGGACGGGTGCTGCTGGTGGTGCGCTCCGCGGCGGACGCCGCGAGGGCCGCCGCTCTAGCCACGACCCTCGCGCGCGCCCAACTCACCGTCACGCCTATCCTCGCGGCGAATCTACCTTCTACCACGGCGGGCTACGCCGCGGTCGACGCGGTGGTGCTCGACGACGTGGAAGCGACGACGCTGTCCGGCAAGGCGCAGAATGCGCTGGCCGCCGCCGTCCACGACGATGGTCTCGGCCTCGTCGTCGTGGGCGGGGCGCACTCCTTCGGCGAGGGCGGTTATCCGCACTCGACCTTGGAGCAAACCCTACCGCTCACAAGCGCGACACGGCCGCGCAAAGGCCAGTCGCCGCCGGCCATAGTGTTGGTCATCGATAAGTCGGGCTCGATGGCCGATTCCGTGGCCGGCGTGGCCAAGGCGACCATGGTGAAGGTCGCGGCGAACGGAGCCCTCGACCATCTCGACGAGGGCACGATGCTCGGCGTGCTCGCCTTCGACGACGCCACGCACACGGTCGTGCCCTTCCATGCCGTGGGCGGCGCGGCGGACCACGCGGCGATGCGTCGCGACATCGACGCGCTCTCGCCCGGCGGCGACACGTTTATCTACCCCGCGCTGCAACAGGCGGAGCAACTGGTCACGCACGTGGCTACGACCCAGCGCCACATCGTGCTCTTGACCGATGGGCAGGGCGAACAAGACCAGCCCTTCGACAACCTGATCCGTAGGATGCGCCGCGAACACGTCACCGTCTCCACCATCGGCGTGGGTCAGGACGTGGTGCAAGATGAGCTGGGGCGCTGGGCCGGCGAGGGCGGCGGCACGTTCCACTACGTGGCCGACCCACGGCAGATCCCGCGCATCGTGCTCGCCGAGACGCGCGGCGTTGGCGCCTCTACCACGATCCGTTCGCCCCACCTTCAGCCGACGGTCGACGCGCCCTCTCCGCTGTTGAGTCCGCTCGACGGCCAGACCTTGCCGCGCCTCACCGCCTACGATGCCGCCCTGGCGCGGCCCGAGGCCACCGTGGCCTTGAGGACGCCCTCGGGCGACCCACTCTTAGCTTCGTGGCAAGACGGTCTTGGCCGCGTCGCCGCCTGGACCTCCTCGACCGACGCCGCGTGGTCCGGCCCCTGGAACCCCGTGGCCCTGCCGGCGTTCTGGACCTCGCTGGCCTCGTGGGCCTTGCGCGCGCCGGCAGCGGACCCGGCGGCGCCGGCGCTGACGCTCGACCACGGCTTCCTCGCCGTCACGCTCTCGGCCACGACGCCGTCCGGCGGCTTCGACGACGGCGCCGCCCCACGCGTGCGCGTGACCGACCCATCCGGCGGGGTGCAGGTCGTCGATCTCGCCCTCGATGGACCCGGTCTGTATCGGGCGCGTCTCCCGCTCGCGGGCCCGGGCGTCTACGCCGCCGCGCACGTCACGAATACCGATCGAGGAGGAGCGACGGCCGTGCAGACGGTCTTCGCCGTGCCGTACGATAAGGAGTACGAGGCCTCCGGGGTGGACGGCGCCGCGCTCGCGCACCTGGCCGACGTCACCGGTGGACGTCTGCTGACGAGTCCGGCGGACGCCTTCCGGCATGACGGCCTCGGCGCCGCGGTCACGTGGCAACCGCTCTGGCCATTGCTGCTGTGGTGCGCACTGCTGTTGTTCCCGCTCGACGTGGCCCTGCGTCTGCTCACGCGCACGGCGTCGACCTACCGCCCCCCGACGTCAGGCAGCACGTAGGCGGCGGCTGAGCCTACCCCGTGGTTCAGACGCAACGTCGTAAGGAACGACGCAAGCCTGGCGCCGGTGTTGCTCAACACGAGGGCATGAGAAAAGCGTCTTGCTGCTTCGCTCACGACGCCCGTGCGCTTTGTGTTGACGTATCGTATGAGCGGCAGGGCGCCGATGATGCGAGAGTTGCAATGACGCGGACGGAGGGTCGATGACAACGGGCGGACGGACAGAGCACACGGGGCATGACCAACTCTTCAAGCAGATCCTCCAGGCGTTCTTCGCCGACTTCGTGCGCCTCTTCGATCCTGATTCCGCCGCGCAACTCGACCTGGACACGGTCGCCTTTCGCGACACTGAGGCATTCACCGATATCCCTCAAGGGGATCGCCGCACCGCCGACCTCGTCGCCGCCGTCCAGACCCGCGCTGGCGACCCCGAGTTGATCCTCTTGCACGTCGAGGTCCAGCGTGAGCGCAAGCAGGACTTCCCCTTTCGCATGTGGGAATACTATAACCTCTTGCGCCTACGCGAGAGGCTGCCCGTCCTCCCTATCGCCGTCGTGCTTTATCCTGAACGAGAGGCGATCGTACAGACGGGATACGACGAGGTCGTGGTGGGCAGGACGGTTAACCATTTCGAGTACTTGCAGATCAGTCTGCCGCGCTTGGAGGCGATGGAGTACGTGGGAGCGGAGAGCGTCCTGGGAGCGGGTCTAGCCAGCGTGATGCACCGTCCAGCGCAGCGGGACGCGCGGACGGTGCTGTACCTGGCGGCGCGACGGCGGGTGGACAGGGCGCAACGAGCGGGACAGATAGATGAGGCGCGGGCCTTTCTGCTGACGAATCTGATTATGACGTATCTGCCGCTGAGCGTGGAAGAGCGGGAGGCGGTGCGCGTACAATTGAGGCAAGAGGGGGACACGACGATGGAAGCCACCGAACTCACCTGGGCCGAACAAATACTTCAGCAAGGGATGCAGCAAGGGATGCAGCAAGGGGTTCAGCAAGGGGTCCAGCAAGGGGTCCAGCAGGGTGCGTTACAAGGGCTGCGCGCGGCGGCGCGGCGGGTGGTGCGCGCGCGCTTCGGGCGGGTGACGCCAGAGGTAGAGACCGTGCTGGCAGCGCTGACGCGAGACGAGGATTTAAGCGCGTTCATCGACCGCGCCGCCGTGGCCCCCATGGAAGCCGACCTGCTCTCCTAAGCATCACGGTCCTCCATCCATTGTGATGGCGGTAGTACGCGGCACATCAACTGCGTCGCATCCACCCGGTCTTGCCTTTATGGATCGGGCGGCGGAGTAAGTGTTTTATGATAGAAAAGCTACGGCGCGGGGTCGGCCTTGGCGCGGCCATCGTGCTGGCCGGCATCGGAATCATGCACGCGGCGTGGGCGATGGGCTCACCCTGGCCCGCGCGCGACTTTGACGCTTTAGTCGAGCATATTCTAGGACCGTTCAGCAAAGACGGCTCCCCACCGCCGCCCGCGCCTACCTGGGCCATTGCTGGATTGCTCTGGGCGGCTGCGCTGACGCTGTTGGGCCGGCTCGGCCTGTGGGGAGACTGGTTGCCGCGCTGGACCTTTCGCTGGGCCTCGTGGACGCTGAGCGGCGTCTTGACGACACGGGCTGTAGTGGGCTTCGCTCTATCCGCCTTCTCGCCGCGCGTACGCACCTCTACGTTCGGGCGCTGGAACGCCTTGCTCTACTCACCACTCTGCCTAGCGCTCGCCCTAGCCTCCCTTGCCGTCGCTTCCGGCAAAGACGACGCTTCGTAATACGACTTCGAGCACGCGCAACGTACTACCTTTCCCACGGTAGCCGCGTTCAAGGTCCGTACATCGCTCTAGAGCAGCGCCAGCTTTTCTACAAACACCGTCGCTCCGCGGACGCTCCTCCAGGTCCGTGTGGGCCGTAGTACGCGCCGACGGCACAGATAGCCGACGGCACAAATAAACGGTGCTCTTCCACGACTTGCCCCATCTCTTAAAAGCCCTGTCGCTCCGCGAAACGGCGACTGGGCGCCGCGTCGGCGCGGAGCCAACCCAACAAGCAGGTGGCCTGTCGCGCCTGAAGGCGTGAGAGAAGGTGACGATATAGCTTGGTTCCAATGCCCTGCCGCCCGTCGACCGAATCTACGCGAATGTCGAGAGCATAAACGCTCTTGTCCCCCGTCCACCAGGCGACCTGGAAGCCGCCGCGCCCCATTCGGGCGTTCTACGGAGACAAGCCGCTCCCAAGATTGTCTCCGTATTGGAGCAACAGGCGGCAGGGTTACGGCGCGAGGTCGGGACCGTCGGGAGTGGGCGCGTGGTGGTCAGCAGCGACGCTGTCGGGGGTCGGCATGAGGAGGTCGGCGACCCAGACGCACCAGGCGGCATACTCGCGCTCGTAGGTGATGCCGCGGTTTACAGTGAGGTAGCGGCCGAAGTGGGGCGAGTTTGGCCTTCTCACGTCGGCGCCTCCCGCTTCTTCGATGCGGACACGCAGCACCTCGAAGCGTTCCATGCGCGCTTGGTGTTCGCGCGCGTGCTCCAGGAACAGTGCTCGCGCCGCCGTGGGGTCGCCGAGCCAGAGCGAGTATGCCTTCAGCATCAACTCATCGCGTATGCTGGGCGGCTCCAGCGGAGCCGTCACCCAGACGCTCAAGATAGCGCGACCGGCCTCAGTGACGGCATAGAGCTTTTTGTCCGGTCGATCGTCTTGCGTGACCTTCTCGTGCGTAGTCAGGCCGGCCTCCTCCAGCCGCGCCAGCTCGGGATAGATCTGGCTGTGGCCGGCGTGCCAGAAAAAGCCGATCGGCCTCTTGAGCGCGCGCGCCAGATCGTAGCCCGAGCGCGACTCGCGCGCGAGCAGGCCGAGCAGAGCGTAGCCGAGCGTCGTCGGCGACCGTGACGTCATAAATGTAGATCTTCTCCTTCTCGCTCTACTTATACCACTGTTGACATAGGGGCAAGACGCGTGCTACCGTAGATATGTCAGGATTGACATATCGGTGAAGGACGACGTGTCTGGTGCGCGGACGATGGCGCGGCGGGCGTCGCGTGGAGGCTGGAATGGCGCAAGCAGTAGGCTCTCTCGGCGCGGCGGGCGGCACGCGCGCCTTCCCTATCGGCACGGTCGAGACCTATAAGTGGTGGGTACTGGTCACGGCCGTGTTCGGCGCCTTCGCCACGGTGCTCGACTCGACTATCGTCAACATCGCCATCCCCAAGCTCCAGGCCGTCTTCGGCGCCGACCTGCACCAGATCTCGTACGTCTCCACGGCCTACACCCTGGCGCAGGCAGCGGTTATCCCGGCCACGGCTTTCTTAGCCAACCGCTTCGGCATCAAGCGCATCTACCTGCTCTCGCTGACCGCGTTCACGCTCAGTTCCGCTCTGTGCGGCCTGGCCTGGGATACCTCGTCGCTCATCCTCTTCCGCGTCGTGCAAGGCGTCGGCGGCGCGGCGCTGTTCCCGCTCTCGTTCGCCATCGTCTTCGCCGCCTTCCCGCCCTCGCAGCGCGGGCGCGCCAACGGCTTCTTCGGCATCCCCATCCTGGTAGCCCCGGCCATCGGCCCCACGCTCGGCGGCTTCATCGTGCAGTACGTCGATTGGCGCTGGATCTTCTTCGTCAACGTACCCGTCGGCATCCTAGGCGTCGTGCTAGGGCGCGCCATCTTGCGCGAGACGCCGCCGCGCCCCGGCTTGCGCTTCGACCTGCCGGGCTTCGCCGTCATCTCCGCCGGGCTGGCGCTGCTGCTCTACGGCCTCTCCAACCTCTCCTACGACGGCTGGGGCTCGGCCACGACCGTGGCTGGCCCCATCATCCTGGCCGCGCTCTTGATCGCGCTCTGGATTCCGCTCGAACTGACGCGCGCGCACCCCATCCTCGACGTACGCCTCTTCGGCCGCCGCAACTACGCCATCGGTACGATCGCCGGCGTGATCGCCACGATCGCGCTGATCTCCTCCGGCTTCTTGCTGCCGCAGTACCTCCAGAGCCTGCGCGGACTCGACCCCTTCCCGGCTGGCGTTCTGTTGTTCACCACCGGCGTCGGCACTCTTGCCGGCACCATCATGACCGGCGCCCTCTACAACCGCCTGGGACCGCGTGTGCTGATCGGCCTCGGCGCGCTCGCCTCGTTCGGCGGCACGCTGGCCTTGCACGGCTGGGCCACCTATTCCTCGCCGTTCGACGTGCTGCCGCTGATCGGGTTCGTCCGCGGCCTGGGCTTTCCTTTAATGCTGGTGGCGGGCACGACCGCCGCGCAAGACGGCATCGAAGGGCCGGCGCTGGCCGGCTCGTCCACTCTCTCCGTAGTCACGCGCAACACGGGAGCCGCCCTCTCCATCGCCTTTTTCGCCAACCTGCTCCAGACCAACATCATCGTGCATGGCAGCAATCTGGCCGCGCAGACCTCGCTGGCCAACCCGGCCACGGCCAGTATGGTCGCGCGCCTCACGGGAGCCTTCATGGCTCAGGGGGACACGTTCGCGGCGGCGCACCAGAGCGCGTTGGCGCGGATGGCCCGCGCCATCCACGCGCAGGCTGCCGCGCTCAGCTTCCAGGACGTCTTCCTGGTCATCGCCTTGGTCACCCTCCCCGCCTTGCCCCTGGCGCTGCTGCTGCGCCTGCGCCGCCACAAACCTGGCTCCACGTCTCTTCCCATCGAGTAGGGCGAACCGAGAGAACGGTTGGTCGTTTGTTGTTTCGGAATCGTTAGGATCTAAATCAGCTACGGCGCCAACGCTCTCCACCAAGAAAGCAGGGGGCTCGCACGCGCGGGCTTGTAGTTCCCGCACACCTCGATGTTCCCGAGGACCGAGCGAACGATTTCATCACCTATGCTCTCGCCGTCAACCCACTGCTTAATCAGCTCCGGGGTCGTCACGAACTGAACGTGGGGCATAAGCCACCTCCTCCGCACGGCCTCGACAGCGTGCCTGTAGCGCGCCCGCCGTCCCGCCTCGTCCGCCGGTTCCTCCATAGCGATGCTCAGCACCCGCGCCCACGGCGCGTCTCCCGCGGCGAAGGCGGCGGGGACCAGCGCGGGTAGGCTGATCTGATAGTCGGGAGGACGTGCGTGGACCGTATCGCATCCATCGCGGAGGCGACAGCCAGCTTTGAGAAAGGCGGTGTGCTGGTCGGCGACTTCGACGCTCCCCATGACCACATGCACGAGAAAAAGATATGTCCCCTGATCCTGCGTGGATAGACCACGCAGGATCAGGGGATGAGCTAGGTGAACCGTAGCACGGGTTAGGGCAACGGCAGGCCGCCGCTCGCAGCGCTGCCTTCGCTGGTGACGTAGCTCGACTCTGGCGAGGCCAGGAAGACGCGGGACAGCGCCAACTCCACCGGGCGGCGCCCGACTCTTTTCATTAGGCGCAACGGAGTGACGCAGTCGCGGGGGGCATCATGAAATACGTGTAAAATTCACCCAAATGGGCTACAAAGCACGGTTGTTTTATCGGATAGAATACCTGTGAGGTGAATCGCCGTCTGATGAGCCACTGCTATAGGATGTCCTGGCGCGCACTGTGTCCACCATTATCTGTACTGCCCTCTGGTTAGTGCAGCGCTCAGGGAATGTAGTTCATGACCGACGCCCTCACAACCGATGTCCTTACGACCGCTGCCTGGTTCCGCCAGGTCTACTCGACGCTCGCCTGCGGCGTCGTCGTTCTCGACGCGGCGGGCGTCGTCGTCGCCGCCAACGCGGCCGCGCAGGACATCTTGGACACGCCCCTGGAGGCCCTGCGCGGCAGATCCTCCGCCGCGGCCTTCCCAACGGTCGCTGGCTTAACGGCCTCGGCCGCGGAGCCGCACCCCCTGCTCACCACGGCCCGTACGGGCCGACCCGTGCGCAATCTGTTCCTGCGCATCGCGCGTCCTAGCGGCGAAGAGCGTTGGCTGCATGTCGACGCCGCGCCCATGCCGGGTCTGGAGGGCGCCTCCGCCCAGGTCGTGGTCAGCTTCATCGACGTCACGGCGCGCCAGGAAGCGGACGAGCGCCTGCGCTTGCTCGAATCGGTCGTGGTCCACACCAATGACGCCGTCATCATCACCGAAGCCAGGCCCGTCGACGAACCTGGTCCGCGCATCGTTTACGTTAACGCGGCCTTTACGCGTATGACCGGCTACGCGTCCTCCGAGGTGCATGGCCGCTCACCCCGTCTGCTCCAGGGACCCAACTCCGAGCGCGGCGCGCTGGACACGCTGCGCACGGCGCTCAAAAGCTGGAGCTCGGTGGTCGCCGAGGTGCTCAACTACCGGAAGGACGGCACGGAGTTTTGGGTCGAACTGAGCATCGTGCCCGTGGCGGATACGGGCGGGGACATCACGCACTGGGTCTCCGTACAGCGCGACGTGACCGCTCGCCGGCAGACGGACGAACTGCGCCATCTGGCCCTGCACGATCCCCTGACCGATCTGCCCAACCGCGCCCTTCTAGGCGACCGCGTGACGCTTGCGCTGCGCGCCGCGGAGCGCGGCGCCACCCCCCTAGCCCTGCTGCTCTTCGATCTCGACCACTTCAAGGAGGTCAACGACACCCTCGGTCACCATGCCGGAGACCTCTTGCTCCAGGACGTGGCGGCCCGCCTCGTCGAGGCCGTGCGCGCCTCGGACACGGTGGCGCGCCTGGGCGGCGACGAGTTCGCCGTGCTCCTGCCGGACGCCGACGCGGCGGGAGCGGTCACGGCCGTGGGCGCGATCCTGGCCGCGCTGAAGCAGCCCTTTCTCGTGGAGGGGCAGCGCGTCGAAGTAGGCGCGAGCATCGGAGTGGCCCTCGCCCCCGCGCACGGGACCGACGTGGAGACGCTGCTCCAGCACGCCGACGTAGCCATGTACACGGCCAAGCGCGCTGGTCACGGCCACGCCCTCTACGACGCCGACCAAGACGAGCACAGCCTGCGCCGCCTCGCCCTCATGGGTGATCTGCACCAGGCCATCGCCGCCGACGAGTTGGTGCTGCACTATCAGCCCAAGATCGCGCTGGCCACGGGCCGCCTGCGGGGGGTGGAGGCGCTGGTGCGCTGGCCCCAGTCCACGGGCAGGCTGATGCCGCCGGGAGAGCTCATTCCCCTTGCCGAACAGACGGGGATGATCGGGCCGCTCACGTTCTGGGTGCTCGACGCGGCCCTCGCGCAGGTGCGCCTCTGGCGCGACGAGGGCCACGCCCTTCCCGTGGCCGTCAACCTTTCCGCGCGGCTGCTGCGCGACCCTGGTCTTGTCGATACGATCGTCGAGCGGCTCACGACGCGAGGCGTGGACGCACGCTGGTTAGAGATCGAGATTACCGAGAGCGCGGTGATGGCCGACCCCGCCGGTGCGCTCACGGTTCTCACGCGGCTGCACGATCTGGGCATCCGCCTCTCCATCGACGACTTCGGCACGGGCTACTCCAGCCTAGCCTACCTCAAACGCTTGCCCGTAGACGAGATCAAGATCGACCAGGCGTTCGTGAAGGAGTTGACGGAGAACGACGGCGATGTGGCCATCGCGCGCGCGATCATCAATCTGGCACATACCTTACAGTTAGAGGTCGTGGCCGAAGGCGTCGAGGACGCGGCGACGCGAACGCACCTCGCGGCCTTGGGCTGCGACGTAATGCAGGGTTACTACAGCGGCGCCCCCGTTCCAGCGGCGCAGTTGGCGCTAAAACCCGTCCTAGAGGACGAGCAGCCGCGGGGCGGACGTTTCGCATAGCCGACGCGTTCAACATAAGTGGAGAAACCATCCTCGTGGTTGTCGGGACAGCGCGGCGCGTGGTGAGTAAGAACTCCCGTGCGCTTGATCGCCTGTCCCGACGTTAGTTGGCCAAGCCCGGTTCAGCTTGGGCGCGGTGCATCGCCGCCTTCGTCATGGAGGGCGGCACGTCGTTGGCGAACCCCTCGGCTTTGGTCTTCAACGACCCGGCGACGATGTGGTCTTTCCCGGCCATGAGCGCCTCGAAGCCCTGCCGCGCCACCTCCGCGGGGTCGTCCTTCTTGCCCGCGCCCACTTTGGCGTCGTCCATTTTACTAGGTGTGGCACACGTCGTGCCTACCGCGTGTAGATGTCTATGGCGTCGATTAAGGTGCTCGCGTGGGCAGTTTGGGGAGGGGCGGCGCCGACGTCAGCCTTGAGGGCGCCGCGGACAGCGTCGTCGCGCCAAGCGTGCTTGGGCTCTCGTTTCAGCTTAGAGAAGGGCGTAAGATAGTGGATGTCAAAACAGCCGTCACGGTCAACAAGGCTCCCGACGAACTCTATCGCTACTGGCATGATTTCGCGCATCTGCCGCAATTCATGGATCATTTGGAGTCCGTGCAGGTCGTGAGTGCGCAACGATCTCATTGGAAGGCCAAAGCTCCTGCCGGAACGACGGTCGAGTGGGATGCGGACATCGTGGACGACCGGCCCAACGAGGTGATCGCCTGGCGCTCCGTCGAAGGGGCTGCCGTGCGGAACGAAGGTTCCGTGCGCTTTACGCCCGCGCCGGGTGGACGCGGCACGGAGGTAAGGGTCGAGATGCGCTACGACGTTCCTGGCGGTGCGCTGGGAGCGACGATCGCCAAGCTGTTTGGTGAAGAGCCGGGACAACAGGCCCGCGACGACCTGCGCTGCTTTAAACAAGTGATGGAGACTGGAGAGAAAACGATGTCGGAGGCAACCGCGAGCAGCGGCGCCGCGCAGCCGCCCGAGGATGGCTCCTCAGCGTCGTAAGTAAAGATCTGCCCCGCGAGAAAAACTCAGGGTAGGCGCTGAGTAAGAGGTCGACGTCATGCCTCGTGCATGGCAGCCTCGTCACGGATCATTCGCCAGTCTGTTCCAGTAAAGGGGTTCTATACGTTCGCTCATACCCGGCACTTAGCAGCGTAGCAGGCGAGACCACTGTTTAGCGTTCGTTGCTTACCGGTAGATAGGATGGAGACAGCAAGATGAAAGCAACCTGCTGGATGGGCCATGGCGATATGCAGGTCAAGACCGTGCCCGATCCAAAAATACTCAACCCGCGCGACGCCATCGTCAAGATCACGTCGACGGCGATCTGCGGCTCCGACCTGCATATCTACGACGGCTACATCCCAACCATGGAGAAGGGCGACATCGTCGGCCATGAGTTCATGGGCGAGGTCGTCGAGGTGGGTCGGGGCGTGGGCAACCTGGCGGTCGGCGACCGCGTGGTCGTCCCGTTCACGATCTCGTGCGGACGCTGCTGGTCGTGCCAACAGACGTTATATTCGTTGTGCGAGAACTCTAATCCAACGCCGACGGTGGCTGAGAAGCTGATGGGACACTCGCCCGCCGGCCTGTTCGGCTACTCCCACATGCTGGGCGGCTACGCGGGTGGACAGGCCGAGTACGCGCGTGTGCCCTATGCCGATGTCGGCCCGATCAAGATTCCCGAGGGGCTTACGGACGAGCAGGTGCTGTTCCTTTCCGACATCTTCCCGACCGGCTACATGGCGGCGGAGAACTGCAACATCCAGCAGGGCGACGTCGTCGCTATTTGGGGCTGCGGTCCCGTGGGCCAGTTTGCTATTAAGAGCGCCTACATGCTCGGCGCGGAGCGCGTCATCGCCATCGACCGCTATGAGGACCGCCTACGCCTGGCCCGCGAGAAGGCCGGCGCCGAGACGCTTAACTACGAACAGGTCGACGTGCTCGAGGCGCTCAAGGAGATGACCGGCGGGCGTGGGCCTGACTCCTGTATCGACGCCGTGGGCATGGAGGCGCACGGGACCGGCGTGGCGGAAGTCTACGACAAGGTGAAGCAGACGATGCGCCTGGAGAGCGACCGGCCGACCGCGCTGCGCGAGGCCATCATGGCCTGCCGCAATGGCGGCACGATTTCAGTGGCCGGCGTTTATGGCGGTTTTATCGACAAGTTTCCCATGGGCGCGATCGTCAACAGGTCCCTCACCATCAAGTCAGGGCAAACCCACGTGCAGCGCTACACACACCCGCTGCTAGAGAGAATCCAGAAGGGCGATATCGATCCCAGCTTCATCATTACGCACACGCTGCCGCTGAGCGAGGCTCCGCGGGCGTACAAGATGTTCCGCGACAAAGAAGACAACTGTCTCAAGGTCGTGCTCAAGCCCTAGCGATAAAGCGCCTCCACATGGGCTCTCAGCCGGGCAATACGTCTATTCAGCACGTTCACGTTCTTAGAAAGGATTAAGGTAGTTAGATGAAGGCTGTCGTTTTTCACGGCATCGGCGACATTCGGCTTGACGAGGTCCCTGAGCCGCGCATTCAAGAGCCAACTGACGCCGTCGTCCGTTTGACGTCGAGCGCTATCTGCGGCACCGACCTACACTTCGTGCGCGGCACTATGGCCGGGATGAAGCCGGGAACGATTTTAGGCCACGAGGGCGTCGGCATCGTCGAGCAACTGGGGGCTGACGTCCGTAATCTGAACGTCGGCGACCGCGTCGTCATCTGCTCCACCATCGCCTGCGGCGCCTGTTCCTACTGCCGCGCGGGCTACTACGCTCAGTGCGACAAAGCCAATCCGGGCGGACCGCAAGCGGGCACGGCGTTTTTTGGCGGCCCGCAATCCTCGGGAGCGTTCGATGGGCTACAAGCGCAGAAGGCGCGCATTCCCTTCGCCAACGTCGGGCTCGTCAAGCTGCCCGACGAGCTCGTCGACGACGCGGCGATCCTCATCTCCGACATGTTCCCCACGGGCTACTTCGGCGCCGATCTGGCCGGCATCAAGCCGGGTCATACCGTGGCTGTCTTCGGCTGCGGCGCGGTTGGCCAGTTCGTCATCGCTTCGGCCAAGCTCATGAACGCGGGACGCATCTTCGCCATCGACGCGATTCCCTCGCGGCTGGACATGGCCCGCGCGCAAGGCGCGGAGGTCATCAACTTTAACGAGGAAGACCCGACCGCGGTAATCCAGCGCTTGACCAATGGCGCCGGCGTCGACTGCGCCATCGACGCGGTCGGCGTGGATGCGTACCATGCGTCGAGTGGACCGGCGGCGGAGAAGGCGGCACAGGAAGAAGACGCGTTCAAGCAAGAAGTCCAGCAGGTCGCACCCGACCAGAACCCGCAAGGCGCGAACTGGGTTCCCGGCAACGCTCCCTCGCAGGCGCAGGAGTGGGCCGTGCAGGCGTTGGCCAAGGCGGGGACGTTGGCCATCATCGGCGTCTACCCGCCCGCCGACACCTCGTTTCCCATCGGCGTGGCTATGAACAAGAACCTTACGATCAGGATGGGCAACTGCAACCACCGCAAGTACGTGCCGATGCTGGTCGATCTGGTGAAAAGCGGGACGTTCGATCCCTTCGCCATCCTCTCCCAGCAGGAGCCTCTGACGGATGCGCTCGACGCCTATAAAGCGTTCGATACGCGCCAGCCGGGCTGGATAAAAGTAGAACTCGCGCTCACGTAGCCACAAGTAGATTCTTGCGTAAGGGCATGAAGAAGGAGGCGTTCAGATGGACGTCTCCTTCTTCGCGCCCCTCTTCTATGCCGCGATCCAGCAGTTCCGTCCTCGTGCTCGTCGTCTTCAACTCCCCTATCGGTTTATTAGGGGTCGCCGCCGAGTCAAGAGTCAGGCGTCGCACGGCGCGACGCTGTTCTAATGTCCCTCGTTTGCCATGGCTAGCGCGGCCTCGATCTCTTCACGCAGAGTCTCGTCGGCGCTGTCGAGAGCGTCCACGAGCGCGGCGCGGGCGTCGGGTCCGCCCAGACGGCCCAATGCCCAGGCGGCGTGGGGCTTGACGACCGGGTCGCCCTCGCGCAGCGCCTGCGCCAGCGCGGGGACGGACGAGCGATCGCCGCTGTTGCCGAGGGCGACGGCGGCGTTGCGCTGGAGGCCCACGCGCTTGGCGCGCTTGATAGGCGATTTGCCGAAGCGGCGCCTGAAAGTCTCGTCGTCGATCTCTAGTAGGGGGATGAGGGCTGGGCGCCCGACCTCATCGTCGTCGCCAAGCGTGGCGCCTCCGCGGAACTCGTCGTGGGCGGGCGCGCCAGGTCTCTGGTTGGGCGGACAGACCTCCTGGCAGATATCGCAGCCGAAGACCCAGTCGCCCATGGCCGCCCGCAGGTCGCGCGGGATGACGCCGCGGTGCTCGATGGTGAGGTAGGAGATGCAGCGGTCGCTGTCTACCGTGTAGGGGGCCACGATGGCGCCGGTAGGGCAGGCACGCAGGCAGAGGTCGCACGAGCCGCAGTTGGTGCGCAGCGGCGCGTCGGGCGCGAGGTCGAGTTCGGTGAGGATCTCGCCGAGAAAGACCCAAGAGCCAGCGTCCTTAGTAATGACGTTGGTGTGCTTGCCCACCCAACCCACCCCGGCGCGGCGCGCGGCGGCGCGGTCGATGATGCGCGCGGTATCGACGAGGGTGCGCGCCTGAAGCTCCGGCCCGCACCGCGCGCGGATAAAGGCCGCCACGCGCTCCATACGCTCTTTCAGGATAGTATGGTAGTCGCTTCCCCAGGCATAGGAGGAGACGCGGCCGCGCGGTCCGGCGTCCAGGGCCGCCGCGGGCGACTCCTCGCCCTCGGGACGGTAGCTCATGGCCAGTGAGATGATGGAGCGCGCGGTGGGCAGGAGGTTGCGCGGATCGCCGGAGAACGTAGCGCGCTCGGGGGAAAACCAGGGCAGACCGTCGTAATGGCCGGCCGCGATGCGCTCGTGGATCACGCGCGTCTCTTCCTCGAAGGGCGTGGCCGCGGCGACGCCGACGACGTCGAAGCCGACCGAGCGGGCATACTCTTTGATCTCGCGCGTCAGATCGGCGCCGTCGATCTCGGTCATGGTCACGCATCGTCTCCCGGACGGCAGGCGCCGTCTCTCTCGACTTCAGCCTATCACGCCGTGCCGGAGCCTCTACGTCGTCTTAGGGCGCGACCTAGGGCAATCGCATCGAAATGAGGGAGCAACGCATGAGGCTCCGTCAAGTTTGGGAGCACAGACGCGGTCCAGACGGCCGCGTAGGGCGTCTGACTGCGGGGCCGCCGCCTTCGTGGCGGCCTACGCGGCCGACACCAGCGCCCGCAGGGCTGTGAATCGGGCACAGAAGTGCTCCCGTTGGACCCGCAGCGGGACCACCTCATGCAGCGTCGTCCGGGGGCGGAAATAGTCCTGCACCTCCTCGTACGCCGCACGGAACCGCGCTGCACCGACCACACTGCCGAACCCGCGCATCGGTCGATAGCGCCCCTTAATACCCTGGTGATCCTGTTCGCGGCAGTCGTTCATATACCGACTGCAGCGGTGGCGCACCTCCGGCCCCAGAACTTTCCGGATGGCGCGCGGGTAGGCGTCGTGCCCGTCGGTGGTCACTTTCTCAGGGGCCCGTCCGACGACGTGCGCTTGGGCGCGGAACCGTTTGGCCGCGTCCATGTCGCGGTGGAGGCTCAGCAGCGCATCGACCAGGTTTCCGTCGGAGTCAATCGCGCGGTACAGATAGCACCAGACGCCCTGGATCTTCACGTATGTCTCATCCGCGTGCCCGTTTTTGCCTGCTTTACCACGTCTTTTACATCGTAATTGCTCAGTTAGGAGGGGTGTGACCAGCGCTTCCCACTGGCGCACCGTCTCGTGGCTGAACACGAAGCCTCTTTCGAGGAACATCTCGGCCAGATCGCGCAGGCTCAGTTTGTAGCGTAGCCTCCACAGGACGACCAGGAACACGATGTCGGTGGGCGCCGAGAGATCGTTGAAGGGGGCGCCGCTGCGCTCATTGTAGCGCCGCCGACAGGCCGGATAGCGGAAGGTCCGGTAGCCCAGGCTCGTCTTCTTGTGTTGTTCCTGCCTCTGGGACGACCCGACCCGCAGCCCAGACAGATCACCGCGACCTTCTCTCCTTTTTATTTATATGTAGCGACCCTACGCGTTCGAAGATACCAGGCCCATGGCGCTCGCGCCAGCCGTGCGCTGCAAGTTGACGGAACCGTCGGCATCACTAACGTGGTATCGAGTGGGCTGTTCGATACAGAGTTCGAAGTCGGACCCTATAGCCGAACAGGACCTTCGAGACAGCTTTATCGTGTGGGAGCTATCGCGAAAGCGACCCATTCGGGGACGGTTGCTTCGAGCCAACTCTTGGCTCTATCTGAAACATAAGCAAGGCTGACGCCTTCAGCACGAAACACGTCAGTTCCGTCCCAACTTGAACGAATAACATAAATTTCCTCCCCCCCCACACTTGATGGACGGCTTATTCGTTCCGTTCGAGCATGTTGCTCCAGGCATATTTCCCATAAGTCGCCCATTTGGACGCTAAGGTCGGCATCATGCGGCCTGAGGAGGATGTAGTCTTCGGGCTCACCAGTGTTCGGATATTCTGGCGGCTCGGAAGCAGTTGCGTCCCACGCTTCCCAGTTGAGGCGCACGATGCGCGTTTTGATCACCGATTGGAAGTGCATACCTGAAAGACCTGATGCTTCTAAAGCGGACCGAAGAGCATCGGTAATCACAATCTCCCCAATTCCGGGCAGCGTCATCGGGGGCACGAAAGGCCCGGTCCTCTCTAATCGCAGCCGGCCATCCTCGCGTTCCAAGTGAGAGGTCATCCCGGCAGTGAGAATATCACCATAATCACCCCATGGGTAGGGAGGCGAACTCAACACATACAAGTAATGTTCCCTATCGCTCATGTTTTTCCACTCATCGTTATCAACGCGCTTGCCTGCTGCAAAGCACACCAGCAATGGCACGGCAGAGGTCTCGTCGCGGTATTTGAATATCGTCAACGAGACCTCAGATGCCCATCAGTACACTCAGCTCTGGACTACCCCCTAGTAATGCTCATACGGCCCGTAGATGCCATACTTGATCTTCATCTGCACGGCGAAACGCAGTATTTCGTCCCTGGCAGCATTCGGATGGGCAGCAATGAAGTCGAACCAGTCCTTTGCTGCTGATAGATTCTGTGCCTCTTATCGTGGTGCTCGGCGAATACACCCGAACGCCATCAGATTCGCGTCAGCGCCTCTCTAACTCACTAGCAGGTGCTCGAAACTCTCGCCGACCTCATAGCCTTGCATAGAGCTCCTAGTTATCTCCGCAGCGACAATGGGGCTCCAACGGCAAGCTCGGGGACGAATGCTTGAATGAGAAGATCTTCTGGAACGTGTAGCATTCCCCGATCGTCATCGACCGTTGGTGCCGGGACTACAACGAGCAGCGACCGCATAGCTCGCTAAGCTACCAGATCACCACCGAGTTCGCTGCCCGCACGCGCACGACAGAAATGCTGATTCTAAGGGACGGAGATCACAGTAGCTCGGACTCACTTTACGGTTGGTAGAGTTTTAGGGGCAGACCAAAGTCCCACAGCCTAATCGCGTTCTAAGTCTCACCTCGTCTCTCACAAAGGCTCTGGTGTCTTGAGAAGCCATGGCAACTGGACCTGAAATTCGATCTGCGCCGTACTCTGCGTACGAAAGGATTCTGGGACAAGATCTACCTGGTTAGTGAATCCTAGCGAAAAGTGCTCATCGACGGCTTCTAACTTAATATGCCAAGCATCTTGTCCAACTTGCTGTTTAGCGTCTGAGCCTGTTGTCACGGTGCCAATAAAGGGAAACCACCCCGCATATAGATGAAGACCTTTCTCTACTTGCCCGTAATGAAGAAGCTCTGTTACTTGCTCTACATCTATGCCTACCATTGTAAAAAACGCTAGCACCTCCTGTGGATAAACAAGACCTTGTTCTTTTGCAGCAACAAAGTTTTGACAGGTCTCGCATACGCATGGATCGGTATTCACGTCTTTCATAGCGACGTATGCTAAGCGAGTCGACTCAGTGTCGCTCTCAATCAGCCATTGACGAAATGTCACTTGCCTAACGTCATGGTTGTTCATAAGCTTCCTCAATTATCTAACGAAATTCGAGAACGGCAACATCCCGTCTGTGTCCATTATTGCGCTTGCCCTCATGACTTGGTGCCGGCATCGTCCATCAATCACGCGAATACCGTTCCCAAACGAACGATGCCGTTAACGACTGCACCCCTAACCGTAACCTTAGTTCCACCGATTGTCACGATCTGAACGAAGGCACCCGCCGATGGTAGCGCATTCTTATTGATCTGTCGAAAAATGTCTTCCAAGACTGCCCGCTGGCTACTCAAGTGCGTGACTAGAGGATCAAGATTATGTGCTGCCTTTCCAAAGATATGATGATAGTCGTTAGAAGTGAGAGCGTTCAACGCATCCTGAACCTCTGCATCGCTAAGACCGCAGTGTGATAAATTATGCACGAGCACCTGTGCGGAGCCAACAAAGAAGGTGTGATCCTTGGCGACGGTGAGCGTGTACACCGCCGCCTCTCCCACACCGTGCCGCACGCCCAACACCACCGCATCCGTCCCCGTCGGCGTGCGCAGACGGTCGCCCAGCATCAGGTCGCCCGCTTGTATCCAGCCCGCCTTGGGAGCCAGCACGCCTCCGTCGAGCCAGAAGGGGTGGTCCGCCGTCACCGTGATCGCGCTGCCGTCCACGAGATCGACCGCGATCAACGGCGAGACCGGGTCCGCGATGACCACCTGCACCGCCTCCGGCTGGATCACGCCTGTCGCCGGGTTCTCCGAGAGCACCGTGTCCCCCACGTGCAGCGCCTGGATTGGCTGTGCTCCGTTTGGTGTGGCAACAAGTGTCCCTGCCGCGAAGCAGGCCGTGCAGCCTATACCTTTAAGAGCTTGGCGTCCCCGAGCAATTAGACTAGTCGCCGCCTGCAACACTGCATCAGGGAGATGGAGATGCAGCGCCCGCACAACTAACTGGAGCAGGTGCAGGACTGGACCGGCCGCGTGGCGTGCCACGAAGCTCAGCTTCCCCCCCACGCCTGCGGGCAGCACCTGCAGGACGATGTCCGCCACCGCCCCCGCCCGCTCCTGGACGCTCGCGCTCTGCTGGTCGCTCGCCCCTTTAAGCCCCGCGAAGAGCGTGGCGTAATCATTGTTGAGGTTGCGCGCGAACACGGCGTAGGCTGCGCAAATCGCATGACCGAGGATACGGTGCGCCTGTAAGATGCTGGGGTCGCACGTCTCGTTGACGTGGAACGCGAGCCCCGTGGGGTCCGAGAGGTCCGCCGGGTCGTCGGCGGCGTAGGCGTAGGTATGGACGCCGTTGAGGCTGCTCGGGTCGGGCTGCAAGAACCGCGCGGTCTCAGGGTCGTAATAGCGTGTCTCCAGCCAGTACCAGGAGAGCTTCTCGTCGTACCACGCGCCATGGTAGCGCAGTTGCTGCGCGACGTGCTCGTCCGTTCCGTCGTTGCTCGTCAGCTCACCCCATTGGTCGTAGGCGTAGCGGTCCACCACGCTCCCATTTATATCCGTGAGGGCCACGACGTTGCCCTGCCCATCGAGCACGTACCAGTAGCGGCTCAGCACACCGCTTTGCTGCCGCAGCAGTTCGAGCGGCTGTCCCTGCGGGTCGTACAGGTAGGTGTCCGTGTACAGCGTCACTCCCCCGGTGATCACCGTGACCTGCGCCAGCTCTCCGTCGCCCCGGTAGCCGAAGTGGAAGTCCTGATTCAGCCCCGTCGCCGCCTGTTGGATACGGTAGTCGACGCGTTCGCCGCCCGCGTCGTAGGAGAACGTGAACGTCGTGGGGATGGTGTGGTCGTAGGTCGTCACTTGCACCGGTCGCCCCACCGCGTCATAGCGCAGATTCTGGTTGACCGCGCCCTTGAGCGCCGCGTTGGTCGGGTCGATGCTGTTGGCGATGCGCGTCACGTCGCCCACGTTGTCGTAGCCGTAGCTCACCACGCTGTTGGCCGCCTGGCCCGTCGTGCCCATCTGCTGCACCGCGTTGATCGTCCCGGAAGCGCCCGCGGCGGCGCCGGTGTAGGTGTAGACGACGGTGGCCCCACTGTCGTCGCTGGCCGTGAGCAGGTTGTCGTTGGCGTCGTAGGTCCAGTGGGCGCAGTGATCGGGTGTGACGACCTGCGGTCCACAATCGGAGGTCAGCCGCCCACTCGCGTCATGCATGAGGGTGTTCGTCCCCGAGAGCGTCGTCGCGCTCGTCATAAAGCCCGCCGCGTTGTAGCCGTAGGCGTCCGTCGTGGTCAGCGTCTGGGTCGGCCCGACGCTGGGGCCGTACGCCGCCAGTTGCGTCAGCGCGCTGTTGGCGTCGTAGCCCACGCTCAGGCCCGTTCCGTTAGGGTACGCCGCCGTCTTGGGCAGGTCGTTGGGGGTATAGGTGTAGCGTGCCGTGTAGGGGCCGCTCCCGCCCATGCTCTCCGTGAGCGCGGTGACGCGCCCGGCGGGGTCGTAGCTCCGGGCGAGGGCTGGCCCGCCGCCGGTCGCCTCGCCAACAGGCTGGCCCGCCGCGTCGTAGCTGTAGGACGTGGTCAACCCGTCATTGGTCGTGGAGGTCTCCCAGTCGGCGGCGTTGTACGCGTTCGCGGTCGTGTGCGTCTGAACCGCCCCTGCTCCCGCGCCCGCGGAGTCGCTCGTCTGAGTCGTGGCGGCTACCGCGGCGCCGTTGGGGTCGTACCCCGTCGTCGTGGTGATCGTCGTCGTGCCCGTGGGCGGGTAGCTGACCGCCACGCTCTGCGTAGCGCGGTTGTCGCCGTCGTACCCCGTCGTCGTGGTGCGCCCGTCGGCGTCCATGAACGCCGTGACGTTGCCGGCCGCGTCGTAGCCGTAGGACTCGTACTTGTTCGGGTTGGCGCCGCCCTTGGAGACGGACTGCGGGTCGATCTCGACGTTCTGGAGGCGATCGGCGGCGTCGTAGGTGTTGTAGACGACGTCGCCGTTGGGCTGCTGCGTCTGCGCCACGTTGCCGTCCTGGTCATAGCGTGTCAGGGTCGTCAGGGCAGAACCAGCGATATTGGCCGTGTCTGTGACCACCGTGTCGGTGATGACCCGATTGAGCGCGTCGTAGCCCATCTGGTCGAGCGTGACGGCGGTGGCGCCCGCGGTGCGGTCCGTCGTCATCATGGCCACCGTATTGCCCGCCGCGTCGTAGGTGCTTTGGACGGTGCCCGTCATCGGGTTGACCTGCGCGACCGTCCGCCCCGCCGCGTCGTACCCGTAGCCCGTCACATTGCCCGCCGGATCTTGCTGCGCCGTCAGCTCCTCCGCCGTGTAGGTCATCAGCGACGTGCCCGACACGGGGTTGGTCTGGCTGACGAGGCGCCCCAGCGGGTCGTAGCTGCTGACGGTGGCGTCGCCCTTGCCGTCCGTCTCCTGCACCACATTGCCCTCGCCATCGTAGGCCGTGCTCTGCGTCGGCGTGCTGAGCACCATGGCCGCCCCTGGCGTCGTGATGTCCACGCGGTCCACCGTCACGTAGTAGCCGCTGCTGCTCGCGTTATGCGTCCCCGTCACCCGGATCTTGAACGTATGCGTCCCGTTCGTCAGCCCTGTCGCGCTGTAGACAGGTAGATTCCCCTGCACCGACGCGGCATACAGGTCGACGCTCGTCTCGGCTCCGCCGTCGATGGACACCCCCGCCATGCCCCGGCTGCTGCCTTTGACCGCGTAGTAGGCGACCTGTGTTCCCGTAAAGGCGAGGGTGACGTAGTCGTTGGCTGCGTTGTCCACGCTCTCCGTCCCGCCGTAGTAGCTGGGGTAGCAGAGGCCCCGGTCGGCGGCGCCGTGCAGTGGCTCCACCCGCTGCCGCTGTAGGTGAGCTGGTTCGATCCCGAGCCCAGGATGCTGTCGTCGACGATGACGCCCGACGGCGCGGTCGCCAGGGCGACGGGCGGCAGGGCGCTGCTCTGGCGCGCCTACGTCCGCCGGTTCGACCAGGAACACACCTTCCGCTTCTGCAAACAAATCCTCACCTGGACGACGCCGCGGGTGCGCGACCCGGAGCAAGCCGACCGCTGGACGTGGCTGGTGCTTCTGGCCTATACCCAACTCCGGTTGGCACGCTCTGTCGTCGCAGACCAGCGTCTCCCGTGGGAACGCCGCTTGGACACGCGCCCGCTCACGCCCTATCGCGTGCGGCGCGCCTTTTGCACCGTCCTGCCGCTCGTCGGCACGCCCGCAAACCCACCAAAACCCTGCGGCCGGTCGCCTGGACGGCCTAAAGGGGCGCGCTCCGGCCCCGCACCGCGCTATCCGGCCATCAAAACGGCCGCCTAAGGCTCTAGCTACCTCTTGTCAGACCTCTCCACGCCGCCTCACACCACTGGCGCGCGCTACTCTCTGGTTAAAACGCAAGCTTAGAGAGCGGGGCAGGATCGATCGCAACAACTCATCTATACGCTGAATCAATTGGAATAGTACAACTCTCTAACTCACCCTGACTATCGATAAATTTGAGGGCTTGCTGAATAATTTCTCGGGACATTTTGTTTACAACAATCATGTGAGGCGCACCATACATGTTGACGATTCCGTCCTCCGATTGAAACTGATTCATGGTTAGTAAAATGTGTGGCGTCACAAAAAAGCACCAACGCACTTGGTTGTCAGATAGCTTGACAACAACCTCAATCGATGATTCAAGAGACTCAATGATTTCGCTTTGGATAATCACTTCCGTCAATAACGGCACGTGTCCGTCCTTGCCTAGTAGATTAAAGCAGACTATGGGAAACCAATGTCGTCGTTCGTCATCCCCTTTTATCTTAACTTGCTCTCTTTCCTTGTCTATCTCCAGAATCACATACTCCGTACCTTTGGTCAAAACGTTAGAAAAAGTTAATTCTTTAACACAGATTATACGGTTTCCAGGGTTCACACTTGCATTCATTTCTGTCGTCATCATAACACTCGACATTTCACTAAAGACCGTCTGGAAAGGGATGAGGTAAGCCTTAGTGGGCCAGTGGGATAGGCGTCATCGGGCTAAAGTGTCGCCTTGTAAGGCATTTGCTTGGTCGTAGCCATGGCACTGATAGAGCCGGTAAAACAGGTCGGGCTGTAACGTTGAGGAGAATATTACAACGTTACAACCCTGTAGCCCTGCAAATGAGCTTACTGCCGTACAATAGTCAGGCGTGTAGAGAGGCTAAGCCCAAAATCAATTTATCTACTTACCTGCCTCCATAGTACAGTTCGAGAAGAGCGATGACGCGTGGTTCCGTCGACTTGTCGGCGTATGCGAGTATCTCGAAGGAGTCACCTCCTACCGCTCTGAAAAAGATGCGCGCGCCGTTGCGCCCTCTTAGATAAGAGATGGCACCAAAGAGGTGGTTCGTGCCAATACCTGGATTGCGATTCCCTCGAATGTATTGTTGCACAAGGTTGTTAGCCTCTGCCCGCCACCGAGGGTTTTCCCCTAAACCTTGTGCAATCTCGTATAGTGGCGGAATCTTCTTTACTAAAGAGCGTACGAGCGTACATGCACCGCCCCCGGCATTATGCACCAGCACGCGGGCGGCGCCAACGAAAAAGGTGTGATCCTTCGTCACGGTGAGGGTGTACACCGCCGCTTGTCCCACGCCGCGCCGCACGCCCAACACCACCACATCTGCTCCCGTCGGCGTGCGCAGACGGTCGCCCAGCAGCAGGTCGCCCGCCTGTATCCAGCCTGCCTCGGGGGCCATCATGCCCCCGTCGAGCCAGAAGGGGTGGTCCGCCGTCACCGTGATCGCGCTGCCGTCTGAGAGATCGACCACGATCAGCGGCGAGACCGGGTCCGTGATGACCGCCTGCACTGCTTCAGGCTCCACTTTGCCCGTCGCGGGGTTTTCCGAGAGCACCGTGTCACCGACGTGCAGGGTCTGGATAGCCTGTGCGCCGTGCGGCGTGGACACTAACGTCCCGGCCGGGAAGCATAGCGCGCACGCCTCCGCCACTGCCTCCACCGCTCCCCTGGCTCCGCGTTGGGAGTGGCTAAATCTATGTCCCCACGAAATCGATCACATGGCAGGCATAACGGGGAAAGGCCTGTTTGTGGAGTTGGCGCTTGTTCCAGGCGTGGACGAAGAGTTTGACAGCCCGGCGTAAGGCA